>ERZ808252.1988-NODE-1988-length-13428-cov-42.847512_pt1 | contig 13428 bp, 17 predicted proteins | sample MGYA00521242_ERZ808252 | MGnify/ENA primary metagenome ERZ808252 (study PRJEB31516, sample SAMN03275581) | gut metagenome | biome: mammalia-associated habitat; material: feces | host: Papio cynocephalus | place: Kenya | collected 2012-08-07 ...
GAAAACTTTGGGGAAAGCGCTCATGCTCCGGAGCCGCTGTTCATCCTTTTCTTGTGCCGAATAAATCGGCTATGAAGTCGAATTTGGTATTGATATTCTCATATCTCAGTTGACCATGCTGCGCAAGCTTGGTGAAATACGGCTTGAGCATCGAATCTTCCCACGATGATTCCCATGTCTGTCTTCCATTCATCGTCCCTAAACAGAAGATGTTCTTGTTGTCTTTGTCGACTTTCCGCACATAGAATTTCGGACCGTATCTGAACATCTGATATCTGTTCTTCCCTATCCTTATCTGATATTGCGGCACAGAACCTTTAGGCACATTCTCTACAAATCCAGCCTGGTCTAAAAATCCCATGTTCTTATACACTTCATCTCCCAGGAATTCATCTACAGTCATTCCTTTTTCAGTCTTTTCTTTCTCGAATGGAGCGAGCAACTCCCAAACTACCCCCGGTCCTGCTCTATGGATCCCTGGTCCTCTCAGTCCATCGATATGGAAGTATGATAGTATCGGATTATCCCATGTGAACGGATTGGCAAACATGATGACGCGTACTTCTTTCAATCCCTTTTCTTTCCTTCCTCTAACCGTATCATGTTCTATGGTTTTGATTATCGTTCTCAGTGCATCGCCTTCAGATATCACTCCGGGTAACTTCTTATACACTAGAGGGATGAATTCGTCGACCCATACCCAATTCAGGTCATCAGGAAATACTTCTTGCTTGATGTGATTGACCTGTGTCAGGTATCTGAAGTATCCCTTCAATTCTCCGCCATACCACAATTCCCACCCATCGTTATCATTGCCTTTCCATTCGAACATCTCTGCAGAAATGGGATCGTGCAATTCGTCGCCCTTGGTATAAGGTTCGATGAAATCCCTGATTTGCATCTGCATATCGGGCTTCTGCCTTGTTATGCACATGAATTTTCCTTCCTGCTTCAGAAGGAACCATTTGGCTTCCCATGATTTTCCTCTTCCTCTGTCACTCAATACCAGCATGTATTTGGCATTGTATCCGAGGATATCCCTCAGAGTATAGTATCCGCTTTTCATTATTCCCATTTCAATCACTCATTATGTAGCTTACAGGCTTCAGTACGACTCCGCCTTTCACTCTTCTAGGCAACAGTTTTCCTGTTCCGATGGGCATTTCCAAACCCAGATGGAAATTATCCCATGTGACATGCTCTTTTACTTTTATGGGCATTCCTCCGCATTTGACGACCCATTCGTCACCTTTCAGGATATAGGTTTTAGCCCTTAAGAATCTTGCCTTATCGCACATTTTATGTTCCACATCCCATGCTCCCAACTTCGTCGGGTGTATCTCGATTCCCAGATTTTCAAGCGATTCGCCATGATCCCTATAGTATACCGAGTCCGTGTCGCAGTATACAGGTTCAGGAATCTTCTCGAATGTATCTATAAGCAGCTTTCTGCTCCATGCCGTGATGAATATCGCTATCGGAAGATATTTGTGACCGAACGGAGAGAAATATTCTCCCAATCCGATGTCGGATTCTTTTATCCTCAATCTGTCGTTTTCCAATTCAGCCCATTGATACGCTTTCTCAGGGTCCTGTCCGAACTTTCCATAAAGTCCATTCATAAGAATCTTAGCGCTGTAATAGTCGCTGTTGAATTGCGTCCATTCGGCTTCGCATCCGGCTTTTACAGTTCCATCGGAGTTCTCGTACTTCTTCCTCTCATTCTTCGCTGTTTTCTTGTTCTCTGTTTGCGTATCGATATAGTCGTTGAAGAATTCCTCCTTCTTGTGCTTGAAGTTGACATAATATTTCTCGCAGAGGTCCCACCCTTCTATGTCGTAGTGCTTCAGGAAAATCTCAAGGTCGATATTCGTCAATGTAAGTGCTTCCCCGCACGGGTCGGATTCGTACACCCATTCTGCCTGTACGCTTCTGTATGATTCCTTTCTCTGAATCGTCGGGTCCATTCCCTTCTTCACTTTGAATCTGCAGGTGAATTGGACTATGTACATGTCCGATTCGGGATGCCCTTTGGACAACCATGGCCTTCCGTATGGCATTTCCATATAGCGCATCTGTGTAGGGTGCATCGAATTGCAATCGATATTCGATATGCCTGTGAGATTCTTTTCGACGTATTTTTTCCGAAGATACACTCTGCCGCCGAAATAGGCATCTCTTATGTCCACTGTTGTTCCATCGCAGAATTTCACCTCTTCGACCAGCGATGGGAATATCTCCTGATCGACTATCTTCGATGCTTCCTTCCAATCGCATCCTTCTTCAGCCATTATCCTGTTGATATAGCCTGAGTGCCATATCTTCCAAGCATCGCCTGCCAATGTGGGAGAATTCAATCCTCTGTCATACATGAGTCTCATTGCTTTGGCTAGGATTCTGGTATCGCCTTCCACACGTGCGATGTCTTCTTCTGTGGCTCTGTACGACGGGTCCCTTCTCTTTGTTACATCCAGGTCGCTTTTTCCTCTTTCTCCTATCGCATGAGCTATCTCTTCCAATGATGCGCATGTCGTGTATTTGCACCCTGAATCGTGAATAGTGAGCTTGAATCCCCTCTCGTTCACCAGTGTCAGAGTGATCCATTTTCCTCCGGATTTGATGACTTCGAGCGAATCGGGAATAGTCGAAAATTCCTCAGTCACCTTCTTCGGAATGTATGTCTTTCTTCTCTTGCCCTCCACATATTCGTATTTCTTCTTCCCGTTCATCTTGAGCCATGCGAGTTCCGCTTCCTTCTTCGCTTCGAGCCTGTTCTTCTTGCCATAGTAATCTTCGCAGGTGAATCCGATTCTCAACGCATGGTCTGTTATGAACGAGCCATCGTATGCCAGATTGTGGAACCACATGGTGCAGTTTTCATCCAGCTTCTCGAACCATGCGAACCATTCTTCTATGGAGTCGCCTTTCACACTGTCGGCATCGTCATAGATGTTCCTGATGTGCCACAGATAGCATCTCACATATCCGTCTATCTCATAATCTACATCAGTGGTGCATTCGAAATCGCACGCGTATATCTTGTTTGGGGAATTGCTCATATGCGTCGCCTCTTCACAGTGCGAACAGTGCCTGCTTGTTTTCAATAGGCGCCATGCCCAATGATGCTCTGATGGAATCCCATAGGTAGTCTCTGGCATCGCCATCGATGTACGGGGCGACATACCATTCGAAGAAGTCCTTGATCATCTCAGGATTGTTCTTTCTGAATTCCAGAATCTCCTTTTCACTCATCGAGTTTATTTTCTCGAACAGCTCAGGGTCTATCTTCTTATCGACATATATGGATTTCTCGACCATCTTCGTCATCCAATTGCGCATGGCCTTCAGGCGTGCATCCTTCCATTCCTGCGTCTTATCTGCATTGAGGATGCGCATCAGGGCATTGTAATCCTTGATGCTGGATATCTTGGAGAAATCGGCCTTTATTTGAGCAGGAAGATATCCTGAACGCGCCAGTTTCGCATAGTTCTCAGGCGTGTATTCTCCTGCAAGCGCTTTCACCTGTCTTTTTATCCTTCTGTTTCTGTTCTCGATAGCTTTTTCAAGCTTTTCGAGCCTTTTCTTTCCGAACATACCCTTGACAGGTGCGATATTCTTGACAGTTGTCGGCCTGTCAATGATATCCGACTTCTTTACTCTGTACTGCTTGTAGGCCATTCTTCACCACCTCTCCATGAAATATTCCATCTGCTGCCACATAGGAATGGTACCAAGCACCGAATTGATATAAGTCGGTGTCGCTCTGTGATAGGCGGCATAGCACGACACAGGGTCGTTCGCATCGAATGTCAGCTGTTTCTTTTCGAATCCGGCCTTCCTGTAGATGGCGGAATATCTGTCGAAGGTAGCCAGTGACCTTCTGTATCTCTCAGCTCCGGATTTCGCTTTTTCATTCCTGTCAGGGTCGTTTTCATACATCGCCTTCCAATCTTCGTAGCTGTAGTCGAACATCTCGGATTCCATCTTTCCGGGATGAGCCACATAGTCGGCCACGTAGTCGATCAGGGTGGATATGCTGTATCCTGTCCATTTGGCCAGACAGCATCCCCATACTTCTTTCGCTATCTCGAAGTCCATCCTTTCGCCCTGGCGGATGCGCATCATCCTGAACATATAGGTCACATGAGCTATGCCGGGTTGGGATTCATATGCCTGTATGGACCTGAATGCCATGGTTCTGGGCATTCTGTTGGGCGGATGGTACCAGATTCCGTTCTCATCCTGCATCCAATATTTGTCATGCTGGTGGAACCAGAGGTCTACAACCTGTCCTGCGGAAGTCAACACCTTATCGGGGATTGCACTCATACTAGGATGATTGCTCTAATAGTATATAATAATAGTGGAACTCTATTACCACCGAGTTCCAAGGTGGAAGGTAACTATGGGTTTCAGGAGCTATTGTTCTTGTTTACTCTACGTAATAGAATTCTTTTCCGGTTTTCTTCGACTTTCCCCTTCTGATAATGATTTCCAGAGGCTCCTTGGCAAGCGCCGCCAGAAATTCATCGCTTCCGAGAACATTGCAGATTCCGATCGAGTGCGTACAGATGTAATACTCTTCATTATCGGCGATACCCTTGGCTGCGATTCCGGGGCCTTTGTCATTCTCGAAGGCCTTGACTTCGACTACTGCGAAGGGGACATCCAACATATTCTTGACTTCGCAGTAGTCGCAGTCGAAGAAGGCCTCTGTGTTCTCTTTGATATCTTTCCATTTTGCCATTTTCATTCCTTCTGATAACGTTCAGGACGTATCGTAATCCTGTAATTCTCATCCCTATTTAATCCTTCCTCAGAATCCCTTTGCTGATTTGACAGCTACACAGAAGCGAACGGATTTATTGGCAGGATATGCTCCGTTCCAACAGTCTATGCTTGCCATTTTCGGAGGAAGATCGAGTGTCAGATACGCCGTGCCCGAAGTGACATGCATCCTATATGTTCCATACCAGGCCATATATTCGGTCAAAGTACTATCGGAACTGCCTTCAAGACATCCGAATGTCGCATATGCTATGCAGGCGGGAGATATCTCTACATCGTAGCTGCCTGTTGGAAGGACGGTAGAGCCGGTAGCTGTTATCGTTCCCGACGGCTTGAAATTGACATAGAACGCGTCGTCCTGGGCTGTTGCTCTTTCGATTGTGCTGTATGAATAATCGGTGGTCGACGACCATGATTTCTTGCCGCTGATATCGCCTTCGGTTTTGGTCGCCTTGGAATCATTCGTGATATAAGGACTCGACAGATACTTGTATGTGTACGGATTTCCTGACAGAGGCACCATCTCAGACCAAGGAACGTAGAATTCGAGTACAGGAAGCTTGTAGGATGTGATGCTCTGCTTCTCGTATGTTCCTGTGACTCCGAAGATGTTCACTCCGTATTTCACATTGCCCGATGTCAGTTTGGAATCGCCTGCAATGTAGACATTGCTCAGCCCGTCGAAATCCGCATCGGGCGTCACAGTGACATTGGCATTTCCAGGCGTGACATTCTTGGCCTGAAGTCTGGGCTTTCTGCTCCCCGTTCCTCCTATAACGCTGTTGACTATCAATATGTTCCCCTCACTCCGAAGATGGTGATTCCCGACTTGATATTGGATGAAACAAGGTCGGTATCGCCGTATATCGTTACACTGGACAGCCCATCGTAATCGCCATCGTAATTCACTATGGTCGCATTGCCATTGGGAGTCACGCTCTTCTGCTGGAAAATCCAGTCGGGCGTTCCTCCGCCTCCTGCTCTCATGTTCACTATCATCTCTCGGCCTCCATCATTTTCCATATGTCATCATCTATATATTCATTGGTTTCGACATAGGTGTAACGCACAGGATAGATGTCGATCGCCGCATCGTATACGACGCCTGTTTCCACCTGTTTCAGCTTCTTCTGCTCATCCGAATAGGTTCTGATGAGCTTCACTCCATCTGCTCTCGTCATGTATTCCTTCTGCACTATCATTCTTCCGCCTCCTGCATCTGATCGGCATATGCAGTCCAATTGGTCGCCGTCTTGTAGGCATCCAAGGAACCCTTCGGCACTATGATGATAGATTTGCTTGTGAAAACTGAGAACGTTTGCTCCAACACAGGAGGTTCGGGTGAATTCATCTTCACATTCACTGGCAATTTAAAAAAATTGAAATCGAAATTATAGAAACCCGATATATTTTCGACCGATGCCGGAACAGACAGCACCTGAGAAGATATCCAGGCGTCCTGAAACATGTAGTTGGGTATCGATTTCAGATTGTTCGACAGTTTGAATGTATCGCATTCAAAATCGATGAAACAGGCTTCACCCACTTCGGTAACAGAATCAGGCATTTCGAAATCCTTGATACCTGTGACCCCATAGAATGCGTATTGGCCGATTCTCGTGATTGTGTCAGGGAGAGTCGCGGACGTCAACCCCGTGCATCTAAAGAAAAAGTAAGGTCTCAATTTGGTTACTCCTTCAAGATCCGAAGCGGTGACAGATGTAATAGTTCCACGGGCCAGCTGATTGAAAAGAGTGTTCAAGGGATCGCCCGTGTACGTCCCCTCCACTCCCGCTATCGTCACGCCATTCTTGATGTTCTCTGCTTCGAGATTGTCAGGAGTTTCGATAACCGCATTCTCCAATCCAGCATAGCCTGCATCAGCCTGAACATCCAGCGGAAATGCTTCGGGCTTGACATGCTTATCCTTTTGAAGGTTCGGAATCTGCTCATATATCCCCTCCACTCCTGCTATCGTCACGCCCTTTCTGATATTGCCTGCTTCAAGATTGTCGGGAGCAAGAACAGTGACCTTCGACCAGCCGTCCGCTTCTTCCGGAGGCTCTACAATCGTAGGGAAAGAGGTCGGGACGACCTCTGTTTCATACAGCTGCGGGGGCTTGGTCCCCCGACCTGCTGTAACTGAATTGATTATAGGCATAGGATACCTCACAGGTCTGCAGCGACCACTGAAACAGTGAATGCCACGCTCGGAGTCGTCGTTGCTGTGAATGTCAGTTTTCCACCCGACTGGGCAGATGCGTAGATTCCTGCATCACCGTATGCAGTCACATTATCCGCAGGAGCCACCCAGAGGATGTTGTCGACCGTCGCTATGGCGCAATCCACGGTCTGAACGTTCGAAGCCCATCCTCCCGCCGTGAGGATGACTGTCGCGGTCTTCAGCTTGACCTGCTTCCCTGCCAGCCCTGCTTCCGAGGACTTCTTGACAGACTCGATCTCAGCGGTGTTGGCATCAGCTGTCTTCTTGACTGCGGCGATGGCGTTGGCATTGACGGTGATGTTCGCAGTGTTCTGCTGTCCCGTGGCATAGGCGTTATCCGCCTTCGTCGAAAGGGCATCCCAGCCGTTGACGCTTCCTGTTCCGTCGGTCTCTGCGAACAATGTCCCTGCGGCGCCTCCTGCAGGCGTTCCCTTCACGAGTCCCGCCGCGTCGTTGGACCACTGGGCCGCTACGCTCTGGGTCTTTATCCACTGCACTCCGTCGTACTGGTAGATGAGAGTGCGTGCGATGTCGTCGGCGATGTCGCCCTTCACCGGCGCCCTGCCTGCGGTGGAGGTGAACACGGCGGTTATCTCCGACTGCGAGGGCGAATCCGAGGCGAACGTGACGTAGACGATGGACTGCTTGCCTTCCAGAGCGGATATGCGGGCGTCCATCGACGAGAGCGATTTGTAGGTCTGCGCATTCATCAGTCCGCTGGCGGTTGCGGAGGCGATGGGGATCGCAGTGCCCTTCTCGACATTGTTCACCTGCTTCTGATACAGGGTTCCCGATGTCGCCGTGGTCTGCACCTCCACGACTGCCAGCGCCCCGTCGGCGTCCGTCTGCGCCTCCTCCGCCTGCGTCAGTGCGAGATGCGCATCCTCCTGGGCCTGCTTGATGCGGGCGTCGAAGGTATTGGTCTGAGCGAGCGCATCCTGCGCCAGCGTCTTGGCCGACTGCGCATCCGACGATGCGGCTGCCGCGGCCTGCTTGGCCTGCTCTATGTCGGTGTCGAATCCGCCGACGGTGTCCTTCAGCTCATATATCTGAGTGATGACGTCCTTGTTCTGATACTGCTCTACGAGAGATATCCTTGCCATTAGTACCACCATACGTTCATGAAATTGTTTTCGAACTCCGCAATGAATGCGGTGTCTATGTCCATCCAGCTTTTGACGGAATGATTGACGGCATCGATGACCTCTCCGCCCGTCTGTTGCACGACCTCTGTGCCCGTCCTCTTTCCTGTATCGCTTCTGATGATTCCGTTCTTGGTTGCAGTCTTGCCTGCAACACTGGATTCGGATGTGTCAGAGCCGATGGATATGGACCCTGCATAATCATCAGAGCTATTTATCTTGCTGTCGGGTGTGTCGCTGTTCTTGGTCTTATTGGAGCCTGTCGCGGAAGTCGTTCTGCTATCGCTGCTCTCCCCTGTCTGCGAACTCTCACCCTGACTCTCATCCGCATACTCCGATGTCCTGCGCATCCCCGGAATGACATCTGCAAGCATCGCCTTCTCGTTGTCGGCATACAGCGAATACGCCCTCTCATAAAGGCGCACCACTTCATCGAATCTGTTCTGAAGGCGGACCTGCCACTTCTCCATGGTTTCAGCATTCAGCATCCTGTACGCATAGCGTTCGAGGAATCTTGTAGCCAGAATATCGAACCTTGCGATGACATGCGTCGCATCCTGCGGAACCTCCAGAGCAGACCATCCGAACCTTCTCCAATCCACAGGGGAGTCGTCGGGCTCGGCGGCCTTCATCCTCTCTACATCCACCAGAGTAGGAACCCAGGGCTGTTCTGCACAGGGGAATAGGATCTCATTGCTCATAGCATCACCAGACCCACAGGCACTTCCGCCATTATAAGCATCAGCATCAGTCTGATGGATGACATCTTCGACTCGATATCATCCAGCTTGCGCTCCATCGCCTGAATGCGCGTCTCATGCTGGTCTATCCTGGCCATCTCGTACTCGCTCATTCCTCTTCCTCCTCATGCTCTTCTCCCTCTGCGTCCTCCTGCGCCTTCTGCGACAGCTCGTCCACCACCGATACCACGGAGATGGAGGCTCCCAGAACCTTGGAGATGCGCTCGCACGCCTGCTCCCTCTGCCTGAGCTTCTCCTGTCTGCGTGCATACAGCTTGGAGTCGTTGGATTGAACCTCGGAGACGGTCTGCTGGGCACGCTTCGTTATCGGGACGCAGGGGAACCCGTAGTAGGTCAGGAGCATGCACTCGAACCTGTCGAATATCTCGAACAATGCGGGATCGACCTTGAAGTTCGTGTTCTCCACTGTGGGATTCACCTTGTCACCCAGTGCATTGGTGAATATCACCGGCTTGTTCTCGCACAGTGCCAGGAAGAAGTTCTTGGCACTCAGGAGATTGTCCTCCGTGACGTTGAAGACGAATGGAGCCTTCGCCAGGAGCTGAAGCTGGTTCAATGTGAGGGTGTTGTCCACCAGCTCGTTCACCATCGCGTCGGTGAAGTCCGAGTCGTTCCCTCCGAAGAGGTCGTTCCTCATGATGACAGAGTTCTCCTCATTCAGCACCATGTCATGTATCCTGACCATGGCGGAGGGCATCGACGAGAGATTGCTCGCATCCCATCCCACAGGGACAGGGGACCAGCTGGATGGATAACCGTACATGTTGATGCCTCTCTTGTCCATCACATACGGAAGGCAGTGGACGGTATCGGACGAAGGGTCGATGAACCAGCAGCACTCCCCGTTCCTGAAGAGGAACTTCTCAGGGACGGTGTCCCTGGACATCTGGCGCATGAGGTCGAACCTCTCGTCTGCGAACTCGTAGCGCCACATGCTCTCGGCTATTCCTGTGTAGAATCTGACAAGACCTGATTTGACTCTGGTCTTCAGGTCCTCCACGCCTGCGGGAGAATGCACCTCGTCGCGTGTGCGCTCCCATGACTTGTTTACCTTGGCTGTCATATCATTCTCACTCCTTGCGAAAAACGCTTGCGAAGATAATCCTTTGCTTCTGTCGGAATGGAACCGCCTACATTGAGATTCTCGATGCGAAGCGGACCGCCTGCTGCGATAAGAGCATCGCAATCGGCATCTGCTTCATTCACCTCGGCTCCATACAGGTCTATGTGCATCAGACGATTAACCCGTGAATAATCATCCATGCTCATCTTGATAAGTCTGGGCCTCTGCCCGTAGTCGACGACATCCCATCCCGTACCTGTCATAACGAATCTCTGGGACTGATTGGCTATGGAGCGGTCCTTTCCCGCCTGAGAGACCATGGCACCGACACCATTCGTCACTGCGTCCATTCCGGCTTCAGCCGATGCCAGAGCGGCCACCTTCTTCATGGAGGCGCCGCCTGCGGCCTGCGGAAGAGCGGCCATCTCTCCCATTCCTTTGCCGATAGGAATGAGCGACTGGAACGTAGACATGACGAGCTGCTCCTTGCGATTCTGGATATCGGCATCGCGGGCACCCGAAAACACATACGAAGAAGTCGAATTGCTCGTAACCGATACCTGAAGCAGTGGCATATTGAAAGTGCACCCTTCCGATGTCCCCGTGATGCCTCTGCAACGTATCTCGATATATGCGGCGGTAGCATCTATGATGAGCCTTGATTCGAAGCTGTCTACGTTCAATCCCCACGGAAGGGTACCGATAAGCTCTCCATTGAAGCCTGTGATAGCATAGGTATCGACATCATCCGTAACAGTTCCTGCACGTTCGACAGTATACTTCGGAGTCTTCTTGTACTTCACACGGCATAGACATCCGTATCCCAATTCTTCGAGAACGCCCGACTTCTCAGGATGATGGACGATCCATCCGGAAGCGGAAAGGGTATCCGAACCTGTGAACTCATCAGGCGGAATCGGAGAAAGAAAACACGCGCTGAGTGCATCGGGATTGAGACCGACCATCTCATCGAAGAATCCCTCCACCACCTGATTGAATGACGGGCATTTCCTGGTTATAGTATCGGTGCCGAAAGCATCGGTGCCTGTGACACTGTAGGAGAAATCGGGCCTTGCGACATCCACAGGAAACGCTGCAACGCAGATGTAGGTAAGTGCCGTTTGAAACAGAGGAACCGTCTGATTCTGAATGAAGGTGAATATGATCCACCACTGATTGGATGCGGGAAACAGCGACTTCATTTCAGTAGAAGTATAGTAGCGCGCACGGAAATCCTGAGGAGGAATCTCCTTGGAACCCTTAGGTCTGCGTCTGACTACTCCTGCTCCATATGATGCCTTGTAAGCATAGGTTCTCCAATAATCTATATGCCAGTTGATAACCGTCATAGGAGAATTCGCCGTATCCGAAGAGCATTCCACGGAATCTATCCATCCATAAACGGTGACATCATCGCCATTGTTCATATCGAAAACAGCCTTGAGATACGAACAATCATACAGGTCCTCATACGGAGCCTTGATGGACATCTGGGAAAAGAGAGATGCTCTAGGTATCGCCGGAAGCTCATAGGTGAATGTCGGAGTAGGGAGGGAAGAGGTTTTGGAGGGGACTTCGAGAGTCCCCTCTGTGAATCCGCAGTCCCTCCAAACGGAAACTCTTGCGGATGCCATCTTCAAGCCTTAGGAGCGAAGATGTATGCGCAGTTGAAGAACGGGTCGTGCTGGAAGGCGTACTCGTAGGTGGTGAAGTACGCGGTGGACTTCCTGGCAGGGTTCCTGAAGGCTTCGGTGGTCATGGTGTCGGGCATCGGAGTGATCTTGAATGCCCTGTTGTCGACGACCATTCCGATAAGCTCTCCCGCATCTGCAGGGGCGCCTGCAGGAGTGGCGAAGTCATCGACATAATCGATGGAACCCTGAACACGGAGGAGTTCGGGGTTGTAGGTCTCGGAGAGCATCTTCTTGAACGCAGGGTACTCCACATCCTTCTTCAGCGCGATGGAGATGGAGTCGGACTTGGTGTTGTACTTCCCTGCATTGTAAGAGGTGGACTTGTATCCGAACTGCTTCTGCCCGACAGTCCAGAGAAGCTCCACCATCTCATTGGCGAACTTGTTGTCGGTGGTGGCGACAGGGTTGGTCAGAGTGTGCATCTGGGTCGCCTGAGCGGAACGGGTGGAACCGGAGAAGTACTCCTTGGAGGCGGTCCACATGTCGTCCTTGTAGCACGCGTTGGTACGGGCCATGATGGCGGCCATGGCATCGCCTATCATCTCCTTGGTCTGACAGAACTGCTTGAGAACGTAATCGTTGACCTCGGTGGCGATCTGTCTGGACAGATTCTTCTTTGCGACGTTCGAGGTCATGGTCGCATAGGAGCCGTTGAAAAGCTCGGTGTCTGCGGCCTTCGGGTCGTATGCGCGAGAGGAAGCCTCGGAGAAGCGCGCGGACATCACAGAATCCCCGCGTCCGAGCGGAGCCTGAAGGAATCTGGAATAGAAGTTCTCCTGAACATCGGGAGCGTAGATGTATGCGCGTCCGATATCGGAGAGCATGCCTGTGTTGATGGTGGAAGCGGTGGGCTTCCAATCGGAGAGCGTGGCCTGGTTGGCTACAAAAGAGGTAGCCTCGACACCCGGAAAACGGGCGGCGAACTGTGCATCGGTATTCGTTGCCATATCAAATCATCTCGGAATACTTCTTCGATTTCTCATAAAGGGTTTGTATCTCCTCCTGATACAGCTCTTCGGGAGATTTCTCCTTAGGTGGCTCGGAGGGGCGTTCAGTGAACGCTGATTTGAGCAGAGCCGCATTCGCCTGCTTCAGCTGCTCGGTGAGACTGGCTATGCTCTCGTCTTTCTCCTTGGCGGACTGCTCGAACGACTGCTTGAGAGCGTCGAACTGCTGCTGGAACTCGTTGCGAAGCTCTTCGAGCGGATTGGGAGCCTGTTCTTCAGACATGTTCAGGCCGTCCTCTTTGGAATGTAATACTCTGTCGATTCTATATCGAACAGCTCAGGCATCTCGGAATGCACGGGTTCGATGTCCAGATGGTCATCGTCGTACATGTCGCGGAATGCTGTAGGCATGGGAATGGACTTCTTGCCTATGATGGCGAAGTACTCTTCTCTATGCAGCTTGGTATTGTAGCGCATCTCGTATCTGTCTATCTTCATTTCTGATCCTCCAATTCTTCCTAGCATAATGACAAGAAACAGGATGCTTTGAGCCTCTCGAAGGCGCGGCATCCTTGCGCATAGAAGGAGAGGGCAGAATCATACAGGTAGTTCCAGAAATCACAGACTTGCACTTAGGACAATACATCGTATTGACATGTTGCCATGTGTTGCAATGACTGCAATAGTATAAGGGCCTCTTCTCTGTCATTTTCGCATTAGGGGCGAATAATCGAAACGCGCCGTGAATGCCTTCCCCTCTCCTATTCCTAGGCTCACATATGAGGGTACGATCTATGTAGACCACCGGA
>ERZ808252.1989-NODE-1989-length-13414-cov-4.706939_pt1 | contig 13414 bp, 13 predicted proteins | sample MGYA00521242_ERZ808252 | MGnify/ENA primary metagenome ERZ808252 (study PRJEB31516, sample SAMN03275581) | gut metagenome | biome: mammalia-associated habitat; material: feces | host: Papio cynocephalus | place: Kenya | collected 2012-08-07 ...
ATTATATTACAGGCGGAGGAACATTTCCTGTGCATAGGCGCGGATATCGGATGGCGAAACCATATTGTATTTTTCTTTTACCGCGCAAAAGTAATCATGAATCGATTGCTGTGTAATAATGCAATTTGAGCGGGAGGAAGAAGGTATATTTTCTCGCGCAGATATCCAAGGAGCTTCATTGTGAGTGAATTCTTCTAAAACTTTTCCGCTATAGCAGCAAAGGTTTTTGATAACGCTGTCCAATATGGCGCGCTCTTGTGGATTCAGCAGACTGCTGTCAAATGTTTCACAAGGAGCGATAGGATCAAAATGATAATCGCGGTATTTAAAGTAGATATCTTTGTAAACGGGGCCGTGAACCCAGGCTTCACAATCTTCGGAAAATAGAAAAGCACCGTAAAATGCACTATAAAAACCCTGAATGTAGTATAAGGCTTTTTGGAGAGCCAGTGGGGTGATATCTTCACATTGGTTCAGTATATATTTTATTGCATAAATGATTTTTGAATTATTAGCGGATGAATCCATTGTTAAATGGAGTAATGCATCCACTGCTTTTTTGCTTTTTTCATAGGTGGAAATGGATTTCAGATTTCCCTTTCCTTTTTCTAACAGCATCGAATAGTATTCAGGACTATTGTAAATTTTTGTTAATTCGTCGGAATATTGTCTGGTAGGAATATCTCCGTCATAATAGCGGGAAAATGTTTGTTCGCCCCAGCCTAAAAGCAGGGAAAGAGGGCGTTTTCCAATCGCATATTTTTTAGGAATGGCTACAATGTGCTCAAGAGGGATGATATCATTTTTTATACGGTATTGTTCATAAAGGGCTTTAAGGTTGTCGTCGTTTATCTCCGGAACATATACCGGAGCATTACAGTTTATACAATGTGCTTCTTTTCCCTTATATTGATATTGGATTCCTTTAATAGTACCAGTCAGTGCGACCGGTGAAATCGTATAGGAAACATCATTTCTGCAGTTTTCGCAAAATACAAGATTCTCAGCCATTTTAAATCCTCCTTTTAAATTATCGAAATAAATATGTAATAGGTTTGTTTCGCTTATGAAACGATATTACAATGGTTCTGCGCCCATTTGGAATATCAATTATATTGAATTTCGTATAAATGTCAACGGTTTCCGTATCACCATCTGAATTATATAGTTTAACTTGTGGAACAAAAACATATAAAACTTCATATTCATATTCTAATTTAGTGTTTTGTAGAGTATAACAAAAATCCTCCACATTTATCTGCATTAGTATGGATTTTTGTTTTTCAGTACGAATATTATATTCATTTATAAAATCAATATTCTCTTGACGTTTATCATTTTGGGAGATAATGTATTTACCAGATGAAACACAGTTTTTTATTTCGTTCAAAACGGTTTCAATTTCTTTTCGGGAGTGATTTTGATTGTAGTGTTGAGTCATTCATATCACCTCAATAAGATAATAGCACAATTGTATTGAAAAGTCAATAAAAATGTACCAATTGATACATAAAATGAAAATATATACCTCGCAGGCATGACAAGAGATACATTATAGGTATTAGACATGACAGAAAGTGTGGAAACTTGGAAAGGTAAATGTAAAAGTTAACGTTCAGAACAAAAAAATGGCAAAAACGCGACGTTCAGAACATTGATGTTGACAGGAGAAAAGTGTGTCGTGTATTATAGATATAAAAGGAAAATGTTAGTTGGAAAGGAAAAAGAGTGAGTGTATATAATGTGATTTGGAATGTGCTCTAGACAAGTGAGAGGTGAAATAAGATAATGGAAGAAATGTTTTTTTCATTTATAATGCTGGTTATGATGGTTTTTCTATTCTGTTTGCGGTATATAGTGCCAATTTTTATTTCGATTATTGGGGCATTGCTGATTAAGAAGAAAAACAAAAAAATATATGGAAGTATTCTTATAATTTTAGGGCTTGCAATTGAGGTAGTTAGCATAGCAGTGCAGGTCTACAGTTTCAGATAAGGAATAGAACCATATGAAATTAAAATGTACAATGCTTACAGCAATTGTAATAATTTTCGTCATGTGGAAAGTTTTCGCGTAAACAAAGCAGAGGGTGAGAGATTCATTTAAGAATATAGATTGTGAAAGTTTGTGAGGTGATTTCAGAATGAAGGTAAAGACAATATGCAACATTGCTTTGTTTGTTTTGTGTGTTAGTGGTATAGTAGCAAATCATTTTTTTGAGCAGTACAAAATATTGAGCAGTGCATGTTTGTTAGGAATCGGAGTAATTGCGCTTATTAAAGAAAGAGTAGAATTAAAAGACAAAGGAGAAGTTTGATGAATAGAAATTACATTTTAAGATTGGAGTGGACAAAATGAACAAAAAAAGTATTCTATGGATGAATGTCGTATTGGTAGCTGCCTTGCTTGCCAGCATGGTATTTCCAATGGCAGACAGCAATGTACAGGCGAAACAGAAAAAGGTTTTGGTTGCTTATTTTTCTGCGACCGGGACGACAAAAAGTGCAGCGTCAAAGATTAAGAAGGCGGCGAAAGGAAAACTCTATGAGATCAAAGCTGAAGATCCGTATACAGAGGCAGATCTGAACTACGACAACGATGATTGCAGAGCCAATAAAGAGCAACATGATGAAAGTGTCCGCCCGAAAGTAAAAGGCACGGTGAAAAATATCCGCAGTTATGATGTGATCTTTGTTGGATATCCGATCTGGTGGGGAAAAGAGCCTATGATTATTCGTACCTTCTTGGAAAAATATAACCTGAAAGGGAAAAAGATCGTGCCATTTTGTACCAGTGGAGGAAGTGGTATCTCCGGAAGCATGAAAGGAATAAGAGCGTCGGCGAAGGGCGCAAAGGTGCAAAGCGGAGCGGATCTTACGGATTCTTCCGCAGCCGGTGTGGCAAAATGGGTAAAGAAGAAAATGAAATAATGGGGAGAAAGTTAGGCATCTTAAAATACAGCATTATTTTAACAAAAATATTGAATTATAACAAAAAGAATGTTATGATAAAATAAAAAAGTTAAAAGGTGTATGTATGAAAAAATATTTGTCTGACATTTTTGGAGTAAATGTCAAAATTGAAAACTGGGACGGTAAGCTCCAATTGCCTCTTTATTTGCGAAACAAGAGAGAGTATTATATGCTTTCGCTTGGTGAGAGACAAAGTATATTGATGAAGAATGAATCGGGTTATTTTAATGTGACTTCTTTTGAAAAAGAAATAAAAAAAATAGAAAAATATGCAAAGATGCCGGTTGTATTATGGCTTGATACAATTTCTTCTTATCAAAGAAATGCCTTGATTAAAAACCGAATTTCTTTTATTGTGCCAAATTCGCAAATTTTTGTGCCGGAGTTTGGAATGAGTTTAAGGGAATTTTGCATGAGAGCAGAAAAGAAAGAGAAAAGCGGCAAAATTCCAGCAATGACCCAGTTTTTGCTTCTTTATTTTATCTATCAAAAGAAGAGGGAAGAAAAGAGCCAATCGGAGATTGCAAAATGTCTTAATATGTCAGCGATGAATGTCAGCAGAGCGGTTCAGGAGTTACAGGAACTTGGTTTGCTGGTTGCCCGCAGAGACGGAACACATAAAATGATTGAGGCGGTAGCTTGTGGCAGAGAATTGTATCAACTCTCATGCAAATATTTACAGTCGCCGGTTCAAAAGAAAATATATGTAAGTTCCCAATTTTATAATGTGACATTACCTATGGCTGGAGAAACAGCATTAGCGAAAAAGAGTATGCTGAATGACCCCAAATGCATGGTTTATGCAATGGATAAAAAGCGATTAAAGGAAATTCCACAGGAGGCTATTGTTCAACCGCAATTTGTGCTTGGCAATGATTATGTGGAGATTGAATTATGGAAATATAATCCCTCTGCTTATATGATGGATGACATGGTGGATGTAGTGTCATTGGTGCAAAGCCTCAAAGATGTAGATGATGAGCGTGTGGAAATGCAGATTGAAGAAGTTATGGAGGGATACAGATGGTAACAGGGCTGGAAGTTTTAAGGGAAGCATTTAAAGGTTATGAGGATTGCTATACGATCATCGGAGGAACGGCGTGTGATATTTTGATGGGGAAACAGAATCTGGATTTTCGTGCAACAAAAGATATTGATATGATTTTATTGATTGAAAACAGATTTGAAGAATTTGCAACTGTGCTATGGAAATTCATTAAGGCAGGCCAATATAAATGTGGATGGAAGAATTCAAAAAACATACAGTTTTATCGTTTTACAGAACCACAGAATTCAAATTATCCGATAATGATTGAATTGTTTTCCAAAAATCCGGGTTATCAACTGCACGATGTTGAGACGGTAATTACACCATTACATATTTCGGATGAAATATCCAGTTTGTCGGCGATTATGTTAAACGATGATTATTATGAGTTTATGATGAGTGGAAGAAAGACAGTTAATGGTGTCGGTGTTCTTGGAGCCGGGCATTTGATTCCTTTTAAAATGAGAGCATGGCTGGATTTATGCAGACGAAAAAATGAAGGGGAGCATGTGAATTCCAAGGATATTAGGAAACATAAAAATGATGTATTTCGTTTAATGAATATAATAAATCCGGAGGAAAGAATTGCTTTGCCTAAAACAGTAAAGGATGATGTCAGACAATTTGTAGAAAAGATGCCGGAAGAACGTATTAATATGAAAAATATCGGGCTTGATATGGAAGTGTATGATGCTTTACATATATTGGAAACTGTGTATTTGTTATAGAGCCAAGAAATAAAATATAAACCAGCAAAATTGGCATATGTACCTATTTTGCTGGTTCTTTTATGTTCTAATTCTTAATTACTTACCGTTCTTATTTACTTCCTGCATTTTCATTGCACGGACTTTGGTTGACAGACCAAACAATGTGATGAATCCGTCAGCGTCGTGGTGGTCATAAAGGTCACCGGTTGTAAAGGAAGCAAGGCTTTCATTGTACAGGGAATATGGAGAAGTTGTTCCTGCTTTGATAATGTTTCCTTTGTACAGTTTGAATTTTACTTCGCCGGTTACATACTGCTGCGTAGACTCGATGAATGCCTGAGTTGCTTCACGAAGCGGACTGAACCATTTTCCTTCGTATACGATCTGAGCGAGTTTGTTGCCCATTTCCTCTTTTACAGCGTAGGTATCGCGGTCGAGGATCAATTCTTCCAGCTGCTGATGTGCTTCGTAAAGAATGGTTCCACCCGGAGTTTCATATACACCACGGGATTTCATACCTACAACACGGTTTTCTACAATATCAATGATACCAATGCCGTGTTTGCCGCCGAGCCGGTTCAGTTCGCGGATGATATCAGAAACTTTCATGGCTTTTCCATTAACGGTTTTTGGAACACCTTTTTCAAATGTCATTGTGACATATTCGCCTTCATCCGGAGCTTTTTCCGGTGTTGTGCCGAGTACGAGAAGATGTTCGTAGTTTGGCTCGTTGGCAGGATCTTCCAATTCCAATCCTTCATGGCTGATGTGCCACAAGTTACGGTCACGGCTGTAACTGGAATCTGCGGCAAAAGGAAGGTCAATGCCGTGTGCGCGGCAGTATTCAATCTCGGATTCACGGGAATCCATATTCCATTTGTCGTTTCTCCAAGGAGCGATGATCTTGATATCAGGAGCAAGAGCTTTGATACCGAGTTCGAAACGGATCTGGTCATTTCCTTTTCCGGTTGCACCGTGGCAGATAGCGACAGCGCCTTCTTTGCGGGCAATTTCCACGAGACGTTTGGCGATGACCGGACGAGCCATGGAAGTACCAAGCAGATATTTATTTTCATAGATTGCATGACCCTGTACACAAGGAACGATGTATTCGTCGCAGAATTCATCGATAACATCTTCGATGTAGAGTTTGGAAGCACCGCATGCTTTTGCACGCTCGTCCAATCCATCGAGTTCGCTTCCCTGTCCACAGTCGATGCAGACACAGATAACTTCATAATCATAATTTTCCTTCAGCCATGGAATGATCGCTGTCGTGTCCAGACCGCCGGAATAAGCAAGAACAACTTTTTCCTTCATAATTAAACCTCCGTAAATGTGATATAGAAAGGGTCTCAAGGTCACAGCCTTTCCCATGCAAGCATGGACGTTGTCGGGGAACTTTGAAACCAACGGCTTGCTCCGTTGCTGGCGCAACTGCCGCAATCCTGCGAATATTCGAACTACGCGCGATGCGCTTCGTTCTCATATTCGGCGGGTCTCAAGGTCACAGCCCTTCCCATGCAAGCATGGACGGTCTGAGACTTTTTGACCCTGTTATCATAAATATACAACATAAATGAATATTATGCAAGAGGAAATGTGGATTTTATGTTTTGTTTCTATCTTTTATTAAAATGTACTTGCGTAAATGAGTACACAGGTGTATAATAAATATGCATTTGCATAAAAGATGAATATTTATGCAAAATATTCATTAAATTATGCATAAAAGGAAATGGAGGACAAATTTATGAAGAAAGTGAACGCCGTGATAGCGTGTCTGCTTGTTGTGATCATGCTGACTGGCTGTGCAGGGGTTGAAATGAATATGCAGGTCAACGAGGATGGAACATGCAGATTTGCAGTGACGTATTGTTATCAGCAGAGTTTATATGAAAACATGAAGCAGGAGAAGCCGGCAGATTTTGAACAGGGTTCAAAAGAGATAAATGGCAAAACGTATTTAACATTTCGAAGGGAATTGACATTTTCTTCCATAGAGGAAATGAAAAATGCACTGGAAAACAACACTGCCTACATAAATGCATTAAAGAATGGTTCTCAGGCACCGGAGCAGTATAAAGAAGATCAGTACAGCGCACCATTTGAGAACGTAACATTGACAAAAGATACTTTTATAGGAAAACTTCGGCAGACGAATCTTTCTTCCACAACCCAGACAAAGCAGACCGGAAACGGAGTTACGGATATTTCTTCGATGGTAAATGGAGCTTCCGGTAATATTTCGATGGCAGAATATTATAAAATGTATGGTGTGGTTATGGATATTTCAATTTCTCTTCCACAGCCGATTCGTGAGAGTAATGGACAGATTGAAGGAAACCAGGCCAAATGGACCGTTGACAATATGCCGGCGGATGAAAAACTGATTGCAGTTTCCTCGGATCAATCCATTTTTGCAGGGGATAAGGAAGCTCCGGTTATCCGTGGAGTGAAAAATAATACAGCGACGAGAAATCCGGTTGTTGTTCATATTTCCGATAATGTGTGCGTGAAGGATGTACAGATAAATGGAAAGTCGTATTTTGTATCGGATTTTCAGATTAACAAACAGGGAAAGTTTCAGATTAAAGCGATTGATACCAACGGAAACAGTTCCATGGTGAAATTTACGATCGATCGCTGGGGACCTAATATTTACGGGGTGAAAAATAAGAAAGTATACCGTAAGAAAGTGAAATTGTCATTTTTTGACAATTGCGGCATCAAATATATTAAAGTAAATGGCAAAAAACAAAAGGCCAGAAAGAAACTTGTCATTCGTAAAAAAGGTAAAAATACCGTGATTGCCTGTGATAAAGCAGGAAATCAGTCTAAAGTTGTATTTACCATTAAGTAATAGAAAAGAGGCTAAATCATGATTAAAGTAGGTATTATCGGCTCGACCGGTTATGCGGGTCAGGAATTGGTAAGATTGTTATTGCAGCACAAAGAGGCAGAAATTGTATGGTATGGTTCACGAAGCTATGTCGATGAAAAATTCAGTGCTGTTTTTGGAAACATGTTCCAGATCGTTGAAAATGTATGTAAAGGCGATGATCTTCATGAATTGAGTAAGCAGGCAGATGTGATCTTTACGGCGACGCCGCAGGGATATCTCGCATCGGTTCTCGATGAAGAAATTTTGTCAAATTGTAAAGTGATTGATCTGAGCGCAGATTTTCGTATAAAAGATGTCGATGTATATGAAAAATGGTATGGCATCGAACATAAGAGCAAACAGTTTATCGGAGAGGCTGTGTATGGACTCTGTGAGTTGAACCGGGATAAGATCAAAGGTGCGCGCCTGATCGCAAATCCGGGATGTTATCCGACCTGTTCGACGCTTTCCATCTATCCGATGGTAAAAAATGGATATATTGACACGGATACGCTGATCATTGATGCCAAATCCGGTACAAGTGGAGCCGGCCGTGGGGCAAAGATTCCAAATCTGTATTGTGAAGTGAATGAAAATATTAAGGCATACGGGGTAGCGACACACCGTCATACACCGGAGATTGAAGAGCAGCTTGGCTACGCGGCAGGAAAGCCGGTAATGATCAATTTTACCCCGCATTTGATTCCGATGAACCGTGGTATCCTCATTACGGCATATGCCAAATTGAATCCGGGGGTAACCAAAGAAATGGTTCGCAAGGCGTATGAAGAAGCTTACAAAGATGAATATTTTGTGCGTGTGTTGAATGACGGGGTCTGCCCGGAAACACGCTGGGTAGAGGGAAGCAACTTTGTTGACGTCAGCCCGAAAGTGGATGAGCGTACCGGCCGTGTGATCATGATGGGTGCCATGGATAACATTACCAAGGGCGCGGCAGGACAGGCAGTTCAGAATATGAACCTGCTGTTTGGTCTGGATGAGGCAGAAGGCCTTCGTCTTGTGCCGGTATTCCCGTGATGATAACGAGTTGGAATTCATAAGCGGAATCATTGCATTAAATTTAAGAAATATAGAAATGAGGTTAATCGTATGCAGATAATCGATGGTGGTGTCAATGCACCAAAAGGATATGAAGCGTCCGGAATAGAGGCTGGGATCAAATATGAAAACCGAAAAGATATGGCACTTGTATATTCCACGGAACCGGCAAGTGCAGCCGGAACTTTTACTACAAATGTAGTAAAGGCGGCGCCGGTACTCTGGGATAAAGAGATCGTTGAGGGCGGACATCATGTCCGCGCGGTCGTTTTAAACAGTGGAATTGCCAATGCGGCGACCGGAAAAGAAGGAAAAGAGTACAATTATGAGATGGCATCGGAAATTGCAAAAGTACTTGGCATCGTGCCACAGGAAGTATTGACGGCCTCCACCGGTGTTATCGGAATGCAGCTTCGCATGGCGCCGATCTGCAAGGGAGCGCCTCTTTTGAAAGATGCCCTGACGACTGACCGCCAGGGGGCGAAAGACGCAGCCAGAGCCATTATGACGACGGATACAATTCCAAAAGAATGTGCCGTTACGTTTGAACAGGACGGAACGACCGTTACGGTCGGCGGAATGAGCAAAGGTTCCGGTATGATCCATCCGAATATGGCGACGATGCTCAGCGTCATTACGACGGACGCAAAAGTGAGTCCGGCGGTGCTTCAGGAAATGCTCCGTGAGATTGTAGCAGATTCTTTTAATATGATCTCGGTAGACCGTGATACTTCCACCAACGATACCTGTGTGCTTTTGGCAAATGGAGCAGCCGGGGCAGAGGAGATCAAAAAAGATACCGATGCTTATCGGGCGCTTTATGAAGCGGTTTCTTATGTGGCAACCGATCTTGCCAAGAAAATGGCAGGTGACGGCGAAGGATGCACCCGCCTTCTGGAAGTGACCGTAAACGGAACAAAGACCAAACAGGATGCGGTAACTTTGAGTAAATCGGTGATTTCTTCGAACCTTGTAAAGACGGCGATTTATGGAAAAGACGCGAACTGCGGCCGTGTGCTTTGTGCGCTTGGTTATGCCGGTGTAGAGTTTGATCCGGAAGTTGTAGATCTGACGCTGCAGGCAGGCGGGGAAGAAATGGTCTGGATCAAGGATGGCGTACTTACCGATTATTCGGAAGAAAAAGCCACCGAGATGATGGGAATGGATAAAGTGACGCTGGTATGTGACATGAAGCAGGGCGAATGCAGCGCGACAGCGTGGGGCTGTGATCTTACCTATGATTATATTAAGATCAATGCGGACTACCGTTCTTAAAATTGGAAAAATATGGAAAAGAGGCATAGAGAAAAAATGGACGATAAATTAAATGATGTATTGATAAAAGCGGAGACACTGATTGAGGCGCTGCCTTATATCCGCGATTTCAACAATAAAAAAGTAGTTGTAAAATACGGCGGAAGCGCGATGCTGGATGAAAAATTACAGCAGAGCGTCATCAAAGACGTGGCACTTTTGAAACTGGTTGGTATGAAGCCGATCATTGTACATGGCGGCGGAAAAGAAATCAGTAAATGGGTGCGCCTGATGGGAAAAGAACCGGAATTTGTCGAAGGACTCCGCGTGACAGACGATGACACGATGGAAGTGGCAGAGATGGTTTTAAATAAAGTAAATAAACACCTGGTGCAGATGATGGAAAAACTTGGTGTGAAAGCAGCCGGCATCAGCGGAAAAGACGGCGGAACCCTTCGCTGTGACAAAAAGACAGCAAATGGCAAAGATATCGGTTATGTCGGAGATGTCAAAGAAGTGAATTCGGAATTGATCGACACCCTTTTGGAAAATGATTTCGTGCCGATCATTGCACCGATCGGACTTGGTGATGATTATAAGGCGTACAATATCAATGCGGACGATGCTGCCTGTGCGATCGCAAAATCCATGAAAGCAGAGAAACTGGTATTTATGACGGACATCGAGGGCGTTTGTAAAGATGCGGACGATCCATCGACACTGGTTTCCGTGCTTACGCTTGACGAAGCGCATAAAATGATCGCGGACGGTTTTATCGGCGGAGGTATGCTTCCGAAAATACGTAACTGTATTGATGCCGTAGAACAGGGCGTAAACCGCGTACATATTTTGGACGGAAGAAGAGAACATTGTCTCCTGCTTGAGTTCTATACGAAGAAAGGTATTGGAACGGCAATTATTGGAAATGAGACAAACTTGTACCATCATGAGACAGAGTAAAGGAGCAGACGTATGAATACATTAATTGAAGAATCTGAAAAATATCTGATTCATTCCTACAATCGGTATCCGGTAGCAATGGATCATGGAGAAGATGTGTATCTGGTAGATACGGAAGGAAAAAAATATCTTGATTTTGGAGCAGGTATCGCCGTATGTGCGCTTGGTTACAGTGACGAAGAATTCAAAAACGCGCTGAAAGACCAGATTGACAAGGCGACACATTTTTCCAATTATTTCTATTCGGAGCCATTGATGCAGGCAGCAAAATGTCTGGCAGAGGCGACCGGAATGGACAAAGTGTTTATGGCAAACAGCGGTACAGAGGCCAATGAAGGCGCTTTGAAGCTGGCGAGAAAATATGCGATCATGCAGGGACACGAAGAACGCCATGAAGTCATTTCCATGAATAAGGCATTTCACGGAAGAAGTATGGGAGCCTTGTCCGTAACCGGAACGGAAAAATACCGTGCGCCGTTTGCACCGCTTATTTCCGGCGTTCATTTTGCCGATTACAACGATCTGGATAGTGTAAAGAGTTACATTAATGACAAAACGTATGCCATTATCGTAGAGGCGGTTCAGGGCGAAGGCGGCATTTATCCGGCAGACAAAGAATTTTTGCAGGGAATCCGCGATCTCTGTACAGAGCATGATATCATGATGATCTGCGATGAGGTACAGTGTGGTATGGGAAGAACCGGAAAAATGTTTGCTTATCAGCAGTATGGCATCCAGCCGGATATCGTAACGATGGCAAAAGGAATTGGAAACGGAATCGTTGTCGGTGCTTTTGCGGCAAAGACAGACGTGGCAAAAGCGCTTGTACCGGGAGACCATGGTACGACATTTGGAGGAAATCCTCTGGCAAGTGCTGCGGTTGCAGCAGTAAACCGCATTTTTAAAGAAAAGAATATCCTTGAAAATGTCAATCGTGTCGGCGAGTATCTTGGCAAAAAGTTAGAGGAGATCGCAGCCGGAAGCAAAGTGGCAAAAGAAGCCCGCGGAATGGGGCTGATGAGAGGACTTGAATGCGACGCTCCGGTCGGGGAGATCTGTGCGAAAGCATTGGACAAGGGACTTCTTCTCCTGACTGCCGGAACCAATGTCATCCGCTTTGTACCGCCATTGGTCATTAAAGAGGAACATGTGGATCAGATGGCAGAGATCCTGACGGAAGTTTTGAAAGAATTCGAGTAATCAAACTTTATTTTTTAAAGTTTTTAAAGTTTTTTATTAAAAAAACAAAAAAGTACTTGATTATTGAGAATAAATATTATATAATGTCTTTAGACAAAGACGTCAAAGGGAGATGTGCCCTAAATTGCACATTTTCTTTGGCGTCTTCTTTTTTACAAACAAGTCGCCTCAGAGCGGTAAACTAACGTCAAGAATGGAGGATTACTATGAGTGGTCAATATGTAGAAGAGTCAAAACGAAAAGCGCTCGGTATGTATCACCCGAGATTTGAACATGACAATTGCGGTATCGGAGCGATTGTAAATATAAAGGGAAAGAAAACACACGATACCGTTAAGAATGCGTTGGAAATTGTAGCACATCTTGAGCATCGAGCAGGAAAAGATGGCGAAGGAAAGACAGGAGACGGAGTAGGAATCATGCTTCAGATCTCACATAAATTCTTCAAAAAGATTGCCACCCAGATGGGAATAGAGATTGGCGAAGAAAGAGAGTATGCGGTAGGAATGTTCTTCTTCCCACAGGATGAGCTTCGCAGAAATCAGGCAAAGAAAATGTTTGAGACAATTGTAGATAAAGAGGGTCTTGAATTTCTGGGATGGAGAAAAGTACCAATCGCTCCTTCGATTTTAGGAAAAACAGCGGTAGAATGTATGCCTTACATTATGCAGTGTTTCATTAAGAAACCGGAGCAGGTGGAAAAAGGATTGGAATTTGACCGTAAATTATATATTGCACGAAGAGTATTTGAACAGTCCAATGAAAATACGTATGTGGTATCTCTTTCGAGCCGTACGATCGTATACAAAGGAATGTTTCTGGTATCCCAGCTCCGATTGTTCTTTGATGATTTGCAGGATGTAGATTATGAATCGGCGATCGCTATGGTACATTCCAGATTTAGTACGAACACACAGCCAAGCTGGCAGCGTGCCCATCCAAACCGTTTTATCGTACACAACGGAGAGATCAATACGATCCGTGGTAACGCCGATAAGATGCTTGCCCGTGAAGAGACGATGGAATCCGATCATTTGAGAGGAGAACTTCACAAAGTCCTTCCGGTTGTGAATACCGAGGGATCGGACTCCGCAATGTTAGACAATACGCTGGAATTTTTGGTGATGAGTGGGATGGAACTTCCGCTTGCTGTCATGATAACCATTCCGGAACCATGGGCAAATAACCGTTATATCAGCGAAAAGAAAAAAGACTTTTATCAATATTATGCAACCATGATGGAGCCATGGGACGGACCGGCTTCGATCCTTTTCTCCGACGGAGATATTATGGGTGCCGTGCTTGACCGAAATGGTCTTCGTCCATC
>ERZ808252.1990-NODE-1990-length-13408-cov-3.777578_pt1 | contig 13408 bp, 14 predicted proteins | sample MGYA00521242_ERZ808252 | MGnify/ENA primary metagenome ERZ808252 (study PRJEB31516, sample SAMN03275581) | gut metagenome | biome: mammalia-associated habitat; material: feces | host: Papio cynocephalus | place: Kenya | collected 2012-08-07 ...
CGACGCGCTGGAGACCAAGGACAGCAAGACCATCTACTACATCAACGGGTAACCCGCGTTCCCCGGGGCGCCTGCCAACGGCAAGGGGGTCGCCACGGGGAAGGAACAAGTCAGCAAACAGACAGACATGGCAAGCAACATCACATTCAGCCACTCGGCGGCCAAGGGCTGCTGGGTGAGCGAGGAGATAAGGAAGGCCAGCATGGCCTACATACAGGTGGAGCGCAAGGAGCCGGGCTTCCTGCGCGTCTATACCAGCGCGCCGGGGCAGAACCCCGCGCTCGCGCATGTGTCACAGCAGGCCAACACCGCCTTCTGCGTGGGTGTGCTGCACGATGACGTGGCAGTTATGATGGAGAGCGAGACGGAGGTCACAAGCGCGTCCGTGTGCGGCGGGGCCGTGGGGGCGTCGCTTGCCGCGCTGGCGTGTGACTCCAACATGAGCGGCTACCCGTCGATGTATAGACATGCGCTTGGCAGTCCCTGTTATATGGCGGATTTGGGAGACGGGAACTTTTATGTGAGACCCTATGTCTTTTTATTGACATCCGAGGAGTTCGGGAAGGTTGACGGGATGTTGATTAAATCATCGGACGGTGAGATTTCCAAGCTGAGCAGGGAGGACCTTGTGGATGGTGACGCGCTCGTCGTGGTGGATGGAGATTATGTCGCAATCTGTTCTGCGCTTGGGGTTGACGTAAGCGGGTACGATTACATTTTTGCTGTCGGTTTTTTTTTGTTGGCAGGCGAAGGCGAACTGACATTCCTGTATGACGGCAAGGAGTACCCGCTTGATGTCCGTGTTTCAGGCGATGCCTCCACACAGCAGGCGGCAGCCGGGCTTCGGGGTATCAGACCTGTGGGCAACTCGTTCCGGGAACTTTCCGCGCGCCTTTCCGCGCGCCTTGCCGTGAGAAAGGAGGTGAAGGCATGAAGCAGATAGGACTGCCCGTGATAGGGGTACCGGCGGGCGACACGTCCGCGATAGAGGGCAAGATGCTTTCCGCGTTGGCAAGGCTCGCCGCCCTGGAAGGCAAGGTGAGTACGCTGGAAGGCAAGGTGAGTACGCTGGAAGGCAAAATGAGTACGCTGGAAGGCAAGGTGAGTACGCTGGAAGGCAAGACAAAGGCCATGATGGACATGCTGGGCGTATTCCAGGATGCCCTCAACCTCACCCCGATGATCCTGTACAACGCGGAGGACGCGGAGGACGCGGTCGTGAAAGTCCTGGCACCCAGTGACGACACGGAAAAGGTTTCCTTCGAGTATGCGGTCGTCGCGGACTACAAGCCGGGCTCGCAGAACTCCTACAGGTTCTCCCGTGCCACGTACACCGGGGCCACAACGACAACGGAGGGCGTGTCCATCAGCGTCCCCGCCGGGAGCAGCCTGCTGGTGCGCAGCCTAACGGCGGCAACCTGGGCATCGGGCATCAGCAAATACAACAAGTTCAAGATAACTTCGGGCAAGTTCACCCTGGACGGCGATGTCACCGCGCTTGTGGGCTGGAAACAAACGGGCGGGTCAATGTTCTGCTCGCTGTTCAAAGGCTGCACGGGGCTTGCTGAGTGCACGCCGGGCGTCCTCCCCGCCACGACGCTTGTTCCCATGTGCTACTATTCGATGTTCAGCGGCTGCACCAGCCTCACCACAGCCCCCGTCCTCCCCGCCACGACGCTTGTTCCCATGTGCTACTCTGTGATGTTCTACGGCTGCACCAGCCTCACCTATATCAAGGCGATGTTCAAGGAACTCGATGGGGTTTCCCTTGCACCCACCGGCAACTGGGTCAAGGGTGTGGCTGCTGAGGGCACTTACGTCAAGAACGCCGAGGCCACCTACACCAGCAAGGGCGATTCCGCGATACCGAAGGGCTGGACGGTGGAGACCGCCACAGAATAAAAGGAGGGCGCGCCTTGCCATCGCGGCGGGGCGCGCCTTGTCCATCTTTGGGCACCGCAAGTGCAGCGCATTTGTTACTTATGCACAAGCAAAGTAGCAAAGGGGTTACTGGAAAGCCGTAAAAAAGTGAACTTTGACTTGATTGTGGGACTGCAAAAACATCCATGCCTGTTTGCCGATATGGAAACATTGTGCTAACTTTGCAGCAGAATTGCAAAGTTATGGAGGGAAAGGTTTTACAGGTGATACTAAGCGAAGAGGCAGAGGACTTTGTTAGGCTTCAGCCCTTGAAGGCGCAGCAGAAGATAGCCTACAACATCAGAAAGTTGGAGAGTGGGATGATGGACAGGGAACTCTTCAAGAAGTTGGAAGGCTCGGAAATCTGGGAACTGCGCACGCTGTTTAACGGAACTTGCTACCGCCTTTTCTCCTTTTGGGACACTGATGGCCATACCCTGGTAGTGGCAACCCACGGGATTGTGAAGAAAACACAGAAGACCCCTAAAAAGGAAATAGAGAAAGCGGAGCAAATAAAAAAAGAGTATCTAAGGACAAAATAAACGGATATGGCACAGATGAAATTCAGAACGGCAGACCATTTGATAGATGACGTATGGGGCAAAGTCGGGACTCCAGAAAGAGATACAATGGAGGCCAAACTCAAGGAGGAGGTACACGCCTACCAGGTCGGCGAGGCGATAAAGAACGCCCGCGTCAGGCTGAACCTCACGCAGGAGGAACTCGGCGAGAAGGTGGGTGTGAGGCGCGCGCAGATATGCAAGCTGGAGAACGGGCGGTGTTCCCCAACCCTGTCCACCGTGAGCCGCGTGTTCCGCGCGCTGGGCATCACCACGGCCACGCTTGACCTGGGTGCCTACGGCAAGGTGGCCCTGTGGTAAGCACTGGACGAGGATGTAGTCGGCAAGATATAGGCCCGGCATGAGCCAGCCCCACAGGAGAGGGGCGGCAGTCCCATGGTAACAGACAAACCAGGGGCTGCTGCCCCTCTTGACATATAGGCATATGCTGAAGATAGCGACACACGACTCGGCCACGGGGGAGAGCGGGCGCGGCCTGCTCTCCCGGCTCGTCACGCCCTTTGCCAGGACACAGGGCAAGACCATCAGGGAGCAGTATGACGCGGGGTGCAGGAGTTTCGACATCCGCGTGAGGCGCAGGCGCGGCGGCTCCACCTGGGTATGCGCGCACGGCCTGTGGGAGAGTGCGCGCGCGGCACTTGACATCCTGCGCGAGATAGACTCCTTCGCGGAGCCGTGCCAGGTGTGCCTCACCTACGAGGGGACATCGGCAAGCGCGGAGGACTTCCGCGCCCTCGCCCTCCACTTGCGCGGGCTCCTGCGCAACATCGTCTGGGGAGCGGCCTGCTGCAAGTATGGCCGCAGGGCGGGCGTGAGGGTTGACTATGTGCCCGTGCTGGACGGCCAGGCGGGCTACGAGGGCGGCGTGCAGGGCTTCCTGCCCCTGGACGGGCGCTCCTGGCACACCTGCCTGCCCGTCCCCTGGCTGTGGGACAGGCTGTGCAGGAGGCCGCACAGGTTCAACGGGGAGAGGTTCACCTTCGTGGACTTCCTGTGAGGGGACGTGTGTGACGGGACGCGGCCGATGAAGGAAGACTGGACGGGGAGGGGCGCGGGAGACGAACTCTTGCCGCGCATTATTACTCCTGGCAATAACTTGTTGCGTCATTTGGTGCAACAAGTGGGCATTTATTCATAACTTTGCGGCAAGTAAGAACGAGGAATTACGGGCTGCACTATTAAGGCAATGGTACAAGGTAGAATACTGAAAGCGAAGACGCAGGATATTTACAAGGGCACTGAATACAGGTTCGAAATGACCCTTTTTATATTCAGGGAGGGGGATCATTATGTTGTCTATAGCCCGGCGTTTGATTTGTCCAGTACGGGCTTTGAGTTTAACGAGGCCTTTTCCAACTTTTACGAGGCTTTTCAGTTGTACATAGAGTACGGGCTGGAAAATGGCACGCTGTGGGAAGACCTGGAGGAGCACGGATGGAAGAAGACTCCTAAAAAGATAACGCAGCCTTCCTTTTCAACCTTGATGAGAAAAAAGGAGATGCGTCGTCTGATGACGGGGAATATAGGCTTTGAGAAAATAATTACCCCTGCAAGTATTCCAATACACGCATGAGAAGCCTGTCAAATGTGACGCTAAAGGAGTTTCGGGCAATCTTAGAATTGCTTGGTCTTACACTTATAAGGATAAAGGGCGGGCACGAGGTATGGTCAAAATCAGGCATGAAGTGACCTGTTATTCTACAAAGCCATGTGAGTCCCATAAGCGAGTTCACACTCAAAAACAATCTTCGCAACATAGGGCTTGGAAGGCAGGAGTTTCTGGATATGCTGGAGCGTCTGTGAATACGGGAACACGCAGAGGGGGCAAAGAAAAGCCCCCGCTGTCCTCACGGATGGCGGGGGCCGTGCGTAAAAATCAAACTAAAACTACTAACATGAGAAAAAAGCGTGCGTGTGTCTATATGTCGTCGCCGGTGGCTCCGTCCCCGGCGCGGTCTTGCGTGAACACGGCCTCCCTGCCCAGGAGTATCTGCGCGATGGACATTCCCTGTCTGTCCTCGCCCTTCTGAGCCGCCGCCTTTGGCATGACGTATTCGAGGAGTCTCATCCTGCGGTCAACGCGCTCCTTCGGGTCGAGGGAGTCGATGTCCTGGATAAGCGAGTCCCAGGTCTCGGCGAGGTAGTCACGGATTTTGTCCTTGACCGCCGCATTCTTGTTTTCCTTCTTATGGTTTCTCACAGTCTCCATGGTTCAAGTGACACCCTGTCGGAGCGGGCCTCCTGGTATGCCCTTTCGAGATGAGCCTCCGCCGAGCCCGCATAGTTCTGCTGTCCCCTCTCGTCCCCTGTGGCGCGGTACCACTGCGCGGTCACATAGTCGCTGATGAAGCGGTGGATGTGCCCTTTAAGGGCGCGCACACTTCCGCCCCACGTGTCGGGGAGGCGGAAATGCAGTGCCCACTCGGTGGGGTTTTCGAGTATCTCGTCCGACTGCATGCGGCTGTCGTCATGCAGGCACCACCTTAGTTGTCCGTACAGCATGTCCACCGCGTCCTGCACCTGCCTCACAAGCCAGTCCTCCGTCCCCTCGTCCTGGAGCCCGTATTCCACGGCACGGTAGGATTTCCTGTCAGCGTTTCGCTGCTCGCCGTTTCTCACCCTGCTCCTTGCCCAGGAGTCGAAGCGGGTCTCATACTTCACCTCGCTCAGTAGAATCTTGACAGACGCGTCCATGGTGTCAGGGGATGAAGGTGTAGGTGATTTCGGTGGGCGCGTCCTCCAGGACTATCCTGCGCCTCTCCTTCACGGGTATCGCGGGGCGGGAGAGCAGTTCGTCGAGGTCGGCCTCCAGTTCCTCTGTCTCGGCCTTGGCCTCCGCAGTGTCCGTGGGGGAGAACATGCGGCACCATTCGGCAATCGCGGCGCGCACGACCAGCCAGTGCATGATTTCCGCGAGCGCCCGGCTGTCGGCGGTGGTTTTCTTGAACGTGAACTCCCACTTGTCCCTGTGCGGTCTTGTGTTCCCGCTTGCGTCGGGCAGAGTGTCGTCAGAGTCGCCGGAGACCGTTTCCACCTTGTCACCAAGTACCGCGCGCAGCCGTCCCACGCCGGTGACCACGAGCCGCATGATGAGCTGTTGGTCGCTGTCGCCGTCGCCCAGTTGCGCGAGGTCTTTCGCCTCGGGCTCCTGAGCCCTGGCCTCCGCATACCTTGTCGTGAGTTGGCGCACGTCGTGGTCAAGGTACCTGTAGAGCAGTTGTATGGTCATCATTCTTCGAGTGTGGGGGGTTCCTTGTGGTAGATCATCTTCTGTATCATCAGCCCCGCCGCCTTCCGCCTGTCAGCGTACTGCCCCGCGAGGTCAGGCATGGTGGCCACCGCCCAGGAGTGTAGCACGGTGAGGAGCACGAACTGGTGGCACGCGTTGGCGAGTGATCGGGCGACAATGTTTCTCCTGGAGTCGAATTTCAGGGTGATCACCCACTGCTTCGTGTCCTCCAGCCTGTTGTCCCCGTTTCCCTCCAGGACTTTCTCCCCCTGGCATCCGGTCACGAACCGGTGCATGAGGGTCAGGAGGTCGTCGATGCCCTCCTGGCACCGCCGCTCGAAGTAGCGCTTGTCGCCCTCCTCCAGTCCCATCTGGGCCTCGTTCTGCTCCTCCGGGTGGTCTTTCGCCACCTGGAAGAGGCTGGCCTTCCGCGTCTCCAAGTCCGCGTCCAGTTTGAGCTGGTTCCTGTAGAGTGTTATGTCCATTCGTGTTTGTGTTAATAGTCCTCCATCAGTGTGGGTTTCAGCATAGTCCGCAGCGCGAGCGCCATCTGGTCGGCCATGCGGGCGTAGGACTCGCTCCGCTCCTTGGACTTGTCCTCCAGCCAGCCGGCCATGACCCGTGCGGCCACTATCTCCTCCGCCATCTTTTGTGCCCCACAGGTTTCCCCCGGATCCGCGTCATTGAGGGACACCCCTCCCAGCGTGCTGCTGAACCGCCCGTTCAGCCACTCCGCCCCCTTGTCCGTGAGGCCGTCTATGAGGGGCGTGTCCTGGTCAGTCATGTGGACTTGCGCGTACATGCTTTCCCCCTGGCCGTCCGTAAGCCTTCCCCCCTCGAAGGAGGAGAGCAGCCGACACTTGGCGTATATGTTCTTTCTGTACAGTTCCATGGGGCGTTTATTGTTCTGCAAAGGTAGTCCCTGACGGGGGATGCTTTTGACAATTTGTCAAAAACAAAAACAGGGGCTGCATATCTTTGCGCCTGTACACATGTCGAGCGAATGAAGAGACTTATACCCATATCGAGGTTCAGGGGCGCGAAGGACAACAGCGACAGCCTCAAGGCGCGTCTCCGCCAGGCGGGCGCGGACAAGGTGAACCCAGGGCTTCTGGCCAGGGCGGAGAACGCCTGGCAGGCCCTGTATGACCTGCGCAAGCGCAGGGAGAGGAACATAAACTACTGCTTCAAGGACCAGTGGAGCGACTGGGTGAGGGACGAGCGGGGCAACCTCGTGCGCGAGAGCACGCGTGTGGCGAGGCGCACGGGCGGCGTGGCCCTGCAGAACAACCACCTCATCAAGATAATACACTCCCTGAGCGGCCTGTACAGCAAGCAGAGCACCGAGCCCGTGTGCTTCGCGCGCACCCCCGGCTGTGACGACAAGGCCGACATAATGACCAACGCCCTGCAGGCCAACTGGCAGAACAACGGGCTGCAGGACGTGCTCGTCAGCGAGATGGAGGAGATGCTGTACGGCGGCCTGTCCGTGGTGATGGAGGAATGGGCGACGGTCAACGGGGTGGAGGACTCCTACACCTTTGTCGTGGAGCCCAGCCATTTCTTCTTCGAGAGCGCGGGCATCGACCCCCTGCACAGGGACGTGGAACTGATAGGCCACTTCGAGGACTACAGCCTGGGTGCGCTGGCTGCCCGCCTCGCGCGGTCGAGGTACGACTACAAGCAGCTGGAGCACATCTACGCGCCCTACATCGCGCGCCGGGAAGCCGCCCTCCCAAGCGTGCAGCAGACAGACAAGCTCAAGGACCCGTACTGGGACACGGCGGACAAGGACATGTGCAGGGTCTATCATGTGTGGACCAGGGAGCACAAGATGCGCTACCGGTGCAGCGACGTGATGGACTTCAGCCAGCCCCTGTACAGGATAGACGAGGAGCAGCTGCCCCTGGTGAAGGCGGAGAACGAGGCGCGCCTCGCGCAGGCCGCAGCCGCCGGCATGCCCCGGGAGGAGGTCCCCCTGATCGAGTACACGCCCGTGTTCGACACCTACTGGCACTACCAGGCACTCGCGCCGGGCGGTGTTGTGCTGGAGGAGTACGACAACCCCTACGAGCACGGCTCGCACCCCTACACGTTCAAGGCGTACGAGTATGTGGATGGTGACGTGATACCCTACATCAGCTCGGTCATAGACCAGCAGCGCTACATCAACAGGCTGGTCACGCTGTTTGACCTCGTCATCCAGGCCTCGGCCAAGGGCATCACGATGATACCCAAGTCCTGTGTCCCGCGCAACATGTCGGAGGCGGAGTTCGCGCGCAGCATCCGCGAGACAGGCAACTTCATCTTCTACGACGACAACGGCGGGCGCAGTGTGAACAAGCCGGAGGTGGTGGTCAGCAGCGCCAACATGACGGGCATCACCGAGATGCTCCAGCTGCAGTTGGGCTTCATCCCCGACATCACGAGTGTGAGTGACGCGCTGCAGGGCAAGACCGCGAAGAGCGGGACGGCGGCCAGCAGGTACGCCATGGAGACCCAGAACAGCACGACGAGCATCAGCGCGCTCCTGCTCAAGTTCGGCACCTTCGAGCAGCAGGTGGCGGAGAAGAAGATGCAGGTGATACACCAGTACTACCGGGAGGGCAATGTCAGCGTCATGCGCTCGAACGGCATGAGCGAGGTGACGGCCTACGACCCCATCGCCGTGCAGGACGTCAAGTTTGGGGTGCGCATCCTCATGTCGCCCGAGAGCCCCGTGTTCCGCATGGCCATCAATGACATGGTGGCACAGATGTGGCAGGCGGGGGCGGTGGACGCGGCCCAGATGCTCCAGATGAGTTACCTGCCCGCCAGCAGCTCCGTGCGCAGGCAACTGGAGTCAGCCATGCGGGCCATGAGTCCGGGCGGCCAGCAGCCGCCGATGCAAGGAGAAGGCGCACAGTCCGTGGAGCAGGACAATCCCGTGAACCAGCAGCACTGAGGAACATGGCCATAAAGAACATACAGCAGAGCGACATACCCTTCAGCAAGGGCATGCACCGCAACCCGTCCTCCCCCGGTGAGGGGGAGTTGAGCGAGTGTGTCAACCTCATGCCCAGGAACGGCGAGCTGGTGGGCATGCCCGTCCCCCAGCCGACGGGCATCACCTTCCAGGGAGATGGAGGAGGAAAGGAGGAGACCCTGGTGTGCGTGCACACGGTGGGCACGGAGAAGCACTACATAACGTTGAGGAACAACTGGGGGGCTAACCAGGTGAAGATATATTACCGCTTCAAGCTGGTCATGGGTCCCGATGACAACCTGGACTTGTACTCCGACTACATCTTCGACGGCCAGGGGCTGACGCTTCTTGTCGAGTACGGGGACGGGCGCACGGAGACTTGCGCGCTGCTTATGACAGGCTCTGTGTGCAGGGTGCCCTCCCGTGTCTACGACACGGACACGGGGAACGTCACAGGAGCGTCCATCACCGACTTCCATCCGGAGTCCGCCAACACGTTGGTGGAGGTTCTTGACGGACGCGAGACCCCCTACACACCTGCTAAGGCGCCCCTGCGTGTGGCGCGCTACACGCTTGCCTGGTTTACTGAGGCCGACCAGGAGCGCAGGGAAATACGGTCATCGGGGAGCAGGCCGCAGCAGGTGCTGGCCCAGGGCAGCATGCTCATCTACAGGGAAGACGGGGGCGTAAGGTATCTTATCTGGAGAGAGGGCGGGTACGCCTTCCTTTCGGGCGGCCTCCCCGAGATTGACGCGCAGTTGGCACTCTCGGGGAACTTCTGCGTGGAGAGGGTGGCGACAAAGGTGAAGCTGGTAAAAGGCGAGGAGGCCCAGACTTTCGACGAGTTGCTGTTCACCGTGTCCGACCCGACGGCTCTTGCGAACACCCCGACCGATGGGAGCACAAGAGTGTTGTCCGAAAGTGAAAGGATGTTGAAGGGACAGACCTACAGGATATACAACTACTCAAAATGCACGGTGCGGGTTCTTATAGCGAGCAAGTTAAATTATCCCACGGCCTATGGGGACTGTGACACGTCCATGGCGCGGTATATACAACCGAACTCCTACCGTGACATCAGCCCAAGGTTCGATGTGGCAGTCTTGCGATACAGGGGCATCTATAAGGGTCAGCATGGTACTTTCGTTTGTCTGCTTCGTGTCTATAAGGGCTCACAGAAAGCGGGGGCCGCCCTGGGGGACACCAAGGAGAACCTCCAGGCCTTGATGGGGGCGGCGAACAAGTTCCTGAGCGTCTGCATGTCAGACGCGGGCAAGTTTGCGCTTCCCTTTTTCGCGCGGGTCGGCCTGCGCCTGTACGACGGCAGCGTGACGCGTCTTTCCGCCCCTGCCCTTATGACCCCCAATTCCGGTTGCGCGCCGTATGTCCTTCTTTTCGGGAATACCCCGGGGGATTATACGGTCAACGTGTATGGAAGCCAATGCGACCTCCAGTTCCGCCTGTCGGACGCTGTGGTCCAGAACCTGCGCCTCTGGAAGGATATTGTCAGGTCGGTGGTGGTGGCGGTGACTCCCGCCATCTACACATACAACGAGGGCTATGAGTACAAGGAGGGAGAGACCGGGCTGGAGAGCAGGGAGGTAAAGGCCTACCCCGACGGGATGTCGGGATTATACGGAAACCCCTATACGGAGTCCAAGACCCAGCCCCAGGAGGGGCAGCTGCACTCCTACACAGTGGACACGGAAGACACAGGCGCGTGGTATGACAGCACTGCTCCTTTCTCCATGGCCGTCGGGGACGCGGTCTTGTGCGCCTCATGTGAGCCGGGGGACATGGTTCTTCTCAGGAAACTGGATGGGGAAGGGCATTTGGAGCGGGTGGCCTCCCTCGCCATGGGAGGAGAGGAATACATCGCCGAGGAGGCCGGGGTCTATTATCCGGGTGCTGACCCCGCGCACGGGAAAAACAGCAAGGGTTCCTTCTATGTCGTCGAGGCCAAGTATGCGGGTTATGCGCATGTTCCTATAAGCGACCTTTTGTCACTTACGGGGGACTTCTCCGTGACGGAAGAAACCACCCTCACACAGGCAGTCCTTCCCCATTTCGAGAAGAAGGAGGTGGATGAGAAGGTGCTGGGGCAGGGCAACTTCTATGTGTGGGGCGAGTGTCCGGTGGAAGACCTCAAGGCGGGCTGGACCACCATCGAGCCCGACGGGCGCGACCTGACGGCGGTGGAGACCTTCGAGAGAGTCCCCGACGACAACCACTCCCACAACAAGATAGACGCCTCTGTCCTGTTTTCCTACAACTCAAGACTTCATCTCGGAAACATAACGGAGTGCCTCTGGGGAGGGGGCTGTTTGGAACGGATGACGGGGTATGCCGAGGATTGGCAGGAAAGGTCTTCGTCGAGCAGGGTGGTTGTCTCCCTGCTCAAGGGCGGGGTCTCCCTGCGCGTGGACAGCGGTTGGGGCGAGAGTCTCAGCCGTCCTTCCCATCCCACCTGGTTCTTCTACCCGGACAGTGACGCGGTGGGCGCGGTCATCTACGAGAGGGCAAAGGGAGACAACGGCGGCTTCGCCTACTGGGAGAGCCGGATACCCCTGACGCGGCACAAGCTCCTGGAGGGGGCATATTGGTATGGCGACCCCAACTCCGTGCCAAGCGCGGCATGCTCCGAGGAGGAAGCCTGCGTGGAAGTGTCGCAGGACAGCGTGGCCTACACAAACAAGCTGTATGCCTCGGAGACCGACAACCCTGTCCTGTTTCCCACGACGCAGCGCCTGTCCGTAGGTTCGGGCAGCATTCTCGCCCTCTCGACGACCTCCACCGCTTTCTCCCAGAACCCCTACGGGCGTTCGGCCCTGCAGGTGTTCTGCACGGACGGGATATGGGAGCTGGAGCCGTCCGACACGGGGCGGTATGTGTGCAAGAACCCCACGAGCAGGGACGTGCTCTCCAATGTGGGCTCGGTCACCATGCTTGACCAGGCGACCTCCTTTGTCACGGCCTCGGGGCTGAAGATGCTCACAGAGCAGGGCGTGCGCTCCGTGGATGACGCGCTGGCGGGCTTCAACGTGTCCGAGGACAATCCCGCCCTCCTGGAACCGGTGCGGGCCGTCGCCGAGAGGTTCGGCCTGAACCCGCCCGTGGTTTCCGACAAGAAGGTCTCGGCGGAACTCATGCAGGGCGCGCGTATCGCCTACGACTATGTACACAACGCGTTGCACGTGTTTATGGGTCTCAATGATAAATGGCACTACGTCCTGGACACCGTGTCGGGCGAGTGGTCGATGCAGGTGCTCCCTTACTCGGTGAGGGCTATTGTGCCCGACTATCCCAACACCCTTCTCCAGGCAAGTGACGGGGTGCTGTACAGGTACGGGGATGCCCCGGACACGGAACGCCAGATGAGTCATTATGAGGTCGGGTATGCCCTGACGCGCCCGCTGTCCCTGGGCGACCCTCTCGCGAGGAAGATGCTGTGCGACCTCCGTGTGGTGGCAGAAAGGACCACGCGGGCAAGCGCGGTGAGCGTGGCCGTCTATGCGAGCAACGACAGGCAGAACTGGTATTCGGTAAAGTCCCTGAAGGCTTTTTCAGCCAAATGGTACAGGCTGCTTGTAGTCACGCACTTCAACGAGCTGGACGCGCTGGGAGGCGTGTCCATACAGCATGTGCGGCGCTTTGACAACAAGTTGCGGTAGGGGCGTGCGCGGTGCGGCCTATGGTTCCGCCTTGCCCAGCACGTAGTCCAGTATCCTCCTGTTGGCCTTGTCCAGTTTCCGGTAGTCATTGTTGATATATACGGCGTTCATGTTCCCGGACTGGTACGCATGGGACAGCCCCATGGCTATCACGTGGTCGGGGATGTCAAGGTCAAAGGCCAGGGTGGCCCAAGTGTGCCGGGCATAGTATCCTGTAAGTCCGGGGCGTATGTGTTCCAGCCAGTTGTTGTGCCAGGCATGGAAAGCGCGGTAATTTGTGTGGTTGCCCACTTTTCCTATGAGCCTGTTTCCCCGGCGCAACTTCTTTATCAGCACCAGGGCTTCTGGCTCAAGCTTGACGGAAATGCGGGTGTTTGTCTTTTGCCTGTAGGTTTCTATGCGCCCGTTGACGATATCCTTGTCCGTAAGGCGGTACAGGTCAGCCGCGTTTATCCCGCAGAGACAGAACATGAGTTTGAACACGTCCATCGCCAATCGTTTTTTGAAAAGGGAGGAGGCACGGCTTCCGGGGGACTTTTCCATTTTCATGTTCCACAGCTGCCTGAATTCTTCTATCGGGATATTCCTGTGGGCTGGCACCTGGCTCTTCGTGAAATTTCGGTTGCTAAAGGGCGAGTCCTCTTGCCGTGTGCACAGGTTCTTCTTGACGGCGTAATTATAGACGGCATTGAATTTCTGCAGGTAGGTCCCTATGGTGCTTCCCTTCAGCCCTTCATGTGTCAAGGCCTTGTAGAATTTTTCCACGAGGGTCGCGTTGATGTCCTCCGGGCGGAGGGAGGCCGCTTTCGGGACAAGGGTTTCTATCTTCTTGTAGGTTCCGTGGTAGAGTTGCCTTGAACTTTCTGACAGCCTTTCGTCATCCGCGAGTTTTTCAAAGAGTTGCCGCAGGGTGATTGCCGAGTCTGTCCCTTCGTCACCTCTGACAGCGTCCAGGACCTTGTCGCGAAGTTTGCGGGCGGGCATGTTTGTCTTTATCCCCGCTATTTCATTGAAGGCGTTCTCGAACTTCAGGAAGAGGTTG
>ERZ808252.1991-NODE-1991-length-13397-cov-5.199670_pt1 | contig 13397 bp, 16 predicted proteins | sample MGYA00521242_ERZ808252 | MGnify/ENA primary metagenome ERZ808252 (study PRJEB31516, sample SAMN03275581) | gut metagenome | biome: mammalia-associated habitat; material: feces | host: Papio cynocephalus | place: Kenya | collected 2012-08-07 ...
GGAGCGGTAATGACCCTCATTTGTAGTGAGGGTCATTCAGAGCATGACGAGCTAAGCTGTGTTATCACGTTTTCCCGGGGTAAATATCCCGACCCGAAAGCGCACAGAACGCGCCGAGGATTGCCAGCAATTCCAGCTTTGTCCCCACTGGGGGCTATCTCTCTGCGCAGGACAGGCTGCTTTCCACTACCATCTACAACGCAGGATATGGCGTTGACCGTGTGGACTTAGCCGCCGGGATCGTGTATCTGACAAAAGTTGCATAACTGAACAAACACCCCGCACCGTGCGTTTACAGGACGCATGGTGCGGGGTGTTTTTTGCTTTTGATAATAGATGATTACAAACTGGAATTTGGTTTACTTCAATTCGTAAGATGCAACTTTATTATTGCTATCTACATGAACAATAAGGGTTGTATCGTCATCAATTTCCCAAGTTAAAATAGTGGTTCCAACTGTGGTAGGTGTTTCTTCGTCTGGTTCACCCCAAACGGTAATTAACTGATTGCTGCGATAACCAACCAAAAATGATGCATCGTCCATTTCGGAAACCATTGCGAGGGTTGGGATATTATCGGTATTTTTCTGCAGGGAATAAGCAATACGCCAAGCAAAAATTGCACCTACAATAACAGCAATAACAATTAGAGCAATCATCAATTTCTTTTTCATACAATCACACTCCTTTGTCAAAATTTAAGTTTGGCTGATACTTCTACCTGTAATCTTAGATAACAGCAAACCCAACAGACTACCAACAAAAGCACCACCAATAGGAATGCAGAGAACCATAACAAAATACTGATTTTCTGCTACTACACTTGGGGAACTCGTGCCAAAGATACCCATGTATGTTACCAGACAAAACAGCAGACCCACTACGGTCACAGCAATTGGCAAATACTTAATCAGAGCATTTCTGACCTTGCTGGATAACAGCATTTGAACTACTCCAAAAACGATTGCAAATCCAAAGAAAATCAAAATCGCATTCATAAAACTACCTCCGTCAAATTCAAAAGTTGCATTGCCTACCCATGTTTCCTGTGCAGCGGTGATACGCAACGAAAGGTAGGCACCAATCCCTGTAATAAAGGCTGTTGCCAAAACACAGACAGCCATAACCAAATTAAGTTGTCTGTACCACTTCTTCTTGAATGCTTTCAAATGAGCTGCATCGTTTTCTTTGGTATCAGAAGTAGTATTTTCCAATCTACTTGGATTTTTCATGTTTTCCACCTCTGTGCGGCAAGTATCACACTTTTCCAGATGCTCTTTGACAAAATCAGCTGTATCAGCGCTTACCATATCTTCAACATACAGAGGAAGAATGTCTCGGATAATGTTACACTCATTTCTCATTGTTCGGTGCCTCCAATCTTTCTTTGATTTTAGTGCGGGCTCGGTGATAGGTAACACAAGCCCAATTTTCAGATTTACCAAATATCTGCCCTATCTGTTTAAAACTCAACTCTGCAAACACTCTCCACATACCGTTCCTCTAATCGGTGTCGATTGATTTGGGTATTTGATTATGCAGCATAATAGTGAGAAAAGGCTTGATTTTTCAAGCCTTTTCTCTTTTTTTGAGCAAGAATATTAAAAATATTTCTACTATTACAGTTATGTTACAAAAACACCTTTCCCTTTCCTTTTGCGAAAAAATGTTGAATTATGACTATGTCAGCTGACACAGGTTCATTTTCAACGAATCAAAAAATGAATCTGAAAATGAGTGCCCCGTTGTGCACAGGCGGGGACGTCGTATCCTATGTCGTCTTTCGGGGCAAAGCCCCGGAAGACGCACAAAAACTAAAATTGCCAGCCCCCACGGCATAAGGGGAGAAAGATTTTTATGGAAAATTACACCTTCAAGAGTAACGGTCACACCTATAAGACCGAAAACGCAATTCGCGTCATGGCCACCACCATTTTCGACGAATTCTTTAGCGACGTTGTAGAAGTCGTGCTCTGGCGCACGGAGGATGGCCTGTATTACTTCACGTTGGAAGATATTGTGGGTGATGGCAGCTTTGACAAAACCGTACATTATTGGGCAGCCGACCCCGATGACGTTCGCTACTGGATGGGCAAGAACGAGATTGAACTGGCCGATTTTGTAGACGAGCGAGTCGAAAAAGACAAGGCCCTGTATGAAGCCATTATGAACGACCTGTGCCCTGACGATGATTGATATAGTCAAAGTAATACCCCTGCCACAACCCAGCGGGTTACGGCCTTTGTGCCCTCCCCGCTGGGTCACACCAAGGCTCGACCCGTTTTAAGTGATAGCAAGTCTCCTTTGCCACTACAATATAAAATAAGAATACGGGGGAATCCCGCCGAGATGGTAACGCCAGACCTCGCCTACATCCCCCTGCCATAACTGGCGGGGGACTTCGCTTCGCTGCGCCGCAGGAAATTGGCTTGCGCCACCGATTTTGTACCAAAATCTATTTGCTGCGGTTTCGGCTCGGTCTGGCGGAGCCTCGGCGGAGGGGCCGCGTTCCGGCGAAGCCGGAGCGCAAGGCCCTCCCCCAAACGCAAAGGAGGAAAATACAATGCGAAAACAGGTGTATATTCAAAAGCTGAGCTATCGTGACGAGCAATTTTGCCGCATTATGAAAAACTGCCACCACATGAGCCGTGAGCAGGTACTGTCTGTGATAAGTCCCAATCGCCTGCAAATGTATCAGAAGCAGGGGCTTGTGCGCAAGCTGCATTACATCTATCAGAGCAAACAGCGCACCGCCTACGAACTGACTGACAAGGGCCGTGACTGGATAAGAAAGAGCCTGCCCCAGCTTGGGCCGAACTTCTATGTCTGCGGAGCCGCCGTCCGCCACAACATCCGCCTTGCCGAGCAGGTCATGGAACATACAATGGAGCACGGGCGCACCTGGCTCAACGAGCGCGACCTGCGGCAGGAACTGATGCAGCGTATCGAGCGCACGGAGGGAGAGGAACGCTTTGCCCTGATGCGCCAACTGGAACGGGGCGAACTTTCCGTGCCAGACGGGGGCTACTATGAGGACGGCCAGCTATACACGGTGGAGATATACAACAGGAACTATTCGGCGGAGACACTGGCGGCAAAAGGCCTCTGTGCCCAGACACTGGGGGCCAACCTCCGCTTCATTCATCAGTAAGGGAGGCGGCAACATGGAAAGTGACTATGTTTATGCGATGCAAAGCTACTGCCTCCCCAAATACCAGGAGTTGTTCAAGGTCATAGCCAACCTGGGCGGCTGCATTCTGCGGCAGCAGCTTACCCGCCTGCTGTTCAAGAACAGAACCGACTACTCACAGGCGGACGCGCTGGTCAAGAAGCTGCTGGATGCCAAGTTGGTCAAGATTCAATATATCGGGAGGAACAGCGTTTTGATATTGACCTACCCTGTGTTCCGTTACCTGGGTATCCCCCGAACCACCAATCTGAACGGCACACGGCTGAAACTGTCCGCCCTTATCCTCGAAAAGTACCTTCGGCAAGGCGTGTGGCGGCAGGACGACCCTGTCACGGCTCTGCGCAAGCGGATGGAAAAGACCTCCGCACTGTTCTTCCGCCCATTGGGAGAGCCGCATATGAGGCAGCTATACGCACTCATGCAGGCGTTTGAAGAAAGAGGGCTGAGCACGGACGGCCTGCGCTATCAGTACGCCCGTGCGGAGAAACGCATGGAACACGGCTTCCGCAAAGAGTACAGTCGGCACAAAATCGACCTGACGAAAGAAGCTGACCTCTACACCCTGGAACGTAAAAGCATCTACCTTACAGGGGTAAAGGAGCAGGAAAACGAATACGGGCGCAGAGAACTGACGGGCATCGTGGATGTGTACTGGATATCCAACCTGGAAGCCATACGGATGGCGGAGTACATCATTGAGGCCAAGCGGGTGCTGGAAAGCACCTTGCAGAACGATTGCGGCACACAATTTCATATCTACTCCCACGGGGCAGAAGACAAGGCTTACACCGAAAAGGTCTACAGCTTCCTGGAGCAGTACCCCGAATATGTCCTGCCCGATACGGCGCGGCAGCAGGTGACGTTCCACTTCTTCAACACCCGCCGCACCCTGTTTGGAGGGGTAAGCCCCTCCACCATCAAATAGTGTGGGGTCGAGCAGGTTTTCGTGATAAATCGTTCCCTGTCGCAGTAGGATATAGTATGTAGCCCGAAAGGGCGAAACAAATAAAAATGGCAGGAAAAAAAGAGGCTCATTATCCTTCCTTACTCAGACATCCTCGGCAGCGCAAGCTGCCGGGGATGTCGTTCTATTTCCCGCAGCAGCAAAGTGAGCCGCTAAGCAAAAAGAACCGCTCCCGATGTTCGGGAGCGGTTCAGCCTTATGTCAGTATTCAAGAGAAGCAACGGCGGCAGGTATGGGCAGGAGGATTCATCGGATAAACCGCTCCTGCGCATTGAATGGCAGCGAGGGCAGATAAGCGGCCCTATTCATTTTGTACTTCCTTATAGTTGTCTTTAGTTTATTTTAAAATCTAATGTTGTTCTTGCTAATTTCAGTTTCCTTTCATAAGAGAATTAACTGAAAGAAAGAACAATTGTATTTGCTGTAGGCATTTCAACTCCAATGTTGATTCCATTCATTGCAATCACTCCGTGATTGCCTTCCCATGAAACGTCTGTGAACCCGTAATCACTAGAATTTGCGCCATTATTAATGCTTGCTGCATCAATCCAGCTCCACAATGCATAAGCGACATCTCTATCACCACAAGCATAGTAGAAAGCTTCCATGACCATGTTGAGACCTCTATTGGTAGCGGAAGAAGAAGCATAAGACTTTCTCCAACCGAAAACCTCTACTTCGAAACCTCCATTAGTCTCATAAGCCTTTGCAATGTTACCAGCGTCTTCGGCATTCTGACCGATACCGCCAGAGACAAAGTATCTGTGATATGCATCGAACAAGAAACCATTATACGTCTTCCAATCACCACCGTTTACACGGGAAGCAGGACGAGTAAGATTCCATGCAGCTAGGGTATCATCAGGAACCATCTGACCAGCAGTACCACCAGTAACAGTGACATTATCAGAACCGCTAGCTTCACCACCAGTATTAGTCCAACCACCATTTTCGGAAGCATCAGACAGGTCAACTGCCGCACGAGTGGCGGGGTTCATCAGGCGATATATCACCGTGGCCGCCTGGGCACGGTTCATCTCTCCGAGGGGCGCGAAGGTGCCCTTTTTGTCTATCCCAGCGATAAGGCCCAATGTAAAGCACTTACGGACATAGGTTCTGTAGGTGCTTTCAATTTTGTCATAGTCCGCGATGTGCTTTGTGTTCACGAGCAGGCTGACGCTCTCCCCCTGCTGCTCGGCAGCGCGGACGAGCACGACCGCCATCTCCTGCCGCAGCATGGCAGCGTCCATGTCGGCAAGTTCTTCATCCACGACCAGGCCGTGGGCCTTGGCGACGGCAGCGTAAGGCTCCCACCACCTCTGCCCAGCAACAGCGGCGGGGATTTCGTTCGGGTAGAGATAGCGCACCATAACGGTGATAAAGGCAGCGCGGGACATGGGCGCATCAGGGGAGAAGGTTCCCACGCCGTTCACCGCGTGAGAGGTTCCCTTGAACATGCCCTTTTCTGTCATATTCATGATTGCAGTGTGCGCCCAATGCTTTTCAGGCACGTCGGAGAAGGTCAGGGATTCGGCAGCAAGAGCGGGGACGGACAGGGCCAGCACCAGCACACAGGCCAGCACGCCCGCCATCCATTTCTTTCTGTTCATTCTGTGTCCTCCAATCAGTAGGTTAGAGTGCGGTTCGGTTCACGGGCTGAAAGGCCGGGAACCGGATAAACAACGAGTTTGATTCCGCACCTCCATTATAGCATGGTTTTCCCGTTCAGCAAGTAGAGATAATCGCCCTCAGACAATTTATTGGAATATTCGCCCTCTTTCGGCAGTATCGTCTATCAGATACCAACGAAAGGGGGCTTTTTCATGCTCTACGGCAGCGCGAAAATCCAACTGAATGACCTGACGGACACCCAGCGCAGCGACCTGCGCCAACTGGCCGAACTGTCCCGCGCTCTGTATAACTGCTGCACCCGTCAAATCATCCAGCACTACGAGGACACGGGCCGCGTCCTCTCATACAGGGAGTTAAAACCGCTGGTGTGTTCCTCCCCTGAGTACAAGGCCATAGGCGGCTTCTACTTTCAGATTCCGCTGACGGCGATTGCGGATTTCAAGAAGTACATCTCCACGGACAGCTACGCTCTGCGCAAGTCGGATGATACCCTTGTGGTGAAAAATCTGGACAACTTCGTGCCGCCCCACCCCAAAGGGGGCCTGCGCTCCATTGAAATCAAATCCCCGCCAAGGGAAGGGGAATATCTGATACTCCCCGCCACCCGTCAGACCGCCGCCGTTCGGCTCCGCCTGCCCGCCTGCTATCAGGACAGGAACATCTGCCGCATCATCGTCCGCCCGCTCCACCATGTCCGCTATTGGGAAATGACCATCGAGTACACCGTGCAGGAGGTAGCCCATGCCGACCTCGACCGCAGCAAGGCCCTGGGCATCGACCTGGGCGTGGGCAACCTGGCTACCTGCGTCAGTACCGAGGGGGACAGCTTCATCCTTGACGGCAGGCGGCTCAAGTGCATTTGCCAGGGTTACGCCAAGTATCAAGCCAAGCTGCGCCGCGCCAACCACGGCAGCACAGACAGCAGACGGCTTTGCAGCCTATACAACAGGACGAAGCACCGCAGTCTGGACTATATCCGAAAGTCAGCGGCGTATATCGCGGGCTACTGCGTCCAGCATCGAATCGGAACTGTTGTCCTGGGCTGGGGCGTTCACTTCCAGCACGCGGATTTGGGGATGAACAATCAGCTTTTTGCCTTATTCGGCTTTGCCCAGCTGAAACGCTGTCTCACCTGGCAGTGCGCAAAGCACGGCATTGACCTGAAAATAGTGGACGAGAGTTATACGTCTCAGGCATCCGCACTTGACCTTGACCCCATCCCCGATTATGTAGCCAACACACGGTATGCGTTCAGCGGCAAGCGTATCAAGCGCGGACTGTATATGTCGGGAGACGGCATCACCATCAACGCCGACCTGAACGGCGCAATCAACATACTGCGAAAAGGCAGCTTCACACCGCGTTTTCTGCGGGAAGAAGGTAGAGGGATTGCCTCCCCACGCAGGATAGACCCGTTAGCCTGTTCTGCGAAATGAGGCACAGCTTCTTTATGCACAGCAGCCGCAGCGTCGGAGCGTGTCAACGCTCCGGCGTTGCGGCCATCTTTTCAAAAGGGGGAGGAACAAATCATGTTGACAGAACAAGAACTGCGCAGGGTAGATAAATACCTGCTCGACCATTATTCGCCTACCACGGCGGACACGGACTACCTGAACGAGGTGGATGATTTTATCGTGTCATGCAGCCTTGACCATAGCTATGCCGTCCAGAACGCCGACAGGCTTTTGGAGCAGGCCAATGATGCACACCGAAAAATGAGTGCGGTGTTCCTGCTGGACGGCGGGGCCAGCCCCCGCCTGTTGGAATACCAGGAGCGATACTACCAGCTTTTGGTGCTGCACCGCAAGGCCACAGGGCAGGATACCACCGCCCCGCTCTCCATGCTGTGCTTCACCAGCAGCTTCGACCTGTTTTGGCTCCAAACGCAGGGGTCAGGCAGTAATTCGTGATATTTCGTCCCGCCCGCCTGTATCATTACAATATAGACCGCAAAAGGAGGGACAAGCCATGTTGACCCGCGAAGAAGAACAGGCCCTGGCCGAGATATTCAGTCAGGAGCAGCTTCAAGCAGACTTCCGCGCCTGGTGTGAGACGATGGAGGCCGAGTTCGGGGGTGTGGACGCTCCCTGCTTTTGAGTCTCCTTGTTGCTCATAAATACAAGTGGCAGGAACAAAGAATGGACGGAATAAGAAATGGTCGGAACACCGAGAGCGCCCCCAGCGGGGCGCTTTCCCTTTGTTCGACCATTTTTCGTGATATTCCGCAGCTTACAACAGTATCATATTAAAAATACCAAAGAAAGGAGTTCCGACTATGCAGTCCTATTTTTTTGAGATAGCCGATTTTCGACTCATTGACCATGAAAAGCTGGTTGCAAGTATGACCCTCGTTATCAACGGGGTTATTGAGATACATAACTGCAACCTGATTTATTCTCCCAAGTCAAAGAAGTACCGTCTGGGTATGCCCAGCAAAGCCTACGATAATCCCGAAACAGGGAGAACCTGCTATTATCCCCAGGCTCGATTGTCGCCCGTGCTCTTAGGCAAGGCTCTGGCCGCTGCCGTTGAGATGTACGAGGATATGCGGGATGATGACCCAGCGGAGGCTTCCTGATTCCGCACAGCCAGGCGTTCCCCGCCTGGCTCTTTTCATATTCGGCGGTCACGCTTTTTTCCGGGCAAAGCCCGGGAAAAAGCCCTCAGACCGTCTTACCTATTTGCTCGAACAGGTTTCGGGCATTTTTTGTCGAAAAAAAGCATACCTTATATTACATCAGACCTCTGTCTGATGGCGACAAGCGCGGTTGACCGCACTTGCCTAAATTCAAATTAAAAAAATAAAACAGAAAAGGAGCCTATTTATTATGAGTACGAAACCTCAAAATCTGATAGTACAGACTGTGTTGAACAACCGCTTCAAGAAGAAGCACATTTCCACCAAGCTGGTGGACAAGCTGAATACGCACTGCAACCTCATTCAGCTGCTTGTTTGGTGGGATGAATCCTCGCTGCTATACAGGCACAAGCAATTTGTGCTGGCAGACGCTCCGCGCTGCATTGTGTACGATACCCTCGTTTACGACCATTACACAGGCGTTACGACAAATCCTGTCAGCACCCTAATGACCTACTATGATTTGTCCTTTCCGCAGGCGGTGTATGTGGCAAACCACTTTCTGACCAAGGTAAGCAAGCTGGACATGGAGCAATACATTTTCGATGAATACATCAATAAGGAACTGTTTGCCGCAGGCACAGACGGTATTGACCTCGACTACATATTAAAGACTGACCTGACCCAATCCACCTTTCCAGCGACAAAAGCGGACGCGCTCAAAAAGGTATATGCCTACCTCTGTAAGACCCGCTGCATCGACCGCGACCTGGTGACCCATTTTCTGAAAAAGAGATACCTGGGCCTGGACAGTTCCAATCTGCTTTGCTTTTACACCTACCGTGGGGATGAAGTCATTGCTGTCACGAAAAAGGGGATAAACCCCAAGCTGAGTTTCAAGCAGAACCTTGTGAAGGAGAAGCACACGGGCTTTTTCTATGGCAGCAGCACTGTCAAGGAGTTCAAGGAGGTCTATGTCTTTGAGTCTTGCGTGGATTTGCTGTCTTTCCTCACCCTGGCAAAAAGGGGCTTTGTTCCAGCGCCTGCCGCAGGCTCCTGTTTTATCTCTTTGAATGGGGCTGCTACCCGCTACCTGGAAAAGGTACTGCTGGAGCATCCCACAATTGAGCGCATCCATTTTTGCACTGACAACGACAGGGCGGGCCAGCTTGCGGTGACCTTGTTCGCTTCAAGAACGCACAGCAAGCTTCCCGTGGACTATTGGAACCAATATCTTGTGGATGGTGTGCAGGGCGCTAAGGACTTGAAGGACTGGAACGAACTGCTGCAAGCCTACTGCGAGGATGAAGAACTCCCATTTTAATCATGCCTGCAAGGCGCAATTCGGCGTTTACGCCGGATTGCGCGTTTCTTTTTGTAGAACGTCCTTTTCTGATATTCTCCGTCCCGTTTGCGTAGAGTTTATAAAACCCGAAATGGGACACTAAACGACAAGGAGAAATCAAAATGGGCAGCAAGGTATATGAAATCGTCACACAAAAAATCATGGAGAAGCTGGAAACAGCGATTCAGGAGGGAACCGCTGCACCATGGCATAAGCCGTGGAACAGCAACAACATCCCTGTCAATCACACCACACTGCGCCCCTACCGTGGGGTAAACCTGCTCCTGCTGGACAGCGGGGAGTATCTTACCTGGTCACAGCTTTGCGACCTTCAAAAGCACCGCCCCGAACTGCGCCTGCGCAAGGGCAGCAAGGCCCACATGGTGGTGTACTTCTCGTTCCAGGAGAGCACGAAGGAGGTCACCAAGCCCGATGGGCAGGCCGAGGAAAAGGCCGTCCGCATCCCGTTCCTGAAATACCATAAGGTTTTCAGCGTTGAGGATGTGGAGGGGCTGGAACCCCGCAGGCAGCAGGTGGCCTATCAGCATGACCCCATCGAGGCGGCGGAGACTGTCGTTCGGGGCTACCTTGACCGCGAACCCGCCCTGACCCTGCGTTACACCGACGAGGACAGGGCCTGCTACCGCCCGCTTGTGAACGAGGTATCCGTTCCCAGCATGGAACTGTACCCCAATCGGGCCGAGTTCTACTCGACCCTGTTCCACGAGTTGACCCACTCGACGGGCCATCCCAGCCGTCTGAACCGCCTGAAAGCCCCCGCTTTCTTTGGGGACGAGCGGTACAGCAAGGAGGAACTGTGCGCCGAGTTGGGCGCGGCCATGCTCTGCGGCCACTGCGGCATCGACAACAGCGAAGCGTCTGACAACAGCGTGGCCTATCTGCAAAACTGGCTGGCCGCCTTGAAGAACGACATGACCCTGGTCGTCTCCGCTGCCGCCAAGTCCCAGCGGGCCGCCGACTACATCCTGGGACTGAACCGCGAGGAAACGCCCTAATGTTACAATTACATTACAGAAACGCCAATCCCTTACCTTTTGAAAAAATACCTGTTTTACTATAAGTGAAAGGGAGAAGCGGCGCTCGATTCACAAAGTGGACATGCTTTCTGAGCGTCCCGCATATCTTTGAATTACATATAGAAAACCTACTTTAAGTGAAAGGAGGGCTGCCACCAACTATGCAAACCCCTTCCGTTCTTTATACAAAAGAGGAAGGAAGTAATGTGGTTTCTGATACCGTCGTGGCAATGCTGACAGATGTAGTCGCAAGAAAAATTGCGGCACAGGTCATTGAACAAATGTCTTTGTCAGCAGACGTACAGAATCTCTAATGGCAAATAGAGATTGCCCCCCGGAACGGGGGGCAATTGTTTTAATAATACTAAGTGGAAAGGATGCCATTTTATGAATAACACTGTAACAAACGGCAGACGGGCCGTTGCATATATCCGTGTGTCTACGGACAAAGAGGAACAGAAAAGTTCGCTTGCCAATCAGCGCGAATTTTTTGAGCACTATATCGTCTCACAGGGCGATAAGCTGGAGCATATTTACTGCGACGAAGGTAAATCTGCTACCAAGATGGCAAACCGTAAGGAGTTGAATGCCATGCTTGCCGCAGCAAAGGCACATGCCTTTGATATTCTGTACGTCAAAGATGTAAGCCGTCTGTTCCGAAACATTCAGGATTTCGTGAATGTCACAACCGAACTGCAAAAGCTGGGGGTCGCGGTATTCTACGTTGACCTGGGGCAGCATGTAGACCCGCTGGTTCTACATATTTTCGCGCTCACGGCTCAGAATGAAAGCGAAAAAATGTCTACCCGTATCAAGTTTGCCAAGCAGATGAGCAAGGAAAAGGGCATCGTACCCAATTTTGTGTTTGGCTACGACCGCATCGACAAGTGGACGTTGGTTCCAAATCCAGAGGAAGCCGCCACCGTGCGCCTGATTTTCAACAAGTACACGGAAGAAGGCTGGGGACAAGCCCGCATCGCTAAGTTCCTGCATGAAAACGGGTACAAGACAAAAAAAGATGAAGGAGGATGCATGGTCGAACAATACAGTTGGCTGCATTTTGAGCAATCAGCTATACATCGGCAAAGTCGTCAATGGACGACAGACGACCAAGGGTGCGCTGACAAATGAGCGAGATAATCACACAGAAGACGAATGGATTGTGGTAGAGCGTCCCGATTTTCGCATTATTTCCGATGAGCAGTGGGAGAAGGCTCAGTTAATCCGCAAGGAGAATCAAAAGCTGTTCCCCCACCAGGGAAACAGGCGAAGCGAGAAGCACCTGTTTTCTAACCTGATTAAGTGCGGTCATTGTGGATTTTCCTATCGGCGTGTTCAGCGCCGCCACAGCACGAACGGCCCGCTCTATGTGTGGTGGACTTGTTCAAAGCGTTCGGCCTATGGCACAGACCGCTGCACAGCGGAGCATGTTCGCATCGACGAGGACTGGCTCCTTGCGTCCATCCGCAAGCTGCTGGCCTCTATGGTTCAGGACAGGCAAAAGTTTATCGCCATGGTCGAAAAGAAATGCACGGAGACCATCCAGGCTTATTTGCAGAACACAAGAGGGCTGTCTACCGATGAACTGCGCCAGCAGCTTGACGATATCGAGCAGCAGCGCAAGCGCATCAAGGATATGGCCCGCCGTGGCATGGTAGACATGGATGAGGCGGAACGGGATATGGCTCCGCTCAACCGACAAATGGAGCAGCTTCGTTTTCAGTTGGCCGAGGTGACCAAGACCGCCGAACTTGTCAAAGAGGTCAAGGATAGTGTGCGGCGCAGCCTCTCAGATTTTTCAGCGCTCCAACTGACGGGAGACCTTGATAACGCCGACCTGCGCCGTGTCATTGATAAAATCGTGGTCAACAGCAAAGAAGAAATCTACGTCTATTTTAAGGGCAATGGAGACCCGATTTTCAATGTTCCTGTCCGCCTTTCGGACTCCATAACCATCGACACCAATATTGCTCGCGGTACATAAAGACCTCTTTGTATGGGTCTGAAATATCGTGAAGTATCTTCTGTATCTGCACCGCTTGGTCTTGTTGGGATAGTAGTTCTTCAAGGGATACCCCTTGTTCTGCTATCTCTATATCTTCAATACTTACTGTTCGTCCTGCTTTTTTCAGATACGAATAGTAACAATTCTTTGCAATCTGACACAGCCAAACTCGTATATCACAATCTCCACGGAAACTATCAATAGAGTTCATAGCCTTAAAGAAAGTTTCGCTTGTGATTTCTTCGGATATATGCTCGTCATTAGAAAGTCTGCGGATATACAGAAATACATCACGAAAGTATGTAGTATAAATCTTCTCAAACTCCATTCCCTATCACCTCCTTCACCTATAAGACTATTGAAGATCAGAAATCTTACAAATTTTTTTCGGTTTTTGTTTTTTGTTGGAGAAATTACTGTGCTTATAAACAGATAGCAGGAACTCATTGTCCTGCCATCTACTTCCCATATTCTAAAAACTATTAGTCAAACTCCGATTTGCCAAACTTTTTATTTTATTATAGCATAGTATTGTGAACAAATCCAACTACTTCGACAGTTCCAAATCAACTTTAGCCCTGTGCTGCGTATTGAACGCGGCGCAGGGCTTTTTCCGTTTCTGGCGGTTTTGGGCGGCATATTCGAT
>ERZ808252.1995-NODE-1995-length-13380-cov-4.297711_pt1 | contig 13380 bp, 10 predicted proteins | sample MGYA00521242_ERZ808252 | MGnify/ENA primary metagenome ERZ808252 (study PRJEB31516, sample SAMN03275581) | gut metagenome | biome: mammalia-associated habitat; material: feces | host: Papio cynocephalus | place: Kenya | collected 2012-08-07 ...
TCCCTTGGCAAAGATGTCGTACACCTCGTCTGTATAATGATGAATGGCGATGCGACGCTCTCCCACTACGATGGCTGGATAATCATCTCTATCTGAGGCAGCGATGATCTTATCCACATCTGAACGTAGGATAGAATGCTGGCTCACCACTTTATCGCCCACGAAACAACGAGCACCATTCGTTGTGATGTAGCCATCGATGAGATGCTCTATCTGCCCTAGATTGGTGATAATCATCGGTGGACGTCCAGTAGAAATATACACCTCCACCCCATTTGCCTTCGCCACTTCGAGCGCAGCAACCGTACTCTGAGGAATCTTGTGGGTCTTGAAACTCACCAAGGTTCCATCTATATCAAAAAACAATGCTTTTATCTTCATATCAAATATCTCTTATATATAATAAGGTGTAAACCTACTTAGAGGCTTTTTCTCGACTGCAAAAGTACGAAAAAGTAAAGAATTACCCAAATATATTGCTTTTTATTTATTTTTTGCTTGAATTATCAAATAAAAAGCGTATATTTGCCATCAACTTTAAGGCCATAGAAATATGAGGAAAGCAAAGCTATACAACTTGCTAGCATCCATCATGATGCTGGTAGTAGCGCTTACTTCATGCGAAAAGTTTGAGCTCGGCTCTTCGTCGGGTATCGACCCACATGAAGCAAACGCCAATGTAACCATTCGTGTGCAAGAAATTCAAGGCTCCAGTGTATCACCATCCACGAAAGCTACAGACAATATAGTTCCGCTAGACAAAGTCTGTAGCCGCCTCACATTTGCCGTCTTTGACGGAGACGAGAAGCTTGGTGCCATCAACCAAGTATCGACCGACGCCGACTTTGGAACAGCCCGTTTCAACCTTGACGAAGGAGAATACACCTTGGTTACCATCGCCCACAGCGGCAAGGGAAATTGCACGTTGAGCAACCCGGAGAAAATAAAGTTTGCCAACAACAAGCTCACCGATACCTTTTATTATTATGGGCATCTGACCGTCGACGAAGAAGGAGCCACAACCGAGCTCAACCTTAAACGTGCCGTGGGCGCACTGCACTTACATATAGACGGGAACATCCCCGACACAATCAAGAGCATCAAGTTCTACTACCTAGGTGGCAGCAGTACTTTCGACGCCACTTCTGGATATGGAAATGTCAACAGCCGGCAAACGGAACAATTCAGCATCGAAGATGGCATACGTGACTTTACGGTCTATACCTTCCCACATGAAGAAGAGAAGGACATCAAGATGACCATCAGTCTTCTAAATGCCAAGGGAGAGACCATCAAAAGCTATCAAAAGATAGACCTCAAGATGAAGAGAAACATCATCTCCAACGCAACCATCACCCTAGACAACAGCGACATAAAGGATGATGACGGCGGAAAAGGAAACAAAGACAAAGGTGGCATTCAAATATCATTCGACCCCAGCTGGGAAATAGAAGAAGATGTAGATTTTGAATAAAACCCAAAAGCATGTTCGATTTTTCCACAAATCAATACATATTTCGATTCTTAAAGATTTGATAATATAAAATCCTTTGCGGTTTAAGAAATATTCTCTAAATTTGCAAGCGATATTATAATATTATAAATAAAGAATGAAAAAACATATAGCTCTTATCATGCTCATGGGAGCATTGATACCTGTGGGTGCCGGGGCTCAGTCGTTGAGCCTCGACAGTTGCCGTGCCATGGCTTTGCGCAACAACAAGCAGATCAATGCCTCGAAGCTCAAGAAGGACGCGGCGTACAACATCAAGAAGTCGGCACGCACGCAATACTTGCCAAAAGTGGATGTCTTGGGCGGATACGAATGGTTTAGCAAGGAGATTTCCTTGTTGAACGATGGCCAGAAATCAGCATTCAGCAACATCGGCTCCAATCTCTCATCGTCTCTATCAGGTGGAGCCAACGACTTGATGAACCAGTTGGTACAACAGGGTGTCATCAGTCAAGACCAAGCCCAACAAATAGGCAACCATCTCTCCGAAAAGATGTCGCCGCTCTCCAACAAGGCAAACGCCGTTGGTCAGAAGGTGGTGGATGCCTTCCGCACCGATACCCGCAACATCTTTGCAGCCAGCGTAATGCTTCGCCAACCTATCTACATGGGCGGTGCCATCATTGCCGCCAACAAGATGGCAGACATCGCCGAACTGATGGCGGACAACGACCTCGACATGCAAACCCAGAAGACGCTCTATAGCATCGACCAAGCCTACTGGATGGTGGTTTCGCTCAAGCAGAAACAGAAACTCGCCATCAGCTATCGTGACTTGGTGAAGAAGCTCGACGATGATGTCCACAAGATGATAGGTCAAGGCGTTGCCACCAAAGCCGACGGACTGAAGGTGGATGTCAAGGTGAACGAGGCTGAGATGACCATCACCCAAGTGGAAGATGGACTCGCCCTCTCCAAGATGTTGCTCTGCCAACTCTGCGGCATCCCGATGAACCAAGACATCACGCTCGAAGACGAGGACAAGGAAAGCTTGGAACTCTCCGGCAAGGCGGTGGACACCGAACAGCAACACATTGCAGCCCAAGACTCGGCGATGAACACCCGACCTGAGCTAAGGATGCTCCAAAACACCCTAGACCTCTCCAAGCAAGCCACCAACTTGGTGCGTGCGGCATTCCTGCCTCATGTGGCGCTAACCGGCGGATACATGATTTCCAACCCGAATGTTTTCAATGGTTTCCAAAAGAATTTCACGGGAGTATGGAATGTGGGCGTGATGGTGCAAGTGCCCGTATGGAACTGGGGCGAGGGTGCCTATAAGGTGCGTGCAGCCAAGGCAGCTACCAACATCGCACAGATGAACCTCGACGATACTAGAGAAAAGATTCACCTACAGATTACCCAGAGCCAGTTCAAGGTAAAGGAAGCCCAGAAGAAGCTCAACATGGCACAGAAGAACATCATCAGCGCCGAGGAGAACTTGCGCTGCGCCAACCTCGGATTCAAGGAAGGCGTGATGGATGTGACTGATGTGATGACAGCACAGACTGCATGGCAACAGGCACAGAGCCAGAAGATAGACGCAGAAATCGACGTGAAGTTGACTCAAGTTGGCCTCAATAAGGCATTGGGTATTCTGCAATAAAGTTAGGAGTTAGAAATTAGGAGTTAGGAGTTAGGAGTTTTTCCTATCCTTATACATTAATAAATTATTAGAAGACAAAATGACAAAGAAGTCACAACATAACAACATACTGCTTGCCGTTATCGGTTTCACAGCAGTAGTCGTCATCGTGGGTCTCATCGGTTTCTTTACCCTTGAGCAGAAGGACTACACCATCCAAGGCGAGGTGGAAGTATCAGAATATCGTGTATCCAGCAAACTGCCAGGTCGTGTGGTAGAGCTGAGAGTGAAGGAGGGCGACTACGTACACGTGGGCGACACCCTCGCCATCCTAGAAGTGCCAGAGATGAAATCACAGGAGCAGATGCTCAAGGCAACCAACGAGGCTACTGAGGCGATGAAGGACCTGACCGACGCGGGTGCTCGCAAGGAGCAAATCCAGGGTGCTTACCAGTTGGTACAGCAGGCAGAGGCAGCAGCAGCCATCGCCAAGAAAACCTACGACCGCATGCAAAACCTCTACAATGAAGGTGTTATCAGCGGACAAAAGCGCGACGAGGCTTTCGCTGCTTACAAGGCGACCGAGGCACAGGTGGCAGCAGCCAGGAGTCAATATGAGATGGCGAAGAACGGGTCTCGCGACCAAGAGAAGCGTATGGCAGCCAGCAACACCAAGGCATCGCAGAGTGCCGTGGATGTGGTGAAGAACCTCTTGAAGGAGACGGTGCAGATAGCCCAGTGCGAGGGCGAGGTGAGCAACGTCTATCCTAAAGTAGGCGAATTGGTGGGCCTCGGCTCCCCTATCATGAGCATCTCCATCATGAGCGACATGTGGGGAACCTTCAACGTACGCGAAGACCACTTGAAAGGACTGAACAAGGGCGATGAGTTCACCGCTTTCGTTCCTGCCTTCAACAAGGAAATCAAGATGAAGGTGTATTATCTGAAGGACGAAGGCTCCTACGCCACTTGGAAGGCAACCAAGGACAATGGCGATTACGACCGCAAGACCTTCGAGGTGAAGGCTCGCCCTATCACCAAGTTGGAGGGATTGCGCCCTGGCATGTCTCTCATCATTAAGAAGTGAAAATGTTTAAGAGATTGTATCATATAGCCCTGCGGGAGTGTGGCATCATGTGGAAGAACCCTATCTATGGCTTCTGCATGGTGATATTCCCCATTGTGGTCATCCTGTTCTTCACCACGCTGATGAAGAGCGGTGTGCCTACCGACATGCCCGTGGGCATCGTAGACCAAGACAACACTGCCACTTCCCGACAGTTGGTGCGCAAGCTCGATGCTTTCCAAACCACCAAGGTGGTGGCTCACTACGAGAACATGAACGAGGCTCGACATGCCATCCAAAAGAACGAGATCTACGCCTTCCTCCTCATTCCTAGCGGAACGGAGGCAGGACTGATGGCTTCCAAGCAACCTAAGATTTCGTTCTATTACAGCAGCGTGTCCCTGGCGGCTGGTTCCTTGCTGTTTCGTGACCTCAAGACCATCTCCACCTTGGGAAGCGCAGCCGTGGGCATGCAGAAGTTGGCGGCACTGGGCAAGACGAACGATGAAATCAAGACCTTCTTGCAGCCCATCGCCGTAGACCTGCACATGATAGGCAACCCTTACGCCAACTACAACTACTATCTGTCGAGCGTGATGGTGCCGGGACTGATACTGGTGTTCGTATTCCTCATCACGCCTTATAGCATCGGAACCGAACTGAAGTTCAACCGTGCCAAGGACTGGATGCGCATGTCGGGCAACAATCCTTACCTTGCCATCGCAGGCAAGATGTTGCCACAGACGCTCATCTTCCTCATCATCTTCTATGGTTTCGAGTTCTACATCTATTATGTCTTGAAGTTCCCGCATCCGGGCGGCGTGGTTCCCATCATGTTGCTCGGCTTGTTGAGCGTGTTGGCTTGCCAATGCTTCGGCATCTTCGTCTTCGGACTGATGCCTTCGCTCCGCATGGCGATGAGCATCTGTTCGCTCTGGGGCGTGGTGAGTTTCTCCATCTGTGGTGCCACCTATCCGCTCTTCGAGATGGATGCACCTATCGAAGCTATCGGACAACTCTTCCCGATGCGCCACTACTACATGATTTATCAGATGAACATCTTCAATGGTTTCCCGATGGGCGACGCCGTGCTGCACTGGGGAGCGCTCATTCTCTTCTGCGCCCTGCCGTTGCTCACCATCTGGAACATCAAGAAGGCAATGCTCGTATATAAATACTTACCATAATGAAACAAAGTAGTTTACTATATAAGATAATCCGAGGCATCCAGGACATGTGCTACATCTGGGCGAAGGAGATGCACAATGTGTTTCGCGACGAAGGTGTGCTGATGTTCTGCATCTTGGTACCTATCGGATACCCATTGCTCTACTCTTGGATTTACAACAACGAGGTGGTAAGGGATGTGCCTACGGCAATCGTAGACCTCAGCCACAGTCACACCACCCGAGAGTTTATCCGAGAATACGATGCCTCGCCCGATGCCAAGACAGCCTACTTCTGCAACAGTCTCGACGAGGCGAAGCAGTTGGTGGCTCGACAGGCGGTGCATGGTGTCCTCTACTTTCCTTCCGACTTCGACACCAAGTTGATGCGAGGCGAGCAAGCACATGTCAGCGTATATACCGACATGAGTCTGATGCTTACCTACAAGGCGATTTACCAGACGGCACAAGCCGTGGCGAGCCATATCAACTCGGGCATACAGGTAACGCAAGGCGGAGGATTCACCAATCGAGACGACGAGATAACCACCGAACCTTTGGCATTCGACGAAGTGCCGATATTCAACACCACGGGAGGATATGGCAACGCCATCCTGCCGGGCGTATTGATGCTTATCTTGCAACAAACCTTGTTGCTGGGCATCGGAATGGCGGCAGGTACATCAAGAGAACTCAACAGAAACAGAGAGTTGATACCGGTAAGCGAACATTATGGCGGCATCTTCCGCATCGTGTTTGGCAAGGTATTGTGCTATTTCATGATCTATGCCGTATTAGGTATGTATCTGGCATTGGTGGTACCCAAGTTGTTTAGCTTCGTGAGCATGGTATCGTGGACTACGATTCTCGGATTCCTCCTGCCATTCATCCTCTCGTGCATCTTCTTCGGACTGGCACTATCATGTGTGGTAAGATACCGTGAAAACGTGATGCTCTTGGTGGTATTCACCTCCGTGCCTTTGCTTTTCATGACAGGTATCTCATGGCCACAAAGCAACATACCAGGCTTTTGGCAGAGTGTGGCGTGGCTGTTCCCATCCACTTGGGGCATCCGCGGATTCCTGCGAATCAGCAGTATGGGAGCCAGCCTAGCCGACATCGAGACCGAGTTCCGTGCCCTGTGGATTCAAGTAGGCGTATATTTTCTTCTCACCTGCCTCGTTTTCAGACATCAGATGAGACTAGCGAGAAAAAAAGCTGGTCTCAAGCCTGAATTAGGAGAAGAGGAAGATGAAGCTGAGACCTTGCTCGAAAAAGAATAGCCTTCCTGTAAGTCACTGCACAACAGCAAAAAGACAACCGCACAACAGCTGAGCGACGCTTGCACAACACCTGATATGCAAGCGCACAACAGCTGTTGTGCGGTTTAAGTATCTATATGTTCGGAGGACTTTAACTATATCTACCAAACATTTCTATTATATATTCCAAAGACTCATTCTATTAATGTGTCCCCACAATCTTGGTAGGAGCCTGCTCCTTGTTGCGGCGATTCACTACGGTTACCACGCTCTGTGCAAGGCTCAAGAAAGCCTGACCAGTGATGGTTTCTACCTTGGTGGCAGCTGGAGCTCCATCATCACCACCCTCACAAATACTCTGCACGATAGGAATCTGGGCGAGCAATGGCACGTTCATCTCCTGAGCGAGATTCTTGCATCCCTCCTTGCCAAAGATGTAATACTTGTTCTCTGGCAACTCGGCTGGAGTAAAATAAGCCATGTTCTCTACGAGACCCAAGATAGGCACATTCACCTTGTCATTCTGATACATGTCGATGCCTTTGCGAGCATCGGCAAGAGCCACCTGCTGCGGCGTACTTACGATGACCGCACCTGTGATGGCGAGGGTCTGGAGAAGTGTCAAGTGGATGTCGCTTGTCCCTGGAGGCGTATCAAGGATGAAGTAATCCAAGTCACCCCAATCGGCATCGGCAATCAACTGCTTCAAAGCCGAACAAGCCATTCCGCCACGCCACAAGGTAGCGGTTGTTGGGCTTACGAAGAAGCCGATACTGAGCAATTTCACACCATATTTCTCGATAGGCTCGATGAGGTCACGTCCCTCCTTATGAACGGAGTAAGGACGCTCCTCCTCCACGCCAAACATCTTAGGCATGGAAGGACCAAAGATATCGGTATCGAGCAAACCCACCTTGTAACCCAACTTGGCGAGGGCGATGGCTAGATTGGCAGAAACCGTACTCTTGCCCACTCCACCCTTGCCAGAGCTAACGGCAATGATGTTCTTCACCTGAGGCAACAACTTGCCCACCTCTGGACGAGGCGCAGACTTGAATTCGGTAACGATCTCCACCTCCACATCCTTGGAGATATGGTAATGGATAGCAGCCTCAGCCGCCTTCACGGTACTCTTCAAGAAAGGATCGGTGTCACGAGGGAAGAGCAAAACCACCTTTACCTTCATACCATTGATGCTAGGTGTATCGGCGAGCATTCCACTCTCGATGAGGTTCTTCTTTGTGCCCGGATAAATTACCGTGGCAAGAGCCTCTTCTATCAATTTTGGATATAATGTCATTTTTAATATTGTTTTTTATTTCTGCAAAAGTAACAATAAAATATGTAATAAGCAAATAAAAACTAAATTATTTCAGATATTAAACACTTTTATGTATCTTTGCAAATTGTGGAGATTTGAGCAACATCAGAGCATTTCTGGCTTGATAGGCTCGACTTCCCCACGCAACCATAAAAACTAGAAAAAATGAATTGCAAGAAAATGATATTATGTGCGGCATTCGGTTTGATGGGAATGGCAACCCATGCCTCAACCGTCCTCAAGTCGCACAAGACCACATCGGAACTTGCCGCCGTACCTACCGTTTATTGGACCGACGGCAATGGCAAGGTAACCTATAACATCAATGCCAACACCTCACAGGTCGTGAAAATCGCCCTCAACCTGTTTGAGAGCGACATGAAAGGAGTTACAGGCTTCGCACCCAAACAGAAGGTGAACGCCCCCATCCAAATTTATCAACTCGACATGCTCTCCAACAAGGAGTTTGCAGCCGTAGAGAAATTGGGTGCCCCACTCCATAAAATTATCACCGCCAAGGATGCCTATTATATCGGAACCCGCAACAACAAGGTTGTCGTGATAGGCAGCGACGCCCGAGGCACAGCCTATGCCATCATGCACCTCTCCCAATTGGCAGGTGTCTCTCCATGGGCTGCATGGAATGACCTCCAGCCTCTACCTCGCCGTTCCCTCTCCACTTCTGCGGGACAAGAGTGGATAGAGATTCCGAGAATCGAGTTCCGCGGCTTGGCACTCAACAACAGCCAGTGGATGAAACCACAAAACTATAGCCAAATAGCAAGGCTTATGCTCCGTCTGAAGGGCAATACCCTTTGGCAGGTGGACGGCAAGCACGATGCTGCCTACAACAAGGCGGTGGTGGATAGCTTCGACATCTGCGTGGCAGACAATTACAAGGTAACAGAACTGGTGGGCAAGAAACACAAGAAACACAAGAAGAACATAGAGAAGGTGAAGTTGGTATTCGACGATCCACAGATTGACATCAGTAATATTTCCCCAGGTTTGATGCTCGAAGCCCTCAACAACAAGTATTTTGTGGAAAACAAGAATGGGCACCATGAAAAAGGCCATCGTGCCGAGAATCACAATAACGAGGATTGCGCTTGGATAGCCAATGTGACCAACCCGAAGCTCTCAGCCATCCAACTATCCATGATGATGGACATGGCTTGGAACCTCAACGCCCTCAAAATGGGTAGCAAGCTCTATCTACAGAATTGGCTCAGCCAACAGTTTGGCGAAGCCACAGGCAAGCGCATACTGCCCTTGATGGAGGAATATTATCGCTTGACTAGCATTCGCCAACCAGCCTATATGACAATGCCATATGGTGAAACTGAGTTCCATTCGGGCGAGTTTGGCAATGAGTTGGAGCGTTACCTCTATCTCTACGACCAATTGAAAGCAAAAGCTGAAAGCGTCGAGCGCAGTCTACCTAACGAGCAGAAGGATGGTTTCTTCGAAGTAGTCAAGTACCCAATTTTCTCAGCCGCCCTCATCGCCGAAAAGGAGCTGGAAGCCCAAGAGGCCAGACATATCGCCCGTCCAGGACTTTTCAACCAAGACGACGAAGCCAAGTCATCGGCAGCAGTCAGCCTATCCGCCTACAACACGCTGCAACAACTTGACCGTTACTTCGGCAACCTACGTAAGGGAAAGTGGCGCGACTATATCAAGGGGAACAGCTCTGAGAAGCAAGCACCACAATTGCCAGGCTCTCTGTCTGCCGCCGACATCAAACGCTACAAACAAGATGCCTTCGACAGAACTGAAGACCTCCAGCCCTTATCCACCTCCACCAACGACGTGGTAGCCAAGAACGCTTGGGAATGGTCTTCCACCACAGGAGTTCCTACGCTCTGTCCGTTGCTAGGTCATAGCAACAAGGCGGTGAAGTTGCCAAAGGGAGCCGGCCTCAACTACAATTTCTACAACAACATGAACGGTGACGCTAGGTTCACCCTTGCCATCATCCCTAGCTATGCTGCCAGCAACAAAAGCATGAAGGTGAGCGTGAGCATTGATCATGCCGAGCCTGTCATCTGCCAGTTTAACGATTCCTACAACAGCAAGCAATGGAAGTTCGACCTTTGGAGAGGACAGGCATTGAAGAGTTTCTATGTCACCCTGCCAAGTGGCAACCACGACATAGAAATCAAGGCTTTAGACGACAACATCATCATAGACCAGTGGATACTCGATTTTGATGTTGATCGAGAATACTATGTTATTCCTGTGGAAAAATAAGGAAAAAGAAATGCTGAGTATTTGCGCAATCTGCAGCAAGCAGAAACAAAAAAGCTCGCAAGACCAACCATTCGGTCTTGCGAGCTTTATTTATGTTTTCGATACTTTTATTTTGCCGTTTCCTTCGAACTTCGCTTATCACGTCGATAGCTACGATAGTCATCTAATGGAATCTCTACATCCGGCTCCACAAGTTCACCCTCCCTTGGCAAGGCAAACTTCTGATACTTGATGTTCAAGCCACGCTCTATCCACATACTCTCATAGTAAGTCTGTATAGAGAGAATCTTGCGAGTTTCCTCGTCGATGCCCTCCTGATGATAGAGATCTTCGGTACGGAAGAGCACCGGCAGATGATTGCCATCCACCATATAGGTGGTATAAGTGAAGAGGAAGTTGGAATCCGTCTTCAGATGAATGATGCCGCCATCCACGAGAAAGTGGCGATAGCGATTCATGAAGTAAGTGGATGTCAAACGCTTGCGGGGGTTCTTCATCTGCGGGTCGGAGAAGGTAAGCCAAATCTCCTGTACCTCGTCCTCGGCGAAGAAGCGGTCGATAATCTCGATGTTGGTGCGGAGGAACGCCACATTCTTTTGCCCTTCCTCGATTGCCTTCTTGGCACCTGTCCACATACGAGCACCCTTGATGTCTACTCCTATGAAGTTCATCTCGGGATAAAGCTTGGCAAGTTCCACTGTGTACTCACCCTTGCCGCACCCCAGCTCCAACACGATAGGATTATCGTTGTGGAAATACATCTCGCGCCACTTACCCTTCATCTCGAAAGGCACATTGTCAACAACACTGTATGGATATTGGAACACATTCTCGAAGCGTTCCATATCTGCGAATTTTGCTAACTTTCCTTTGCTCATTACTCAATAACCACGGTTGTCCAGTTGTGCTTATCTTCTACAGTACCATACTGGATGCCACGGAGGGTCTCATACAACTTCTTGGAAATAGGACCAGGATGAGGACCGAAATCGTAACGCTTGCCAGTCTCCAAGTCATCAATGTAACTGATAGGAGAAATCACGGCTGCGGTACCACATGCACCAGCCTCCTCGAAGGTATCGAGTTCCTCCTCTGGAATCTGACGACGCTCCACCTTCAAGCCCAAGTCTTCTGCCAACTGCATCAAGCTCTTGTTGGTGATAGATGGGAGGATGGATGTACTCTTAGGAGTAACGTATGTATTGTTCTTGATACCAAAAAAGTTGGCGGCACCACACTCGTCCATGTACTTCTTCTCCTTTGCATCTAGGTAGAACTCGCAAGCATAGCCCTTCTCGTGAGCGATAGAGTTGGCCTTGAGAGATGCGGCATAGTTGCCACCCACCTTATAGATACCTGTTCCAAGAGGAGCAGAGCGGTCGTACTCACGAATGATGACGTATGGGTTGCTAGAGAAGCCACCCTTGAAATAAGGACCCACTGGGGTTACGAAAATCAAGAAGCAGTACTCTGAAGCTGGGTGTACACCCACCTGTGCACTTGTACCAATGAGCAATGGACGGATATAGAGGGTAGCACCACTCTCGTATGGAGGAATCCACTCCTGGTTGAGGCGAACCACCTTCTTCACCATTTCCTCGAACATTTCTGTTGGCACCTCTGGCATCAAGATACCACGACATGTACTCTGCAAACGAGCAGCGTTCTCGTCCATACGGAACACACGCACCTTGCCATCTGGACAACGATAAGCTTTCAAGCCCTCGAATGCCTCCTGACCATAGTGCAAGCAAGTTGCAGCCATGTGCAATTTCAAATACTCATCAGAGCAAACTTCAATTTCGCCCCATTTGCCGTCGCGATAGTAACAGCGAACATTGTAGTCAGTACGGCGGTAGCCGAATGACAAATTAGACCAATCTAAGTCTTTCATAACATCTTATTTTTAAATGTTCTACTAATATTTATCTGCAAAAGTACAAAATTATATATTAATCTGCAACTTTTCCTACTAATATTTAGCAAAAATAACACTATTCATCCTCATTGAGCAGCTTTTTGATTTCCTCATCGGTCTTTGTGAGCTTATCTTTGCACAATTTCACCAAGGTCTTGGCACGCTTCAACTGCTCTGAAAGTTGGTCGATGTCGAGCTCATCGTTCTCCATCTTGTCCACAATCTCTTCGAGTTCCTGGACGGCTGCTTCATATTTTATCTCTTGCTTTGCCATATCACTTTCATGTTTAATGTTTTGTGTTTAATGTTTAATTAAAGAACCTTACTTTGGACTCTGCCTTCGGCGAATCTCGTTTCTACAATATCGCCAGGTTGTAGGTCGGCGCCTCTCCTTACGCTCTTGCCATCCTTGAGGGTGATGCTGTAACCACGCTTGAGGAGCAGTTCGGGGTCTTGCGATTTGATGCGCTGCTCCAGCATTTGGAGGCGATGACTCTCATTGAGCATCTTTCGCTCTATGATAGGTTGGATGTTCTGCGAGAGAATCTCCAACCTGCGTTGGGCTGTCGAAACCTTCGACTGAAGCTCGGAGGTGAGTCGGTTCATCAAGCGATCGAGCCTTGCCCCTTGTTTCGTCTTGACCAATGAGAACTGGACAGGAATGGCACTCGACAGTCTATCCAAGCGCATTCGCTCCACTTGAAGGCAATGCTTTACGTTATTGATAATCGTCTCCTGCGCATCCATCACTCGTGCATAGACATCGGTGAGATGTTGCACGAGGAAGGCTGCGGCGGCAGTCGGTGTTTTCACCCGTTGGAAGGAAATCATGTCGAGCACACTCTCGTCTCGCTCATGTCCGATACCCGTGATGATAGGCAACGGGAAGTTGGCTACGTTCTCGGCAAGCGACAAGGTATCGAAGCCCGATAGGTCGCTCGTGGCACCTCCACCTCGGATGATGACCACGCAGTCCCAGTCTTCCCACTCGGCATTGATGCTGTCGAGGGCGGCTATTACGCTCTGCTCCACTCCCTCGCCTTGCATCGTGGCTGGAAAAAGACGAGTACGGAATTGAAGCCCATAGTCGTTATCGGCAAGTTGATTGCAGAAGTCGCCATAACCAGCAGCTGTAGCACTCGAAATCACGGCAATCCGCTGACAGAACATCGGGAGCGCCAGTTCCTTCTGGAGTTCGAACACTCCTTCTTCCTTCAACGTATTGATAATCTCCAATCGCTTGCGAGCCATGTCGCCCATCGTATAGTTGGGGTCGATGTCATCCACAATCCAAGA
>ERZ808252.1996-NODE-1996-length-13375-cov-7.693619_pt1 | contig 13375 bp, 18 predicted proteins | sample MGYA00521242_ERZ808252 | MGnify/ENA primary metagenome ERZ808252 (study PRJEB31516, sample SAMN03275581) | gut metagenome | biome: mammalia-associated habitat; material: feces | host: Papio cynocephalus | place: Kenya | collected 2012-08-07 ...
TGGCTGGCAGTGGAAAAACTATTGTGAGATAGTCCCAGACAGGAAAAAAGAGTAAATAAGCGTCCACACTCCTTAAGACGTCTCCGTTCTTCTTCCAATAAGGAGTTTTTATAATGGACGGACAGCCAACCATAGAGGAACTACAGGCACAAATTCTAGAAGCTAATAAAAAGCAAGAGGAACTTAATACAAAACTCGAAGCAATGGAGAAAGAATCCTCTAAAACTAAAGAGGAACTAGCCAATGCTCGTAAAATAAATGCGGAACTGTGGCTAAACCAGAAAGGCGGACCTTCCCCACACTCTAACACGGATAATACCGATGATTCCGAAGAGCTTACGCCAGAAAAAGCCATGGACGCTCTTCTTGATGATGCTCTAATTCCTAATCTCAAAAGACTGAAGGGAATCTATGGTGACAAAATAAACACAGAAATAATAAAGGAGTAAACACATGGCAGATACTACTACTGACACTCTTTATAAAGACCGTCTGTCCGCCATTATGCCGGCAGATTGGAAGAATAACAGGGCAACAGAATTTACCGCAAATGCTGGCATTCTTGCCAATATGATTAACCGTATTGGAAGAACCATTATTGCGGGACAGCCTAATGCTTATAACCCGTTCTCCGTTTGGACCCGTGCGGTTATGGATTATGGAGATACAATCCAGCGTTATACTCTTCCCTATATTAAGGGAAAGAAGCCTGATTATGCTCCTGATAATCCTAATCCTTTCACAATGGAGAAGCCTGTTACTGAAGCTCAGTACTGGGAGATTGACGACGGAGTTCAGTACAAACAGACTATACAGGATGACCAGCTTAAGAAGGCGTTTACTTCCGCTGGAACATTTGGCTCTTTCTCTGGAGCTATAATGGATAATATGTATAAGTCTGTTGGAATTGACCAGTTTATCAAGTGGAAGGAGTACCTTTCTTCTGATGCTTATATCGCGGACGGAGCAAAAGTAGGACTTGCATATGATGCGACTAAGCCCGATGACTACGGACTTGCATTCTGGAAGGCAATTAAGACTTGGACTAGAGATAAGCTCAAGTATCCTTCTGATAAGTATAACAAGATGGGATTCCTTACTTCTTCTCCTTCTGTTGATATCGTTATCACTACTGAAGCTAAGAATATGATGGATAATTCCCTTTCTGGCGTTTTCAATGTTGATAAGATACAGGTTCCTGGAATCAATTTCATAGAGGTTGATTCTTTTGCCACTCTTTCTACTACTGAAAAGCGTCCGATTGATGCAATTATCCTTACTAAGGGAATGTGTGATTATACTCCTAGAACTCCTATCTCTGGAGCCCTTTACAACCCAGAGAATTATTATACCAACTATTGGTATAAGGAAGAGGGTATATTCTCTATTGATAATGCCCAGAATGCTGTAATGTTCCTTAGAGGAACCGCTTAAACATTTTTGCCAGATTGGAGTTGTTAACATATGGATGAATATGTCTTCACTTCAATCCTGGCGCTCATATTTTGCGTATCAACCGCCATTCTAGGAGCCTACGGACTGTGGGGAAAATACAGAGATATCTCTTTCACAATCTTTAACGCTCTCCAAGACGGAAGAATCACAAAAGAAGAACTCCAGGATATAATTAAGGCATTTGAAGACCTTAAGGACCAGTGAAAAAATGGTAGAAGCAACAGTTACACTTTATAAGGATATAGGGATATATCCAGATTATAAGCGTACAATGTTGTTTGATACCAAGACCCAACAGAACAATTGGTTTGATGCAATTACAGTAAAGAAAACAGTTACTGCTAATTACAACAAACTTCAAAACTCTTTTGTTCTTCATGAAGATGTTGGGAATGTGTATCAGTACACATATGTAAGAATCAAAGACCTAGATAGTTCTGGGAGATACTATTACGGATTTGTATCAAATGTAACTCTTGTAGACGAAGAGAATACACAGTTTGATATTGCATTGGACCCGATTCAGACGTTCATGTGTGAATGGGAATTGGGTGAATGTCTTGTAATGCGCGAACACTGTAATAGATGGACTAAAAGCCATAATTCACCTATAAGAATAACTCCTAATTTAGAGCCAGTTACAGCTTTTACAAATACTTATCTAGCATCTGAAGAAGCAATTTCTCCTCTTTATTATATTGGTATTATTGCAATTGTTGATAATCAATCATATTATAATACTATTACATATACAGACGGAGAGGGAACAATAAAAACTAGGATAGAAAAGGTTGAATCAGAAAATGCTTCTAGATTGAGATATTGTATAGTACCTCTTGATAAAGATAATGAACAGTTGTATGCAGATTTTAATGTAACAATTGATGATACAGGTCCTACAACAGTTACTTGTCCTCTTCCGAAATATAGTGAATTTCTTGAAGGAACTTTTACAGATAAACTTAGTTTGGACCCGGAATCTGTAATAGGCTCATGGATAATACCAACACATAATATTACGCCAATTTCAAATGAATATGGACACAGAGCAGTAAATTATTTTGAAATACCGAATGTTGAAATTATAACAGATGAATTAAAGTATTACATTAGTAGAGAAACTAATGCAAGAATGGTTAATATACAAGTTCTGGAATCATTGAAAGTATTTATTCCTGTTTCAATGGTTCAGTGTCTTACATATGAACAAATAGCACAAATATTTTCAGATGAACAGGTAATATTTAATAATAGTAGTTATACAGGGAATCTACCGAGTAAGCCAGATTCTGCTACGGAGATAGCAGATGAAAGATTTGAACCAGCTCTTTACATGGCTCCATACATGAAAAGAGGTATTCTATCTAATATGACTTCAATTGTAGAGGTTCCAGATAACATATTTTTCCAGAATCGCACTGTATCTCTTAATACTATAATAACAACACAGGATGTAAAACAAAATGTAATAGTAGGAGCAACTTCAGTAGAAAATCCCGAAAAACAGGGTTTGGCTCTTTCTGGAGGAGTAGGAGTCAATCCAGCTATTGGAGTTGATATGTTAACTGATAACTGGCGCTCTTATTGTCTACAACAGAGAGAATCAGATAGAAATTCTGTTAAATCCCAGATTATAGCTAACACTATTACAAATATGGTAGGAATGGGTTACGGAGGAGCATTAGTCGGAAGTCGTGCAAATTCTGGACAAAATGACAGAATGAAAGGAGACCAAGGTAATTCGATGCCAATATCTAGAGCTGGCGGATTTGGAAGAGCTATGGTATCTGCTTCTGCTTTTGGAATGGCAACAGGATTACTTACTTCGGCAGTGCAAGGCTGGGATATGTGGAACCAGCAAATGGCTAAAGAATCCTCTATAAAGAACCAGCCTAATACGCTAGCCAGTGCTGGAACTGGAACGGTTCTACTTAATGATAATAACTATAATTATTATTGGTATGTTACTAAAGTAGATGATAATACATTTGAAACCGCCTATAACAATTTCCGTTATTACGGCTACATAGTAAATCGTGTCGAAGTTCCTAACATTAAAACCAGATACTACTATAACTATATCTGTACACTGAATACAACGATAAAAGGTTCTCTATCCGCCGATATAAAACAGGCAATAGCTACAATATTCGAGAAAGGTATAACTTTCTTCCATGCGGACCATTGTAATACAACTGAATACAACAATTACGAAAATATAGAAAGGAGTTTGCTATGAGCAAGAAACCTAGTAAAAGAGAGAAACAACTTATAAGAGGATTTATAGAACTTAGTTCGTTCTATAAAACTCTGGGAATTTCCGTATTTTCATGGGAAGGATTGCCTAATAACATCCGTCCTTTTTACCCAGAAACTACACTATATGACCAGGGTATAGCCTGTGTTATTCCTCTGCCAGGAACAGGAGAAATAGATATATTCCCAGTTGCCTATAATTCCGTGCAAGTAGACCTTCATGGATATCCTACTTCTTGGAGAGCCTACCCAGTAGGAAACAGTGCTGGAGCAGAAATACTTAGAAACAAAGTATTCACATCTGAAGATTCAGTACTAATCTGGAATAACCCAGAAAGAACTGGAACGGCTCCGTACATTGAAATGGAAGTAGAGAATATGCTAATGACGAATAACGCCATTAAGACAAATACTCTAGTTCAGAATACGCCTATCTGGGTACAGGCGGATACTAAGAACGCGTTGACCGCTAAAAATCTAGCAAAAGAGTTCGGAATTGACCCGTTCATATTTGCAACAGATTATACGAAAGATTCCGTGTCTTTTGAAGCCACTGTCCTTAATGTTCCATTCATTGGAGATAAACTTTCAGACCAGTACGAAACTTTCAATAACAGAATACTTAGATATCTCGGAATTAAGCATCTTCCAGTTGAAAAACAGGAGCGTATGCTTACAGGAGAAGCAAGTTCAAATGACGATATGCTAGAGATGGTTGTAAAAACTAAACTGGATTGTCGTCAAAGAGCCTGTGACGAAATGAAGGAGATATTCGGTATTGATGTTACAGTGGGGTTGTACAGTGACGAACTCGAACAGAGAAATATGGAAAGAATGCAATCAACATTCGGCAGTGGAAGCGAGAATAACGAACCTTCAGAATCTAGTGGAAGAGAACAGCAAGAAGATTGATAAGTTGACTTATCTAATACTTGCAATAATGTGTGAGATTCCGATATCATGTATAATCTGATGAAAGATTATGATAAACCGTTTGATGGAGAAGGTCCGTTTTTCACGGACTATCTCTATCTTGCACAGAAAGAAAATCCAACTCTTGGATTGGTTTCTGTTGATTGGCTGGAAGATGTTTATCCTTATCTGGCTAAACATAAAACCAGACTGATTGAAAGATTCAATCGGGAGTATGCGTATCGTGAACTGGGACAGGAAACAGAGGAAAGATGGCAATCTGTCCTACAGGCAAGATTTGACGAAGTTGCCGAACATTTTGACCATATGTACAAAGTGTTCGAAATTAACGATGTCGATAAACTTGGAACAGGCTATAAACTATCAGATGTACTTGAAAGGAATACTTCGGATTCTATGGATTCTAGCGGTAATCATACTGGCGATTCTAAATTCAAAGATACTCCTTCATCTGATGCGTCTGTTCTCAATAATCCGACGAATGCAAATCACAATACTAGTACAGACACATATACTAGTACAGGGAAAGGAAATCAGAACGACAAGAGAGATACTGTTAAAGAAGTTCATAATGATACATTGGTAAAAGAACTTAACTATCTTGTTAAGAACTATACCAGTACCGATAATGAATTTATACAGGCTTTCCAAAATATGTTTATAGGAATAATTACAGTGTGTGATTGAAATGAGTGTTACTAGTACTCTAGATAAAATAAAAGATACTACCATTATGCGCATGATTCGCAAAATGGCAGGAGTGATTGACGAACAGACAGAAGCGGTTGAAGCTCTCAATACCAAACTGGATAATATCAATATTGAAGGTTTGGATGTTGAAGTTGCTAAGAACACTGGAGATATAAAACAGTTGAAAATCTCCGATGCCGAGCATACCGAACAGATTGCAACCATCGATAGCAATGTGGACGCTCATGCGCGCGAAATTGCATCGCTCAAAACCAAGGACGCCACGCATGATACCGAGATTGCAGAGCTGGATAAAGTCACTGATGCCCTTACTAAAGAGATTCCGAACGGCATTACACTTTATCGTGATGGAACTGGAAAAATCAAAGCGGTTATTTCCCAGGAAGACGATACTACCATTGATAGCAATGTGCTGGATATGATTATCCCGTATCAGTATGATATCATCAGTGGTACGACATCCAGAAGTTTCAAACTCGATATCACGATGTCCGACGGTACCAAGTATACCACTAATGACTTTGTCATACCCGCGGGCGGGGGAACGTCTGTAACGATTACCGCTATTACTCTTACTAAAAACGCCGATAATCCTAATAGGTTCAAAGTATCGGTTAAGCTGGACGACGGAAGTACAATAGATTCTGGCGAAATAGAAATGGTTACATCCGTTTCTGGCTCATTCGCAAACAACCAGCTTACTATAACCGTTAATGGAATCTCCAGCACGCCGATTACTATCGATACCACGGGGACGACATACACGGCTGGAAATGGTATCAAAATCGCTAGTGGCGTTATTTCAATCGATGATACTAAAGTCGCTCTTAAGACTGATATACCCGATGTTAGCACGCTAGCCACTAAAGCATCCGTTACTGCACTTACAAACGCGACTAAAGTCGCCGTTGAAAATTTCGCCATCTCCGAATCCGCCGATAAAGTCACTATCACGACGACGGCGATTGACGGCGCGACTAGCAAATCTGAAGATATTCCAGCCGTGACTGATACGATGGCTGGAGTTTTAACCACCGAATGGTTTACTAAGTTAAAGTCGCTATGGACTGATGCACATCCCCCCGGCTATACATTAACAATAAAAGGGGTATATTCTAACCTAGTTCCTTATTGCGAACTTAATAACGTTAAGTATTATCCCGATGATAAGAATACCGTTACAATACCCGACTTACAGAAAAATACCACATATACCATATATCCTGAAAATAACTATTCTAGTAATGGACTCGATATAAGCTATAAAAAAATATCACCCTCAACACTCACACTTACAACTACTCAAGCTGGGTTTAAAATTTCTAATTCAGAACTCACTGATGCCACGATTGAATTTGAATTTAATAATGTCACATGATTACATTGGTAAGCATCTACTAATCGCGCACAAAACCCATAGCACGGGTTTCCTACGAACCCGTGCATCAAACCCCTTACCATGCCCGTGTTTCCCAGTTTCTACCCATTCCCAATGATGACAAAATTCATGCCATAGAGTAGCTTTTATACGCCAATCGGATTTAAGGCGGTTGCTCATGGTGATAGCGCCATATCTGGGTTTTTCTATTCCATCCCCATATGCGGGGCCATAAAATGCGCATTGTCCACGCGTGGATTTACCCAAATCCTTAAAGCCACTGAAAACGGGACCGTAGTAATCGGGGATAAATTCTTTAGTCCATGCGTATAATTGAATGCGCCAATATTCATTTTCGCCCGTGTTTTCAAGTGAGATATTTATTTTTTCAATGCTCTTCATTTCAATCATTCCTCTTTTTCCAATACTTCCTTATTGATTCTAAGGTTAAAGGGTTTACATCATCTGTTTTTCCAGCTCCATTAGGATAATACAAATGATGAATGGTTATACAGTAATTCTTATCTAACTTTTCTGGAACATTGAATTTATACGCTACATAAGCGTAACATTTCAATCCAGTTATACGGTTTTCAGATATCACATGTTCGTAATATGTTTTACCGTATAGCTTACACTGTTTAGGACCCAGTTTCTTCTTCTTCATCGTCTATTTCACAGGCTATATAAATCGGATATGCAACGTCTTTATTTATCTCATTTACTAGATAATCTAGAGCCTTCCACAAATCCTCTTGTTTTGAATTCCCTTCTTTCTTTCCAGCTCTACATACATACTTTACTACATTACCGAGATTGAAATTAAGTTCACACTCATTTATACAATCCCATACTACCGTTCCGTCGTAATACGTTTTACCATTCATAACTACCATCTTCTCCTATCAAATCCCAACTAGATTGGTCCCTTTCTTTAGTTCTAAGACTATCTACGTCAAACGAATATGAAACCAAATCTATATATTTTGCTCTGTTATGATATGACGCGGTTAATATTCCCTCTTTTATAAGTTTACAAACAACCCTACTATAATATCCACATCCATTTATTCCAGCCAATTCATGATGAAGTTGGTTGTAGAATGTGATACATTTACCAGGATACTTCTTTACAAGATATACAATCTGAAAACTCATATTTTGTCCGAGAAAATCTTTTTTCTCCTCTTCTGTAAATCCAGTATTCATTTATTCACCGCCTTTTACGGAATAGCGACGTGCTAGGGGGCAATCATCGGGTATCTCTTCCCCCTTTCCTAGATTGCAAGACAACAGAGTACATCTATAAGTCTGTCTTACAAAATCATGTTGTACATAATCGCAATGTTTGCAATATGCTACATACCATGTTTTACCATTCATTTCATATTTTCTCTCATTTAGAAAACTTTGAACTACCATTTTATCACCTTAAAGTTTCAGACTGTAATAGAGTAAATATCAATCCTTTAACTGCCGTATCTTCAAAATACAATCTACCAATCATGTATAATTCTTTAATCTCTCTAAGAGGGAATGCGGTAAATCTCATTGGAACTTCATTTCCTTTACAGGCAAATTTAACTCCATATATTGTAGACTGTCTATTATGCGCTCTACTAATCCACATTCCAGTATCGTTAACCCAGACTCCTAGGAAATAATCCTTTATGTGCAATACTGCTACTTGAACAGTATCAGTTTCTCTAGGAACGATAAAGGCGTTATCATCTTGCCAGACTTCATTTTGAACCGCATAATTGTAGTATTCTGTTCCTTTAATCAACTGTCCGAATTTTGTTTTATTTTTTGCATCTATGAAAGCTTCATTTCTGTAATTTTCCACACAAATCAAACCGTTATTGAACATCTTGAACCTATCTTCAAATGGTAGGATATTGAAGTAACTGAAATACGGATTAACGAATGAGATAGCATTAGCTAAGAAGAATACTCTTACTTCTCTAGTGTCTAATCTCAAACGGTTAACAGTTTCATACAGTTCTAGGAATATATCCATTTCTCCTTTAAGATAATCCGACTGATTCTTCTCAAGAAATTCATCGAATATCATAATGTCAACATCACGATAGTTATTCGACTTCTTTCTCCTAGAGGTTGAAAGAGCAACAAAGAAGATTTTAGGATAACCATCTATACATAGAGAACCATCTATCAATTTGATATTGGAATTCCCTTCTTCATCGAATTTCTCTATATCCTGTAATTTCCCTGTTGCTCTCAAATCTGATAGGAATTTGAAACAGTCATTAGCCGTAATATCATCGATATCTACTTTATTTCTACGAACCCATACAGTCTGTTCTTTCTTATGTATTGCCCAATTCTTGTAATCGAATGTTTTTCCTACTCCTCTGGCTCCTAAACAGAAATTCCATAGTGCATTTCTGGAACATAGAGGAGCGCGGTCATACCAAATATCAGACATTTATTCCATCCTCTTTTATTTTGAATGTTGTTTCACACAATAAACAACCGCCTGGAACCTGTTTCTGAACGATTTTTCCGTTAAATTCGGCTCCAATTTTAAATTGTTCCCAACTACAAGTTTTCTTTATTTTATCTGGCATTCCAGCACACGTTATATCTGTTGATTCTATTTTTCCGTTTATCTCTTTTCCGTGTATGTAGGTTTTTGCTCTAAGATATTTACCATATTCGAATGTTCCTTCATTTTTCCATGCTCCTAATCTTACTTGGTCAATATCTATATTGCCGTGGTCATTTCCTAATACGTGTATTGAATCTGTATCGGCGTATACAAAGTGTTCAGATATAGCCTGTGCGCTTCTTATTGTTTTGTTTCTTGCCCATGCACATACGAAAGATGCGTATGGAACATAGATAGAGTCTGATTCTGATTTGTACAGATTGTATCCTATTGAACCATCTTCAGAACACATTGGCAGTTTATTTATTCTATCTCCTCTCATTCCTGTTTTTCCATAAGGACTATTCATCCATCTTTTAGATATGTATCTTTTTGCTTTATCTCCTGTAACAGTTGCTTCTTCTTTTACTTTCATCCAATTGTCTATATATTTTGCTAATAAGCCTGTTTTAGAATGAAAACTAATGTATTCTGGCTCTCCCATATATTCTATATCATAATTATCTTGAAATAATTCAAAATCTATATTTGTTAAAGATATTCTAATAGGCTCATTTACTTCTGTTAAATATTCTGTTTCTTTATAACTTGGATTATGTTTTAATTGTATAGTAGGGAATCCAGATTCTAGTTTAAACATTGTTTCAAATGAAAGCATATACAATTCATTCCCTACTGGTTTTCTATACATTGGTTCTCCTACAGGTAATGGACAATCGTGCATTACCCATGGGTATAAACTGTTGACATCATATACTGTTATATTTTTCAGTACTTGATTTTGATATATTGGATTTACATAAACCCAACCGCCTTTATATGTTTCTCTACATTTTAAATCTTGTTGCGGAGTTAACAAAGGCATATATTTTCTGTATTTTTCTGGTCCTCCAATAGATTCTATAACTCCTTTGAAAGCATCAGAAGATAATGTCATACCTTTATGGTTTTCTTTGCCTTCTTTATACATCGCATAAGCAATAATTCTAGAATCTTGTAAACAGTACTCTATTTCTTCTTGAGTTGGTTTATATCCTACAGGGCGATACAAATCAAAATACGGTTTTTCTTTCTTTCCTTCTATTCCGTACAATCTTGCAACTGTTTCAACAGAACAACCCGGAAATTTTTTAGCCGAATCCCATATTTGTATTATTCTTCCCTTACAGTTTAATTCTATTCCATACCAATTTCCCATCTCATCTATCATTGTGTTATAATCTTCCATATTGAGCTAAGGAGTTTCATATAACAAATGCCAGATAATGAAGGAACCATCAAATCTTAAATTATGAAACCATATTCTTGTTACATTCAATTGTGTAATCTTTTCTAAAAACGATTCTATTGTTGTTCCGTAATATTCTTCTTTTACAGAAGAACAACGTACTAAAGACCATAACCAAACCCGAACCCTACCGTCTATATCTAAATTGGTTTTTCCCGTGGTTTCAAAATCCGCGGACCAAATAGACGATAAGTTTCCTTTAGACATATTTCAACACGCCTAACTTTTCTTTAATCCTATTATTCATTCTATATTGTTTATAGTTTTCATATCTCTGTTCTGGAGTAAAATATTTTTCAAGTTCGCTCTGAATCATTGTAAGAGCCGATGTTTTATCGTCATATCCATATGTTTCTGGGTCTATATGATATTCATAATCGAATATCTCTCTTACTAATCTCTCATTATCTAATGTGAATTGTGTCATTTGTTCATAATTCATATTTTCTATAAGAGATTCAATATATTCCCATTTCTCTTCATATTCTGGGTCTACAACATCTCCTGCATATCTATTATGAAGAGCGTCTTTTAAATTCTGTCTTGCAATTTCTGTTTTTGCGTTGTGACCTTCAGAAGTCCTCCAATAAGCCGCTTTTAGGAATATTTCTGTGCTCTTAAAATGTCCTTTCCTAAGTTCTTCTTTCAAAGATTCATAATCAAATCTAGTCATTTCATACTTTTTACCTGTAGAAACATCTTCTAATCTGATTCTATCTCTTGCTTTCCCTAAAGCAATAACTTTAACTTGTCCCTGTTCTCTTCCGAACGTAGCTTTTTGTTTGATATTGCCTTTAGAATCTTTGATAGTATAACCTTCAAAGTTGAAGTTTAAAGAACCTGGTTTAAATCTCTTTTTAAAACCAGCCATAAAATCACCAAAAATTAAAAGGTTTGAGTAAAAGGTTTAACTGAATTTAATCAGTTGTCAACGTCTTCAAACGCGTATGTAGATTTTCCGTTCTGAGTAGGAACAGTTACAATCTTAACAGGAACCTTAGGGATAACTCCCTCTGAATCCATGATATTCTTAAGACATCCAGCAATTCCGTAGGATGTAGAATAAGTGTAATGGAGCTGTCCGTCCATGGTGAAAGAGAAACGAACAGATATCTTTTCCTTTCCGTCGTCGTTCTCTTTGGTAGAGAACTTAACAACATCTCCGATAGTAATAGTCTTGTTTACCAGATTCTCCATTTTCATGAAATGAATGTTCTTGAAGTCGGGGTCAACAGGGAACTTGTAGTCTGCAAATTTAAAAGCCATTTTCTTTACTCTCCTTATATTTTTAATTTTATTTTTCACTGTAAGACGTTTAAAAATCGATTTTATTTCTGGGTTGTTAGATTTTGCCTGTTTTCGTACTACCGTGATATGATGAATTTGCCGTTTTCGTAGTTCCGTGGAAGTGTCACGCGCGAGATTTAGGCGTGCCTAAACATTTTTAGGGGGTCCGAAAAATTTTTAGGCGGTCCTACAAATTTTTAGGCGTCCCTAATTTAGGCATCCCTAAGTTAAGCTATTACCTTAACTAGTTGCGGACCTACGATTTTTTGCATTTTAACATTGTTAACCATCATATCACCCATAATAAACTAAAAGTCTGAAAATAGACAAAAAGGTAAAAGGTTTGTAGGGCGGTAGATTTACCGCCTTACTCGGAGATTTTGGTAATCTGAACGTCGAAACGAACCTTATTGTCGTCAACGTCCATGAGGCGCATTTTTGCGCCCTTTCTCCTAGTCTGGGCAACCGAGACGATGGTATCAATCCATGAGCCGAAGTCTTCGGTTTCCATGGTAATGTATACGTTCGGGTTGTCGAAGCTCTGAGCTTTCACATAGTACGTCATTTTACATACCTCTTTTTTGCGCGTCCACACGGGATTTTAACCCATTTAGGACGATTGGTAGAGGTGGGTCCCGAAGGACCCTTTTTTATCAGTTCTTGGATTCCTCTTCGGTTATGTCCTCTTCTTCGGTTTCATTGGCTAAAAGCCACATACGCTTTTTATACCAATCCATTAGTTCTATATCGTTCTCATGCCTATCCTTCCCTTCTATATAGAAGGTTAAAGCATTCCATGAATATATATTCGGAGTATCAACACTTGCATACATTGTTATGAATGTTTGCACGCTGTTAGTATATCCCCTAATTGATATGGTTCCTTCGGATTCTCTAACATCGGCTCTAAGTTCCTTAGTGTATGAGCCTGCCAAAGCGTCACTGAAGTACACTATATCGCCGTCGCGTGTTAGAATCGGAGTTCTAACATTCTTAAACTGGCTATAAACAACCAATTTCCTAGTTTCATCGCCGTTTGCACATGCTTCTTCATATTCGGCGATTGCGTCGGCTATGGAATTAGCCTTTATCGCATCTACTTCTATACTATCGCTCATGGCGTCCACTTCTTTTTAGTTGCTTTAGTGTAGGTTCTCTGTTTTTCCCCTACAATACCCTATATGCGCTGGCAGTATATATAAGTTTTGGTGAATTTGTAAAGCTTTATTAGTTAAGCTGGGAGCTTAAATTCTTTACAGAATATGTAAATAACGTAATTTACAAAATAGTGTTAAACATACTATTTTAGACTCTAAAAATCTTAGACCGAAAAGCTTATATACCTATTACAAAAAGGAAAATAGACCGAAAGGTTTATATACCTATTAACCCGGAAGGGGAATGCACAAAAATGTACAATAGGTATACTACACAC
>ERZ808252.1997-NODE-1997-length-13369-cov-3.847980_pt1 | contig 13369 bp, 15 predicted proteins | sample MGYA00521242_ERZ808252 | MGnify/ENA primary metagenome ERZ808252 (study PRJEB31516, sample SAMN03275581) | gut metagenome | biome: mammalia-associated habitat; material: feces | host: Papio cynocephalus | place: Kenya | collected 2012-08-07 ...
CCTTCGAAAAACTCTGAGCGAGAGAGACAAGCGAATAATACGTGCATAAATATACAAAATTGATATAAATTGAGAAAAAAACAGAGCAAAAACTATATATTCGAATACTACCAGTCCATGAAAGACGGCAGGATCGTCGTGGGAAAGTGGATTGAGCTGATCTATGAGCGCATCGTGCACGGGATTGAGGACAAAACGTTTTTGTATGATCAGAAAAAAGCACTGAACGCTGTATCGTGGATCGAAAATCACGCCTTCCACACGGAAGGACCGCTCGCCCCGAAACCTCTGAAGCTGGAACTATGGCAGAAAGCGCTGATCAGCTGCCTGTTTGGGGTTCTGAATCCGAAAACGAAGACGAGACAGTTCCGCGAATGCGTCCTGATCGTGTCCAGGAAGAACGGAAAGTCCCTTCTGGCATCTGCGATTGCAAAATATGTCTTTTACGTGGATGGAGGATACGGGACGAGGATCTACTGCCTCGCTCCGAAGCTGGAGCAGGCGGACATCATCTACGGGAATATCTGGCAGATGATTACTCTGGATCCGGAATGGCAGGGGCTCAAGGATGCGATCCAGCAGAGCAAAGACCAGCACAACCGGCAGATCATGGGCGATGATATGCTGGCGCGACACCGTCAGACGGATCTGCAGATCCGTGGGACGAATTCGACCGTGAAGAAAATCGCCTTCTCGGCCAAAAAGTCTGATGGTTTTAATCCGTCCCTAACCATTTGCGACGAGATTGCATCGTGGGAGGGAGACAAGGGCCTGAAGCAGTATGAGGTCATGAAGTCGGCCATGGGCGCTCGAGACATGGGAGATGCGCCGGCCATCCTGCTGTCATGCAGCACATCCGGATATGTTAATGATTCGATTTTTGACGAGTTGGTCAGACGATCAACCCGTTTTTTGATGGGCGATTCCAAGGAGAGCAGACTTTTGCCGTTCCTCTACATGATCGACGATATCCAGAAGTGGAACGACATCAATGAGCTACAGAAATCAAACCCGAATCTCGGCGTTTCTATCTCCGTTGATTATCTTCTGGACGAAATCGCGGTCGCAGAAGGAAGTCTCTCCAAACGGGCAGAGTTCATCACGAAGTACTGCAACCTCAAACAGAATTCCTCTCAGGCATGGCTGTCGACAGAAACAATCGACGGATGCTGCGGAAAACCGGTAAATCTGGAAGACTTCCAAGGGTGCTACTGCGTCGGAGGAATTGACCTGTCGCAGACTACGGACCTCACGAGCTGCTGCGTGCTCATAGAAAAGGATGGCGAGCTTTTTGCGATTTCGAAATTTTTTCTCCCGGCGGAGAAAGTAGCGGAAGCCACACAGCGCGACAATGTGCCATATCAGGCATACATTCAGCGTGGTTTTCTCCAACTCTCGGGGGAGAACTTCGTGGATTATGATGACTGCTTTAAATGGTTCCGGTCTCTGATAGAGGAGTATCAGATCTATCCGCTGGAAGTCGGATATGACAAGTGGATGGCACAGAACCTCGTGAAGGACATGGAGCAGTACGGGTTCCACATGGACGATGTGTATCAAGGCTACAATCTGACACCGGTCCTTCGGGAGATGGAAGGCCTGATGAAAGACGGGCGGGTACGGATCGGAGACAACGACCTGCTGAAGATCCACCTGCTGGATGCAGCACTGAAAGTAGATACAGAAACAAGCAAGGTGAAGCTGATCAAGATGTCGCCATCCGCACACATTGATGGGGTGGCAGCATTGTCAGACGCGTTCTGCGTCCGGCAGAAGTGGTACGACCAGATCGGGACTCAGCTGAGGAATTGATGATATGGGACTGTTAGAGAAGATATTCGGCCCGCGGGCAAAAGATGTGCAGAGTACTCAGAGATGGGTTGCCCTGAATTACAGCGACAGCGCTTTTCGTCCATGGAGTGGTGATGCATATGAGAGCGATCTGGTACGGGCCGCGGTGGATGCCAGAGCGAGGCATATCAGCAAGCTGTCTCCGGTCTTAACCGGATCTGCAAACCAGACACTACAGAAGAAGTTGATGATGAGACCGAACTCATGGCAGACGTGGAGTCAGTTTCTTTACCGGGTATCGGTTGTCGTGGATATGCAGTGCACGGCATTCATCGTGCCGGTGTACTCGCCGACCTATGACATCCTAGGCATTGCTGTGACGATACCGTCTGATTTCGAACTGGTGGAGGTACAAGGGCGGCCGTGGCTGCGTCTGCGATTCGCAAACGGGAGCGTCGCGAGTGATGAGCTGTCCAATGTCGGAATTATGACAAAATTTCAGTACCTATCGGATTATTTCGGAACGGGGAACACTGCTTTGGAGTCCACGCTGGAGCTGATCGACATACAGCGTCAGGGTATTCAGGAAGCAGCGAAAAACTTTTCAAGCTATCAGTTTATGGCACAGACCAATAACTTTGTTAAACCGGAAGACTTGGCAAACGAGAGACAGCGGTTTACGAGGGAGAATCTGCAGAAAGATGCTCATGGCGGTGGCCTGCTCCTGTTCCCGAACACATACAAAGATGTGAAAGAACTGGCACAGCGGCAGTACTCGGTGAATGCAGACCAGCAGAGGACAATCGAGAGCCGCGTATACGCATATTTTGGCGTCAACGAGAAGATCCTGAGCAATTCCGCGAATGCGGATGATCTGGATGCCTTTTACGAGGGAGCCGTGGAACCGTTTGCAATCCAGCTCGCGGATGTGCTCACCAATATGCTTTTCTCACAGCAGGAACAGGCCAGGGGCAATCGCATCCAGCTCTCCGCGGACCGGCTGGCCTATATGTCCACACAGAACAAGATATCGCTGGTGCAGCAGATGTCTGACCGGGGCGAGCTGACGCAGAACGAAGCCCGCCGGATCCTGAATCTGCCGGATCTGCCGGGCGGCAACGCGACGATCATCCGCGGCGAGTATTATGTGCAGCAGTACGATGAAGATATGAATCCGATGGATATGGGAGACGAAGATGAAATAGACATTGATGAGCCTGACAGATCTGGTGAGGATCCTGTGGATGATCCTGATCTCGATTCCGAGTACAAGGAGGACGATGAAGAACTGGACACGATGAACGATCGGCTGCAGGAGCAGTTGGATGATCTGCAGGATGAGATGAAAGAGATTCTTGACCGCGGCACAGACGGAGAGCTGACGGACGATGATTTTAAGGAGGAGGACGATGACGGAACAGCAGATTGAAGAACGCGGCCGGAAACGCAAGACCTCCGGATCGTATGCATCCAAGTACTATGATCCGGATAAAGCCCATGAGTACTACATGGCTCATCGGCAGCTGAAGGGAAGGAAGTCGCCCGGGAGCAAGAAGAAAAGCACTTCCAAGAACTCCGAGGAAGAAAAGCAGATCCTCCAGAAAGCGAAAGACAATACGGAAAACAATATCGCGCAGCTGCGCGACACGGTAGCGGACTGGATCGATAAGATGGAGGAGAAGATCGACAATGCCACCTCCTCCGAAGAAAAGAAAAAGCTGCGCAAGCAAATTAAGGCGGTTCGCCGGGCCATGAACGCGCAGATCCGGAAGGCGAGAGCCATTTATAGGCAGTTTAAGAAAGCATATAAGAATCACACGCTGGATAAGCTCGCGGCACAGCAGAAAGAGGAGAAGAAAGATGACAAATGATCGGGAATATCGGTCCTTCGACCTGACGGCGGCGCAGGGAGACGATCAGAAAAACATCGTTCGGGGACACGCAGCCACATTTGATCCATATGTCCTGTATGAGATGAACGGGGTCAGGTATCAGGAGCGGATTGAAAGAGACGCATTCAGCGGATGCGATTTTTCGGATGTAGTCTTTCGTATTGACCACACAGGAGCGGTATATGCAAGGACATCGGCGCAGACCCTCCACGTCACGGTGGACGAAAGCGGCCTGTCCTTCGAGGCGGATCTGTCGAAGACAGCACGCGCCAGAGAGATCGCGGAGGATATTGCTGCGGGGAACTACCCGAAGGCATCCTTTGCATTTGTGGTGGAAGCAGACAGCTATGAGCCGGAGACGCATACGAGAGTAATTCATGCATTCCGGAAAATCTATGACGTTTCACCCGTGACTTTTCCAGCGAATCCAGCGACAGATGTGACTGCGGCCACACGGGATTACTTCACGGCGCAGGAAGAGACCGTGAAAATGGCGCTTGCAGAAAAGCGCAGGAAAGCGCTGATGCTGCGGATGAGACTGGACTAATAACCTTCGGGTTTTAGGGAGCGTGCCTGCTACTGGAGTAAGCGCAGGACCGGACGGAGTGATTCGGAGGCTCGGATACATGACAATCAACACAAAAAGGAGAACAAAATGACCAGAGAAGAGATTATGAAGCTGAACATGGAGCAGCTGGAGACCAGAAAGACGGAGATCAAAAGCGAGCTCGCAAAGGATGGCTGCGACGTGGACGCACTCACCACAGAGGTGGACGCGATCGAAGAGAGAGAAAAAAGCCTGAAGGACGCAGCAGAGAAGCGCTCCGCACTTACGGCCCGCGTAAATGCCGGGGAAGCAGGTACCGTGTTTGAGACCGGAAAGACCAGGCAGGAGAGCGCGGAGGAAAGAGCAGCGCAGGCATTTGCACAGACCGGACGCATGGAGATGCGCGCGCTCCTGTCTACGGGTAAGATCGCGAAGCCCACAAAGGCGACGGGAATCAACGACCTCGCTGCTGTAGCGGATTCCATCGTGGACGATGTCAATGCGGTCGCTCTGACCGGAAACGGCTCCTGGATCGTCGGCTATAAGAAGGCAGACGCTGTCGCGGCAGATGTTACGGATGGCGAGGAGATTGCGGGAACCGGCGCAGACTTTGGAACCGTGGAAATCAACCCGTCGGAGTGGGGAATCCTTGACAGCATTTCCAACCAGGTGAAGAAGATGTCTCCGCTTGATTATCAGGGTCAGATTCAGGCATCTGCACTGGTCGCGCTGCGCGTGAAGGCGGCGGAGAAGATCGTGGCGGCCATCAAGGCATCCGGCCTTGCCGTCAAAAAGACATACAAGATTGACGCAGACTATCTGCGGAGCGTTGCACTTGGCTTCCGGGCCATCGCAGGGAAAGGAAACACCACGCTGTACCTGGCTCAGGAGGATCTGCTGACGATCGGAAAGGTCCGCGGAACCAATGAAAAGAGAGCTCTCTATGAGATTTCTTTTGATGCCGGCACTACCACCTCCGGGACCATCACGGAAGGCGGCCTTGCTGTCCGTTTCCGCGTGCTGGACCAGCTGACCAAAGGAACCCAGCTCTTCGGCCAGCCGGGCACGGTCGATATGCCGATGTGGGACAATTACGAGATCCGCACGGACGAGGGCGGTGAGTATTTTGCCAAGAATCAGATCGGTATCCGTGGTCTGCAGACTGCCGGTGCTGATCTGGTCGCAGTCGGAGGCATGCAGATCATCAGCAATGGCGAAGCATGAGCAGAGGAGGTGATCCGGAATGGCACTACTCAGCAAAGTCAAGGTATGCGTCCGGCTCACCTCGTACGCGTATGACGATGAGCTGACAGACATGATCGAAGCGGCAAAGCAGGACCTTGCCGTGGCGGGAGTGGATCCGGTGGATGAATCGGATCCACTTATTACGCGCGCGATCATCACATACTGTAAGGCCAATTTCGGCAGTCCGGATGCTTACGACAAGCTGAAAGCAGCCTACGATGAACAGAAGGCACAGCTGTCGATGCACACCGGACATACAGACTGGGGTGAGACCAATGACTGACAACGGGATCCTGACACTGTATGCACTGGAGAATGCCGCGGCAGCAGGAGAGATGCCGACACAGAAGCTCGCCGAAGTGGGAACAGCCTACTACGGTGAGCGGACGGTCGGCTATAACCGCCTGTATGCGGCGATGGGAGCGGACCAGAAGATTGATCTGCTCGTCCGATGCTACAACACAGATATTCCGGCCCATGCAGGCTATGCAGTGCTGGAAGACGGCACACAGTATCAGATTACGGCAAAACAAAAGATCGTCGGGAAGGATGCTGTGGATCTGACGCTTGTCAGGGTGGAGGAGTACTATGATGTTGACCATAGCGGAAAAGCTGAAAAAGATTAAGACTGCGCTTGTGTCAGTGTCTGGGAAGGTTTACCACTATACGAAGCCGGACAACGTGAAGGCGGGGTATATCGTATGGGCGGAATCTTCGGAGGATCAGTCCTTTTCCGCAGACAATCGGAAGCAGGAGCAGAAGATCATCGGATATATCGACCTGTATACGCAGAAGGAATTTGATCCGATTGTTGACGCGGTGCAGGATGCGCTGCTGAGCGTTGACGGATGCGGTTTCGGACTGACCACGGTGCAGTACGAAGATGAGACGAAGTTGATCCACTACACATGGGAGTTCTGGGTAGTATGAGCGGATTACGCGTGACGGGATGCCAGGAGCTGGTCCAGAAGCTTGAAAAGATCGGCGGAGACAGCCGGAAAGTAGCGCAGGACTGCGTGAAAGAAGGAATTGGGGTCGTCACGGATGAGATGCGTGCGAGAATCCAGGCGTTGAAAGTATCGGAGCAAGCCGGGAAAAAGGAAAAGATCCGGTACTGCAGGCAGTGGGAAAAGGACGCCATGCTGAAAGAGCTCGGATATACACCGAACCGGGAAATCGGGACGAAAGAGGACCGGAAGGCTGGTTTCGACGGATATGTCACAAGCCCAACGGGCAAAAAGGTAGCGGTACGCGCGATTGCCAACTCCATCAATGCGGGAACTTCTTTCATGAAGAAGCAGCCGATTTTTCAGCCGGTCATCCGGTCATCCAGAGAAAAAGCAATCAGTGAAATGCAGAGAAAGCTGACGGAAGAACTGCGAAAGTACGGACTTGACGCCAGCGGAAAGTGAAGGTGAAAAATGCCAAAGGTAACAACAGGATTTTCGAAGCCGTATGTTGCAAATTACTCAAACACCGGAGAAACGGTGACATACTCAAACGGAATGCTCGCCGGAAGAGCAGTCAGCGTGAGCATTGCACCAGAGTCCTCTGATGCGAGCACGTTTTATGCGGATAATCATGAGGCAGAGAGCGTTCCGGGAATCTTTAAGGGCGGCACAGTGACGCTCACGATTGACGGCCTGGAGCAGGCAGCAGAAGCCATGATCCAGGGAACAGCGGAGGTCGACGAAGAGGGGTGGCTGCACTATGACGATGATCAGCAGACGCCGTTCCTCGGCTTCGGCTGCATCCGGAGACGCTTGGGAAAAGGGAAGGTTACGTACCAGGCCCTTGTACTTCCGAAAGTGTGCGCGAATCAGATCACAGACGAGGCTGCGACACAGGAGGAATCTGTTGATTTCCAGAAGGCGGAAATCGAGTTCGAGATCAAGCGTGACGACACTGCAAAGCACGAGTGGAAACGCCTCGGAAAAGATGTGGAAACGGAAGAAGAGGCAGAAGCAATGATTAAGAAGTTCTTCAGCATCAAATAAGATGCTGACGGAACCTGTCCCGGCAAGGCTCACGGCCCTGCCGGGATTTTTATAAGGAAAGAGAGGACATACCGATGCTTTTGGAAGGAAGAGAAATCAAATTCCGAAGATCTATTTATGCGGAGAAACTGCTCCGAGACAGAAGCACAGACAAGAACGTACAGGCAATTTTTGAGATGTTCGGGGATCCGGATCCTTTTGTACGGATGGATGCCATGATTACATTTTGTATGTGCCTGCACGATGGATATGAGCGATATGCGGCATTTATGGACAAGGATTACGACTCTACGCCGATGGAAAGGAAAGACTGGGAGAACCTTACGGAGAAGCAACTTATGCTTGCAACTACGGAAGGACTCGAAGTCTGGAACGGAGACGCACAGCAGGAAGTACAGGCGGAGCCGACCGGAAAAAACGCTCCAGGGCAGTCAAAGGAGAAAGCCTGACGGCTGCCGAGTATGTTTTTTATGGGCACTTGCTCGGAATGAGTGAAGAAGAAACAATGAACAGCACGATCGGACATATGGCGGATATGTTGAACCTCTTCGCGATCTACAAGGGAGTGGCGAAGAAGAAAAAGAGCGGCTATATGTCGTTTGATGATGCGATGGAGTTGCAATAATGTCTGACACGATTGGCGTAAAAATTCAGCTGGACGGCGCACCGGAATTTACTTCCAACATGAAGCAGATGGCGGCGCAGACGAAGGAATTCAAGGCACAGCTCGACCTGGCAACCTCCGGAATGGACAAACATACCTCTGCCTATTCTAAGTCGAAGACTATGACAGAGGGATACAAGAACCAGTTGTCCGCCCTGAAAAATGAGCAAGCCGCAGTTGCCGCGCAGATTGACAAAGTCTCAAATTCCGAGAACTCCAACGAGACCTATGTCACGAACCTGAAAGCCAAGTATGCGGAGCTTGGGACGCAGATCAATGAGACCCAAAGCCATCTGAATGACCTCGGAGGGACACTGGGAGCAGTAGGCTCTCAGATGCAGGAAGTCGGTGGGAAAATCAGCAGCGTCGGAGAAGGAGCAAGCAAGGTCGGCGGAACATTGACCGCCACGGTCACGGCCCCTCTCGTTGCGGGGGCGGCATCAGCCGTCACATCCTTCGGCGATGTGGATAAGCAGTTCCGTCTGGTCAAGGCGACGATGGGAGACACTGCGAACAGCGCAGAGGACTTTGGCAATCTGTGGAGAACGATGTCAAAGGACGCGGCAGGAAGCGTCTACTCCATGCAGGACTCCGCGGATGCACTGCTTAACTTCGCACGTCAGGGCTTCACGGCAAAGCAGTCCGCCGATATGCTGAAGCCGGCGCTGTCCCTTGCTGCAGGTACCGGAACAGACCTTTCCGCAGTCACGTCCGGACTCGGCAACGCCATGAAAGCGTTCGGGGCATCATCTGGTGAGGCGGCGAACTACGCCGATATCCTGGCACAGGCACAGGCTCAGGCAAATACCGATACGTCAAACCTGTTTGACGCAATGTCAGTAGCGGCTCCTATCTGCAAGACGGTCGGATGGGATGTGAAGGACCTCGCGACGATCGTAGATATTTTTGGGGATAATTCAATCTCCGGATCCGAAGGAGCGAACGCATTAAAGACAGGTCTCGCACGACTGGCAGCTCCTGCAAGCTCCGGTGCGAAGTCCATGACGAAGCTGGGACTTTCTACGGGCCAGACTTATGCCATTTTTGACAACAATGGCAGTATGAAGGACATGCAGACCGTTCTGGGAAACCTGAATAAGGCTTTCAGCGGTTTGTCCGATCAGGAGAAGCTGGAGGCGGCATCCAACATCTTCGGTAAAAACCAGATGGCCAAGTGGCTGATCCTTATGGACACGGCGCCTGAAACGGTCGAACAGTACAGGAGTGCTCTCGATAGCTGCACCGACACAGCTGACGACATGGCGGACTCCCTGATGTCCGGTGTCGGCGGATCCATCGAGAAACTGAAATCTACTTTTGACGTTTTTAAGACAAAAGTCGGAGAAGACATTCAGGATCCTGTAAAGGACGCGATCGACAATGTAACGGGACTGATGGACAAGTTTCTCAGTCTGGACGAAGCTACACAGAAACAGATCCTCTCAATTGCAGGAATCGCCGCAGCAATCGGCCCCGTGCTGCTGATCGGCGGGAAGCTAATCACCGGCACAGGAAATGTCATTACTGCCATCGGCACGATTACAAAGGGCATCGGCCAGCTGACGACGAAATGCGGAGGAGTGGGAGCCGCGATTGAATCCGGACTTACCTCGCCCATGGGCCTTGCTGCAGCCGGGATCGGGGCTTTTATCATTACATATAAGGGACTGGATGCTGCGTTCAGCGCTGTGCTACCGGGGTATCAGGAGCAGAAGGATGCGATTAACGAACTAAAGACTGCGATGAACAACGTGCAGACCGCGAACGAGCAGATGGCCAGCACCATGAAGTCACAGGCAGACAGCATCTCTACAACTGGGAGTACACTGGATCTGTACAAGGATAAGCTCAACGAATGCTTTGATGCACAGGGCAATTTGAAAAGTGGATGCGAAGGGACAGCGTCAGCCATCATTGACAGCCTCAATGAAGCGATGGGGACGGAGTATTCCATCTCGACCAAGGGATTTATCCAGAATACGGACGGGTCGAAGGTATCCTTGCAGCAGCTCAATGACGAAATCGACAAGACTGTGGATGCATTGAAGCGAAAGGCAATCCAGGAAGCGCTGGAAAGCGACTACGCCGATGCACTGCAGACGCAGAAGGATGCACAGGATGCCCTGAACGACGCGATCAGCATGTATAACGATGCGGTGGAGAAGGGACTTCCACAGCAGCACAACTACGGGCTGAACGTGGAGAAGCTGGCCGCACAGGCGGGCACGGCCAAGGGGAATCTGGAAGGAATCTCCGATGCGATGACCAAGGTCGCAGACTCGTCAGCCTACACGGCGGAGCAGTGTGAGGAGGCGTTTACCAGCATTTCGTCCGGCGCAGGCACAGTGAGCGATGCTTATAAGACTGCGGCAACGGATGCTGTACATACCGGCGACCAGATCCAGCTCACAAACGAAGGAGTTACAACCTCGACTCAAGAGATGGCCGAGAACACCAGCGCGAGCCGGTGCAGTCCAGTCTGGAGTCGACCAGAACCGCGATTGACAATGTCGGGGCCTCAGCATCTGCAGCTTTCCCACAGTTTGCCGATCAGGCGGAGCAGGCCAACACAAGGGTCGGAGCGGCGACGACTGGGATCTCTGCATCTGCATCGACAATGCAGGCGAACACCGGAAAGTCTCTGAATGATCTGAAACTGAAGCTGAACGAGGTGCCACCCGCCGCAGATCAGACGGCGTCACGGTTTGGATCGGCAGCATCCAGGATGTCGGATGATATGTCGAAGTCGAGAGAAAACATTTCCAAAGACATCGACAAGGCAAAAGACAGTATGGACAAGGGTGTCTCCTCCATGGAAAGCAAGGTGAGAGGAGCCAAGTGGGAGTGGCCACACTTAAAGCTCCCGCATTTCTCGGTCAGCGGAGAGTTCTCACTGAATCCACCGTCAGCTCCGCATATCAGCGTGGAGTGGTATGCAAAGGCAATGCAGGCCGGAATGATCCTGAACAGCCCTACGATCTTCGGAGCGCAAGGCGGACGTTTGCTCGGCGCAGGAGATGCAGGCCCGGAGGTCGTGGTAGGTGCAAGCTCGCTGTCAACACTTGTGACCAATGCGGTCCTTGCTGCAACCGGTGGGGAGGGAGCAAGATCAATTATCATGAATGTTTACGGAGCGGAAGGCCAGTCCGTTGAGACACTGGCGGATCTTGTGGCGGACAAGATCAACGGAGAAATCCAGAGGAAGGAGGCTGCATTCGCATGATTATATTTAATGGGAAAAGCTTCCGGGATTTCGGATGCCATGTGGATGAGCTGGAATCTCTTTCCCGCCCGGAGTGGGACACGACGAGTGTGGAGGTACCGGGCCGGAACGGCACAGTGACATATTCTAACGGGCGGTTCAAGAACATTGAACTTTCCTATGACTGCATGATTGATAAGGATTTCGGCCTGAACTATGCAGGACTGCTGGCTTTTTTGCAGAGCGACAGCTCATATCACAGGCTGGAGGCTGATGCTGAAAAAGAAACTTTTCGGATGGCCAGAGTGAAGAACATCACAAGCCTGAAAGTCGACCAGTGGTTTCAGCGGGCGACATTCACGGTAGAATTTGACTGCAAACCGCAGCGCTTTTTGAAATCCGGCGAGGATCCGTTCCGGGTACAGAACGGGTCCTCGTTTTATAATCAGTATCTTTATCCTGCTCTGCCGATCCTGCGCGTGTACGGATGGGGAACGGTCAGAATCAACGGCTATGAGTTGCTACTGAATGAGGACACAGTGGACCCATACGTGGATATAGACTGCGACCTCAGGGATGCTTTCTACGGGAAAGAAAACCGGAACAGCTTTCTGGAGGTGAAGAGCTGGCCGGTGCTCGATCCGGGGGAAAATATAGTGTCGCTGGGGGAGAACATCACGAAAATGGAAATCACTCCGAGGTGGTGGACGATATGATCCCGATTCTTTATCCGGAAACGGAAACACAATTTAAGACCAATGGTCTCGGAGGCCTGGCGGATGCGCTGACCTGTACGGTAACGGAAGAGCGGAACGGAAGCTATGAGTTGAAGCTGACCTATCCCGTAGAAGGAATCCATTTCGGAGAGATCCAGTGTCAGCGGATCATCTGGGCACAGCCTTCCGATGGCGCAGAACCGCAGCCTTTTGAGATATACAGCATCACAAAGCCGATCTCGGGCAAGGTCACGGTAAAGGCAAGACATATCTCATACAGGCTGTCCTATATCGTCACACTGCCGGGAGAAGAGCAGAAAACGGCACAGGACGCGCTCGTGTCATTAAAAAGCGGTGCGGTGACAGACTGCCCTTTTTCTTTTTCTTCCGATGTGGTCACGACGGCAACTTTCCGTAACACGAAGCCACAGAGCATCAGGGCATTGCTCGGAGGGCAGACAGGCAGCATCCTTGACTGCTTCGGTGGCGAATATCTTTTCGACAAGTTCAGCGTAAAACTTCTGGAGAACCGTGGATCCTCCATTCCGGTAAGCCTGGAATATGGCAAGAACATCACGGATCTGCAGCAGGAGGAAAACATAGGCAGTACCTACACAGCAGTGATCTGCTACTGGCAGAACCAGAGCACCACGGGAACCGTCAAGACGGTATACGGGGACCTGGTAAAAACAGGAAATGCAGAAAACTATCCATATGTCCGCACACTGTCCGTAGATGTGACATCGGAGTATCAGGCGGAGCCGACCAGAGAAGCACTGACGAAGCGCGCAGAGGCCTACATCAGGGCCAATGATGTAGGGGTGCCGAAAGTATCAATCAAGCTGTCCTTCGTGGCGCTCTGGCAGACGGAAGAGTACAAGGACATCGCCCCGCTGCAGCATATCCACCTGTGCGATACGATCAAAGTAAAGTTCGCGAAGCTGGGCGTGGATGCACACGCGAAGGTGGTGACTGCTACCTATAACGTGCTCAAAGAGAGATACGATTCGCTCGAAATCGGAGATGCAAAAAGCACACTTGCCGGTACAATCGCAAAACAGACCTCAGATTTGTCAGTTGCGGAACAGAAGCATACGCAGCGGATATGGGATGCCATTGCGAGAGCGACGGAAGTAATCCGCGGGGGATCCGGCGGGTATGTAGTGATCCGGCCAGACGAGAAAACCGGATATCCGGACGAGATCCTGATCATGGATCAGCCAGATAAAGATACCGCCGAAAATGTCATTCGGATGAATAAAAACGGCATCGGCTTTTCTCTTGGAAAAGGATATAGAGGGCCGTTTGAAAGCGC
>ERZ808252.1998-NODE-1998-length-13362-cov-2.579019_pt1 | contig 13362 bp, 10 predicted proteins | sample MGYA00521242_ERZ808252 | MGnify/ENA primary metagenome ERZ808252 (study PRJEB31516, sample SAMN03275581) | gut metagenome | biome: mammalia-associated habitat; material: feces | host: Papio cynocephalus | place: Kenya | collected 2012-08-07 ...
GCCGCTGCACACATCAAGCACGATATTATACCCATTGTTCTTGTACTGGTGTACCACTTTCTTAGTCACTCCTATTTCTCTTATTCATTAAGGAAAGGGGACATCGCAGGATATCCCCTTTTCTTGTGCGAAGCGCATGTCTTACACTTCCTTTATCTGTAATTAGTTGTTCTCACAGCTCTGGTTACCAACTGTACAGCTTGTCTTACATGCTGACTGGCAAGATGTCTGGCACTCGCCGCAACCACCCTTAACTACAGTGCTCTTCATTGTCTTTTCTGTCAAAGTTTTGATTCTCTTCATCTTTATCGCCTCCTACTAGCATTATTAATGGGTATTTTATCACATGTGCCGTCATTTGTCATCATTATTTTTTTACATTCTACCTGTAAATACGCATTTCTGCCATGTTTTATGACAGAAATGCACCGATTGCCCCGCCACCGAGGCAGATCAATGTGTTAAGCAGCCCGGAATGTATGATTCCCTGCGCATTTCCACGCACAATCAAAGACAAAAGAAGCAGGATCACTGCATAGAACAATCCGAGCAAAACTCCCCACAACAGCCGCTTTACTTCCATGCATTTGCCAATGAAGAATCCGCCGATGGCACTCGACAGCAGATAGATAAATACAACGCCCAGTTCTACGACATTCTCGCTGAGTCCCAGCTTATACAATGCAAATGCCAGAACTAAAAGCAGCAGCCCGGTCACAATGTACGCCGCAGCCAGTGCCTTTAAAACACAAAACGCAACCCGTTTTTCCATATAGACTCCCATTCGTCCGGTGTGGCAGACCGCCATACCCGCTTGCTTTGGTTATATATATGAAAAATGAGTTGCGTTTATTACTTTCTATTCCACTTCTTTATGCTTTCGCACTGGTTTTCTTCTGTGGCTCCTCCACAAGCTCGCCCGCTTTCTTTAAAGCAAGCTTCGTGATGATCGGTCCAATCAGCTCATAGATTACGACTCCACACAACACGATTGTCTGGATCTGTGCGGCATACTGCGGCAGAGATTTTCCGGCAGAGGTTGCAAGTCCGATTGCAACACCCTCCTGTGGCACCAGAGTCAGGCCAAGCCATTTCTGCACAATCTTCGGTGCCTTGGATATCTTCGCACCAAACGCAGCGCCAAGTGCTTTTCCGACGATTCGTCCCACAACATAAACAGCACCAACCATACCGACAGACGCGATAACCTTCACATCCAGCGATGCGCCGGACAAAATGAAAAACATCATATAAATCGGCGGCGTCATCCGGTCAAGCGGTTCATAAATCTTGTCACTCTGCTTTGAAATGTTTACAAAAATCGTACTAAGCATCATACATGCAAGCAGGGAAGAAAAGCCCACCATATCCGAAACACCAACACACAGGCAGATCATCATGAGCGTGATTGCCAATCTGTTTCCGCGTCCGGTATAGAATTTTACAAGGATTGCCATAATCACACCGAGTACGGCTCCGAAGAGCAGCCCGCCCAGAATCTCAATACATGGATCTATCAGCAGTTTTCCAATCGGAGCACTGCCACTGGAGCTGATGACATTTGCAACCGCCATCGAAAGTCCAAATGCAATCAGGGCAACTGCATCATCCAACGCTACGACCGGAAGCAAAGTATTTGTCACAGGGCCTTTCGTCTTATACTGTTTCACAATCATCATCGTAGATGCCGCTGCAGTTGCAGATGCGATTGCTCCCATCGCCAACGCAAACGTCACATCATAGCCAAGCAGCAACAGAATCGTATCCACGACGATTACCGCACCCATACCTTCCGTCACGCCGATGATGATTGGTGCCTTTCCGACTTTCTTCAGGAATGTCGTCTTAAATTCCGCGCCGATGGAGAATGCGATACATCCAAGTGCCAGCTCCGTCAGCAAGTCCATGCTGTCAATCAGTTCTTCACTTAAGATTCCGAGACAATTCGGACCGATCAACAATCCGATTACCAGATATCCTGTCACGTTCGGCAGCTTCATCTGTTTGACAATCTTGCCTGCGATCAGAGCCGCAAGCAGCATGATTCCCAAATACGTTAGTATATTCAAATCCATGATTACACACCCAAACCTTCCACAAATGATACCGGAAGTGCAAACATAATTCCGGTGTTCGGTTTGTCCAGCCCGACCACTTCATTGATCGTCTTACGCGCCCTCTTCATTTCTTCATCATCCACAACAAAGAACATCATCTTTGCCACTTCATGATCGTCATCATCTGCAAGGATGGAACGAAGCATTCCAAAGATCGGAAGATCATCCATCTTCTCAACGATACTTGCCATACCGGTACCATCAACGATCGTACCTCCGTGAATCCCTTCTTCTACCAGTTCCTTACAGATCTCGCTCACAAGGTCTTCGTGCTTTAAAATGACTACGAGCAAATTCATGTTACTCATCTCTCTATCCTCCATATTATTCTCGTGTCGAACGAGATATATTTTATTCCGAAGATGTATGTAGATATGATTCTACACAGACACGCTCTCGCTCGGTTCAGCACGCAATGGTACTAAACTCACTACGTTCGTTAAGTGCCAGCGTGCTTCAACGGTCTGTTTTAGAATCATATCTACATACATCTTCCATCTACATAGTGGTCTCGTTCGACACTATATTAACTCCTTCAGACGGTCGATGCGTCCAAATTCATATACCTTCTTTGCGTACCGCTTTGTTGTATCATTGGGTTCAATCAGGTCAATCACCATAACCGGATACATGCCCGCACGTCCCGCTGACAGGATTCCATTGATTGAATCCTCCACCGCAACAGCCTCCTCCGGTTTTACTCCAAGCATCTCACACGCTCTTAAATAAATATCCGGTGCCGGTTTTCCATGCTCCACCGTATCACCAAATACTAATTCATCAAAATACTGGTCGATATGATGCGCTTTCAGATATCCTGTCGCACGCTCGCGTACCGTAGATGTCGCAAGTCCCACCTTAACGCCTTTTTCTTTCAGATATTTTAATGTATCTGCCACGCCCGGCTTCAGTTCCACGCCGTGTGCCCGGATATGTGCATCCAGTTTGTTCACGACCGCTTCCCGGAAATCAAAATAATCGATTCCCATACCGACGACATCTTCAAAGCTTTTCTTATTCGTATACTTCGTGCCGCCTGCAATACGTTCACAGGCAACGACCATCACATCATCCGGGATTCCCAGCTTCCTGCCTTCCTCCAACTGAAATCTCCGATATAATTTTTCTGTGTCTGTAATGACACCATCCATATCAAATACAACTGCTCGAAACATCTTCTTTATTCCTCCACGCGGACGACGATTGCGGAATAATTATCCGTTTTTGTCATGTCTGCCCGCTTCAGCACGTATTTTTGCATTGCATCTAACCAAGCCTGTGCAGAGAATGTTTCCCTGTATGTGGCAAGCATCTCTTCCTCATAGACATACTCCCAGAAACCATCCGTCATCAGCGCAAATGCCTGCGTCTCTCCGCGCTCCACAACCGCACTGATATCATACGTTTTCGTCCCCCACCGTGCGCCCATCGCACGTAGCAGCTTATTCCGATCCTCGTGCGTGCGGATCTCGGATTCCTTGATTTCTCCGGTATCGCACAGGATCTGTACCAGGCTATGGTCCCGTGTTCTCTGATATTTTGTTCCATTCTCGTAAATCCGATACAACCGGCTGTCTCCAATATGCGCCCACTGTATCACTTCCGGCGTGATCACAAGCACAACTGCGGTTGTCTTCATGGAGTTGCGCAAGTCCCGCCGCACCTGCTCTTCCAACAATTCTTTTTGTGCCTGTTCCAATGCATCCTTGAAAAATCCGGCATAGTAGCCCTGTTTTTCAAAAGTCATTGCTATGCTTTCTGCGACCAGCTCCGATGCCACTTCCCCGCAGGCATGCCCGCCAAGCCCATCACACAAGATCAGGCAGAGCTGTTCTTCGTATGTTGCTTTCCGTATGTAATCCTCGTTGTGATCTCTTCCCCCTTGCTTCGTCAGCATCGCAACGTCTACCATGCGTCAACCTCCTACCATTTTTCCCTGTTACCATTTTCGCTTTTCTGATTATAATATGCCAGGCTGTCGTTTGCAAGCAAAACAGGAGCATGTTTCCATGCTCCTGCCTGTATATCCCGGTTTTATCACCGGTTATTCATTCTTTTTCTTCTTTGCTGCCAGAATAATTGCGATTCCGCCGCCAAGTACTACGAGAACGCCAACGCCGATCAATACATACAGAAGTACGTGACTCTTCTCTCCATATGTAAAGCTGATCGTCTTTTCTGCTTCATTTCCGGCATCATCATGCGCCTTCATTGTAAGCTTATAGTTGCCCTTTTGTGTGACTGTAATCGCAGCCGCATTGTCCTTGATTTCAACCGGAGAACCATTGAGCGTCACCTCGTCCAGAATATCCTCATCCAGCTGAAGTGATACATTGATATCGTACTGCTCATTCTTGATCTCGCCATCCTCTACACCTGTTACAATAAAGGTTGGTGCCTTTGTATCCAGATTAAAGCTTACTGTCTCCTCGGTTGCATTTCCAAGCTCATCCTCAGCTGTAATCTTCATCTCATATGCGCCATCCTCGACCTCAGATGTTCCGTCATACTCGCTGCCATTCAAGTACATATGTGCATCGCAGACAGTCAGGTCGTAGATAATGTCATTCAGATCGTAATCCCATGCAAAGGATGTCAGAGTTCCCTCATATGCACTCATGACCTTTGGATCAATCACTGGCTTTGTCTTATCAATCGTGAAGGAAACCTCCTGTGTATCCTCGTTGCCTGCGGCATCCTTACAGGTTACCTGAATCTTGTAGATACCATCCTCTGTAAATGTGTTTCGGATCAGCGTCGTTGCTGCTGTCGGATTGTATCCGGTAATCTGCAGATTCTCTATCTTTTCCTTGTAAGACGTTGGATCAAGATATGTTCTGGTTGCCTGAATACTTACAGACTTTGTCAGATAGAAGTCTTCCTCAATCTGAGCCTGGAACTCTACCTGCTTTGTCGTCTTGTCGTTATTTGACACGCCGCTCAATGTGATGATTGGCTTGCCTGTATCAATTCTTACCGTATAGCTGGCTGCCTCAGCCGTATGCCCAGCACGGTCTTTTCCGGTAAATGTTACCTGATACTCACCAGTCTCACTCAGTGTCTCTGTCATCGTTGTCACACGTGCCGTCGGCTTGAAGTCGATGGTCTTGTAAGCGGTCTCTGCCACGCTGTCGCTCGCTTTTCTTGTGATTGTGATCGTACCGGATGCATCCCACCAGAATGCCTCTGTCATGCTGAATGTCAGAGTTGTTCCTGCGTTCAGTGTAGAACCGGAAGCGGTTCCTGTGATCTGCAGCTCCGGTGCTGTCTTATCAACACGGAACTGTACATTTCTTTCTGAACTTCGGTTTCCTGCCTTATCCACAGAATAAACCTTTACCTGATAATCGGCTTCGTCTGTATAACCAAATACACGATTATCAGTCTTCAATACATCGGCGGTTACCGGAAGCTGATCCGGTACTGTCTTAATCAACTGGTAGTTGAAATCATGTACATCCTCATTCGCATCGCTTACAGAGAATGCAACCGTTGCATCAGAAGTCAGATCAACGGCACCCATATTCTCAGAGTAAATCATACCACCATTGATCACTGCGGTGATATTCGGAGCCTCTGTATCCTTGATAAATACAACCTGCTTTTCAACCGCATTGTTGCCTGCATTATCCTGTGCATTGATCTTGATTACATGTGCACCTATACCGGTTGAAACATAACTTGCCCGGTACTTGTTGGTTGTACCGATCCGCTGCCATGTTACATTTACTACATTGTTGTTATCTGTCACTCTTACGCCGGAAGCTGCGATATTCTCATCCTCATAAGTAAGCTCTACAGTTACATTGGAACGATAGAAGTAATCGCAAACAGTTCCATCAAAGTTCTTGCCCGGCTGCTTGCCAGCGGTTGTACCATCTGCAATCTTAGCTGTTACTACAGGGATTGTGTTATCCACTGTGAAAGAAATCGTCTTGGATGTCGCACGTCCAGACATATCTGCTGCATTGACGGTTACTGTATAATCTCCGTCTGCCGCCGCTGAGCCAAGCAAGCTGTCCAAGGTATAATTGTCACTTATTGTCTGCTTACCTAATATGCCACTGCAAAGTCCCTTCACAACCGATGAACCATCCGGCTTTGTTACCGTAATTGTTGCCTGCGCAATGGTAAGGTTATCTGACACAGCTGTGGCAATTGCAACTTTTCCTTCTATCGGATTTGCAAAGCCTGTCTTTCCATTCACATCAAACTGAATCGTTGGTGCATGTTTATCCACCTTGATTCTGTATTCCGTTGTTCCTGCTATATTATTCTGACACATATCCTGTGCCGCAAACTGCAACAATGTACCTGTTGGATCTGACGATTCCGGAACTTGCACTGTTCCCCTGTAAGTCGGTTCTTCGCTTTCCTGCTTCACCAGAGATACCGTTTTCGGGTCTTCACAATTACTAAATGTATAATTTGCACTTACAAGGTCTGATTCTTTTACCAAAGATGTTCCGGAACAAATTTCATAATCCAAACTGTAATTCTGATACCACTTATCCTCAATTGCAGATACTTTCGCATACGGGTGCGTAATATCATACAAAATACTTCCAATGTCTGGCTGTGTTCCATCCGCTGTTTTTTCCGGACAAGTGATTTCACGAGAGCCCTTATCTGCCGCTGCCACATACAACTGATTGATCATTTCGTTTACATTTACATCCTTTGGCAGTGCAAACCTTACCTCTGCTGTATATCGATGTGTAATATCATTCCAAGCATTGGTAATCTGTGCGTTATTGTACTCTTCATATATTTTATTATTTGCGATAAGTCTAACCCAGTCAATCTCATACGCAGAAGACAACTGTAGTTTCAGATATATCTGCTGATTGCTGTACTTCGTTTTCCCCGAAGCTACTTCACCTGTAATATCTGTGATTCCATCAGAAGCAAGGATACACTTCTCATCAACCCGGAATTTCTCATCCAGCTTCTTCAATGTAGGAAGCGTAACACTGTCTGCCGGATTCCCTACATTGTCTGAAGCCTGTACGATTAACGCCAGACTTCCATTTGCATAATCATCAACACGGATATCATAGATGTACATTTGGGAAGCTTCATCCCAGACAAATGACTTATCTCCGGCTTTTATACTTGAGATATTTACGCCACTTCCATTTGCATCATCAGTAACCTTCACTCCATAGCGGTATGTACTGTTCAGTTTGGTTGTGTATGTATCTGATCCGTTTGTCGCTACTGTTTTCCATGTTCCATTATCGCCGGTCTTTTCCTGTAATACAGGCTCTGTTATCTCCGGCTTTGTCTGATCAAACAATATCGTCTGCAGCGTTGTTGTACCTGATAACAATGTAGTATCTACATCTTTCCCATATACATTTACTTTCAAATCTGAATACGATATTGACGCAGTCGTTCCTTCCGGAGGAACTATAAAGTCCGCTGTAACTGTATATTCACGTTGCGCTGACATGTCTCCATTATCGGATATCACCTGCTCAAAAACATCGTGTGTTCCATCATTCAACGCAATTTTTCCAATTTCTTTTGTTGATTTCACAACTACACGTACAGTCTTGGAATCTTTAATATTGGCAGAAGTGGTAATCAAATCACTTTGATCATCGCCCAGGAATTTGACACTTTCGACCGTTGTATGATCCGTTACCGGATGTATCTTTATCTCAAGACTTCCATTGCGCGTATTTCCCATATTATCCTTAATTGTATATTTGATTTCATTATCGCTATCCTTATCTAATTTGTCTGCTGGAATTTTTATTGAATATAAATCTGGAGTTTCAGCAGAAACTTGTAATGTCTCCCCTCCACAACTAGCAGTAAGTGCACCATCCCTCGGAAACCATGTCGCTTCCTCGTTGTTTGCTGACAGATCAGCAACCTGTATGCCGCACACGTAATCAAAGTTTTCCATCCCATAATAGACATTATTTTCTATATATGGACTTTTACTGTCAAATCTTTCAATCTCCCGATCACCCTGAACTGCGACAAACAGCCAAGATTTTATTACCGGAGCTGTAGTATCATCCGTCACTTGAATAGTTCCCAACTCTCTGTATGCAAGCAATGTAGCCGGAGAGCCTTCAATATATAAAGCAGATCTCACTTCAACTGATCCCACTTTAGAAAACTTCTGCTCACTCGAACAAACCCAGTCTGTTTCGCCTGATGATTTAGATGCTATTCCATAGGTTGCGCCATAAATTGCTGTAGTCGGATAAGTAACGTTAATTACTGTATTTACCATCTTATACTGTTCATCCAACGACTGTGTATCGTTCGCATATAATGAGGTAACATCAACGAATTCGATATTGATTACATACTGAAGGACGGATTTTACGTTCGGATCTGCCTTACCCCCAACATATGCATAGATAGCAATTTTCTTGTTGGCATCTGTTATCTTGTCTGCATCATCCAAAAGCACGTCATTACTATTTTCCGGAAACGCCGTTGCATTTGTACATTCTTTTTCTACCTGATCTGTAACTCCGTATATCTTATACTCAAACTTAACAGTTTTCCCTTCTTCAAGCCCTTTTGCTGTCGGCATTTTGATACCGGCAACCGTCTGCGCTTCCTTTAAGAAAGTATAAGTGGTCTCATATGCATCGCCACTATGTACAGCCAGATTCACTGGTGTATTTCCCTCTGAAACTGTCTCCATTTCAAGTGATAGTTCCAGAGTATTCAAAGTCATATCCACTGGTTGTGAAACTGCAAGCTCTCCACCTGTTCCACTTTCACCTTCCGCCTTGACGTCGTTCTTGCCAACATGGTTGGCGAACGGTACGACAAGCATCGCAAAAACAACCCACAATGCTATGAGTTTCTTCAACGGCCGTCTTGATTTTGTTTCTTTCTTTTGATTTCTTTTCATCTTTCTCCTCACCTGCCTGACTACGCTATTGTTTCATCCGAATGAACAACTACTATATTGTAAATTACTTTTACCTTCTTCGCTAATGTTCCTGTTGTCAGCACGCTTGTGCCTTCCTCGTCGTCATCATCGGCACGTAATACATCGGTTGCATCACTGTCATCATCCATCCGCAGAACGTCAGTTGCATCACTGTCATCATCCATCCGCAGAACGTCGGTTGCATCCTCATCGTCTGCATCGTCTCCCCGAAGTACATCGTTTGCCCCGTCATCGCCTTCGTCGTTTCGAAGTACATCCGTTGCTCCGTCGTCGCCTTCTTCATTTCCACGAAGCACGTCTGTCGCTTCATCGTTTCCTGCCTCGTCACGAAGCACATCTGTGGCTCCATCATCGCCTTCCGAGTTATCGCGAAGCACATCCGTTGCCTCATCATCCGCACCTGAGCCGAGTACTTCTGTCTCACCATCATCCGGTGTATCATAATCATTGATGCCCGGACGAAGGATGTCGGTCTCTTCAAACTTCTTTTCTTTCTTCTTTGATTTCTCCAACAGTTCGGTGGAATCGTTACCATTTGCCTTACGATCCTCCCGCGTAGAAACCGCTTCCTTCGCAGTGATCTTTCCACTTCCCATGTTGTAGTATTTTTCCTGTTCTTTCTTTGCTACGCTGCCCGGGCTCGCTGTGCCATCCTGCATTTCTTTCATTGCCTTTTTCGCAGCGCTTCCGGTCAATTCTCCAATCACCTTCGGTATCTTCAATACGATGAATAACACGATTGCCGCAATCAGAAGGAGAATCGCCAGTACCAAGCCGCCATAGAAACATATCTCATATACGTTTTGCATGCTGATCACTCTCCCATCTCTGTGGACTGCACATCATCAGGACCTGCATCCTGCGACTCTGTCCCTTCTTCCCCGGCATCATAGCTTCCGCTCTTCAACATCTGCAACGTATCTTTCCGTTTGTACCATGTCTTGTTGCTGTCGATACCAAGCACGTTTCCACCATCATCAAATACCTGAATCAGCTTCTTTGTCAGATCCGGAATCTTGCTTGCCCACAAACGAGGATCCTGTTCCTGTGCCTCGCACAGACGATACAGATAATCCAGATGCTCCGCATATACGTTGTCGCTCCACTCGTTCTTTGTGCCGAAGACCTTTTCTGCGGCTTCGTATATCTTGAGTGCATCCTCTGTCTTGCCCTGTGCGTCATAACAACGTGCTTCCGTCATCATCTTATTGTAATAAGACTGGTTATACGCATTGACAGAGGAGCCGCCAAGCGAAATGCCCGGATCGTTGTCTACCTTCATCTTCAGGATTCCGATATAATCTTCACAATAACTGATTGCCATCGAATAATATCCATTGGCAACTGCCTCATTATCTGCATTTTCCTTGGCAAGCTGCTCGTAGATTACGATCAGGTTATCATCGTAACGATAATTCAAATCCATAACCGCTTCTTCATCCAGATCATTACCTGTGTACTCGCCCAGATCGGCAACTGCCTGCTCCATCACTGTACTTGCATGCTCTGCGATGCTTGTCTCCGCATCCTTGCTCACGTTCGTACTGTAAATCTCACCAATAATGCGGTAATTTACAAACTTCGTCGCTTCCTGATTCGTAAAGTTGTTCTCGTTGTAGGTTGCGAAATCATTTACCGCCTGCATCAGCTCTGACGCATCCGAAGTACTGTCGGAACGCAGCTCGGAAATAGACTTATAAAAGCTTGCAAGCTTTCCGTATTCTTCATCCTTCTCGTCGATCATGCCGAAATATTTGGCTGCCTGACTGTAAGAACGCTCTTCTTCAAAATATGTAAGTGCCAGCTTATACAGCACCGCGCTGTTCTTCTCGACACCCCCATGTTTACTGCTGATTCGATTAGAAACCAGTGTCAGCGCATCGTCCAGATTGAGTGTGGACTCGGTTCCGGCTTCCTCTGCCTTGTTCGTGGCATCAATGTATGCCTGTATGTACTGTTCGTAGGCCTTTTCCTCCGAGCCGTCCAGTTCGATTGCTTTCTTAAATTCCGCGGTTCCGGCTTCGTAATTTTCCTCCCGGCAGTAATTCATACCATTTTCAATATACTGGTTATAATTGTTCAGCTTGATTCGCTGCATGCCGGAATACCCGATTCCGGCTGTAATACCGGATACAACTGCCAATGCCGCGGTTGCCGCAAATATCCCCAGTTTCTTCTTATTCTTCTTCCGATAGCTGTCATCAAGCTCATCGTAATGCTCCAATGCATACATCAGCTCCGTACAGTTCTGATAACGGTCGTTCGGATCTGCCTGTGTACATTTTAAGATGATTTTCTCTAATCCGGAAGACAGCATCGGATTCCACTCACGGATTGGTTTCATCTCGTATGACGGCTCACACGGGGTCTTTCCTGTTACGATATGGTACAGGGTTGCTCCCAGATTGTAGATATCGGTTCTCGCATCTGTATTATAGATACCGCGTCCCTTGGAATCACCGAACTGCTCCGGTGCCGCATAGCCTCGCGTACCAAGTGCGGTTGTATCTGCATTGTTCTCTATCTCATACTCTTTTGCTGTGCCGAAGTCAATCAGCTTTACACCGCCCTCCGGCTTGATCATGACATTTGAAGGCTTCATATCCCGGTAGATAACCGGTGGATTCATGTTGTGCAGGTAATTCAATGCACTTGCAAGCTGCAACCCCCACTCTACGACTAACTCCTGTGGCTGTGCGCCTTCCTTTTTCAATCGATCCTGAATCGTATCACCCTCGATATAATCCATAACAACGTAGATAGTTCCATCCTGGTTGATGATATCTACGATTCGCGGCAACACCGGATGATCCACGTTCTTCAAAATATTTGCTTCTCGTTCCAATCCCTTAAGCAACGTCTTTGCGGATTTCTTTCCATCGTTCTTGATTTCCTTGACCGCCCACTGCTTGTTTAAACGCTTATCACGGGCAAGGTACACGATGGACATACCACCTCGACCAACTTCTGCCAATATTTCATATTTTCCGTCTAGTACGGTTCCTTCCTTCGTCATGGCAAACCCTCTCTAAATCAAATCGTGCGAACCATTGCTACTGTGATGTTATCACGTTCCCCACGGTTCTTTACTAACTCTGTCAGATATATTGCTCCATATTTCATCTTTTCCTCGTCCGTCGCCTCACCCGGTCCGATCTTCTCGGTAATCTCCTCCGGTGTGATCACATGACGGAATCCGTCTGAGCAGAGCATATAAACTGCATTTCTTGTTGCAGTTCCCTTTGTAAATTCCGGTTCAACAACCAGCGATGCGCCGACGCACTGCAACAGTACGCTTCGTCTCGGATCGTTTTTTGCCTGTTCCGGGGTCATCCTTCCTGCTGCCAGTTCTCTTGCAATAAATGTCTGGTCGTTCGTCAACTGCTTCGCGGTCTTTGTAAGCTCGTACACACGGCTGTCACCCACATGGACAATATAATACTGATCCTTATATAACAAAATTGCAGATACCGTCGTGCCAAGCTGCAAATGATTTTCCTCTCCGTACGCGCCCAGACGACGATTCTGTGTCTGGATAATATCATCCCACTGTGTTACCAGCTTCTGCTCTGTGAATGTTCCATTCTGAATTTCATCCACTAATGTATCATCAAACCATTTGCAAAATGCTTCGATTACTTCTTTGCTGGCAACCTCGCCTTTTGCAAGTCCTCCCATGCCATCACACACGATTGCAAATGCTACATTTCCCTCTTTTGTGTTCACAACCTTGATTGCAAGAGAGTCCTGGTTGGTTTCTTTTCTTGTACCTACATCGGTGTGATATGCTGCAATGTACTCCATATTACTCTCCTTTTCTCAAAAGGAATGTGAATTCCTCATCTCCCAATCGAACTTCTGTCTTGTGCTTCAGAAGTACTTCCTTACCCGGCTGCAACTCTACCCCGTTTACATAGGTATGGTTTGTAGAATTGTTATCCTTGATATAGTTCACTCCATCATGCTGGATTATAATACAATGCTCCCGGCTGATTGCGCTGTTGTTCTCTATTGCATAATCGGCTTTTGTCTTTGACTTACCGATAATAAATTCTGGTTTTGTAATATTGATGATCTCTCCGGTTGATTTACGCACAAAGTGTGGAATCGGACGTGCACCACCAAGCTGTCCCATCAGATTGCCATTTGGCATCTGTGGTGCCTGTGGTCTTGGCATCTGTCCCATCATCGGTTGACCCATCAGTGGTACCGGCTGCCCCATCAGTGGCATCTGTGGCTTTGGCATCTCCGGTGCTGGTGCCTGTGGTTTTGGCATTTCCGGCGCTGGTGCCTGTGGCTTCGGCATCTCTGGCT
>ERZ808252.2000-NODE-2000-length-13360-cov-4.122736_pt1 | contig 13360 bp, 11 predicted proteins | sample MGYA00521242_ERZ808252 | MGnify/ENA primary metagenome ERZ808252 (study PRJEB31516, sample SAMN03275581) | gut metagenome | biome: mammalia-associated habitat; material: feces | host: Papio cynocephalus | place: Kenya | collected 2012-08-07 ...
TGCGAAGAATATGCGCGTCTGCAGACACTGTACCGGCTTGATGACAAAATCTGGACGCAATTGACTGCGTGCGGAGTTGACCAGATTTTCCGAGAGGATTGTGTGCAGTGGCTACGCAGCAAAATCGATCCGACGAATAAAAAGGAGAAAGGTTTTTTGATTTATGAAGATCGTTGATGTACAAACATATCCGCTGATGTATATGAAGGATGCCCCCAAAATCCCCAGGACTTTCTTACTGTGCAAGGTCACAACAGACGAAGGGCTGTTTGGCTGGGGTGAGGCTAGTTCGGCATATGGTCATTCCTATCCGCTGGTCGTGAAGGAGATCATCAATCACACGCTCAAACGGCTGATTCTGGGGGAAGACCCGTCAGATATTGAACGTCTGGTCAACAAGATGCGCACTTGGATCTGGGGATATCTTGGTACGACTGGTGTGTCCAATCAGGCAATTGCGGCGGTTGAGATCGCACTGATGGATATTCTCGGGAAACGCGCGAACCTGCCGCTTTATCGGCTGCTGGGTGCAAACCGCGACGCAATTGAGTTATATGCGACCGGCGCTGCGAACTTTGATGTTGACTATGACTGGCACAGGGAGTTTTTCAGCCGTCCGCTGAAGGCAGGCTTTAAGGGCGTCAAATGCCGTGTCGGCAAGAGTAAAGATTGGGATGAGGGCTTCGTTGCCAATATCCGTGATTTTATTGGACCGAACCGCCGGCTCTATATCGATGCATATATGACATATACTCCGGAAACGGCGTTTGAGATGGCCCGGCGCTTTGCACAGTATAGGCCGTATTTTTTTGAGGAGCCGATCTCTCAGTATGATCTGGAGTCACTGGAGAAGATCTCCCGCGAATCGCCGATCCCGATCGCGCTCGGCGAACGCGTTACCTCGCTCTATGAGTTTAAGAATCTCAAGGAACGGAACATCGGACAGATCTGGCAGCCGGATGCTTGCATCGCTGGCGGCATTATGGAGACTAAAAAAATCTGCGCTTTGGCAGAGGCTTACAGCATTGAATGTATTCCACACATCGGTGGCATTACGGCGGTCGGCATTGCGGCTAACCTGCATCTGGCATTGTCCTGCCGGAACGTCAAGCAGCTTGAGGTCGATGCGTGCGGCTACCAGCCGCTGCGTGACGTGATACTGAAAAAACCGATTTTCGATACCGATAAGATTACAGACGGCATGCTTCGCCCCTCCAAACTTCCTGGCCTTGGGATCGAAATCGACGAAGATGCGCTGAAGGAGTTTCCGTACGAGCGAGGTCCGGTTTATCCGGATTACTATCCGCAGTATGGTTCTGGTATCCTATGATCATATCGCATATACAAACATCCGGCCGGCAGCATTTGCTGTCGGCCGGAATGGGTTTATATCTTCTTTACCCCCACACGTTATTTTCCGGGGTGCCGGAGAGGAATTGGCGGACGTTGCGGATGGTGCAGTCCAGGATGCGCTGGCGGCTTTCGATGGGGGCCCAGGAGATGTGCGGGGTGAGGATGCAGTTTTTCGCCTGCAGGAGAGGATTATCGCTGCGGATGGGCTCGGTGGAGACGACGTCGAGCGCGGCCGCGGCGACCTTGCCGCTGTTCAGCGCGTCGGCCAGATCCTGCTCGGCCACGAGCTGCCCGCGGGCGTTGTTGACAAGGATCACGCCGTCTTTCATCTTGGCAATGTTCGCTTTGCAGATGATCTTCTCGTTCTCCGGTGTGAGATTGCAGTGCAGGGCGATCACGTCCGAGGCGGCGAGCAGCGTGTCCAGATCGACGTATTCGCCGACGGCGCGGCCGGCGTCGGTGGGAAAGACGTCATAGGCCAGCACGCGCATGCCGAGCGCCTTTGCGATGCGGCCGGTCGACTGGCCGATGCGGCCGAAGCCGATGATGCCGATCGTCTTATGCTCGAGCTCGACGAGCGGGTAATCCCAGAAGCACCAGTCGGGGCAGCTGGCCCAGCGGCCGGCATGGACGGCGTCGCTGTGATGGCCGATGTGGTGGCAGGCCTCGAGCAGCAGGGCGATGGCATACTGGCTGACCGAGGCAGTGCCGTAGGCCGGGACGTTGCAGACGGGGATGCCGCGCTCCCTGGCGCAGGCGATATCCACGACGTTGTAGCCCGTGGCCAGCACGCCGACCATTTTGATGTTGGGGCAGACCTCAAAGACCGCCCGCGGCAGCGGCGTCTTGTTGGTCAGCACGATCTCGGCGTCCGCGATGCGCTCGATCGTCTGCGCGGGATCCGTCAGGCTCGTCCGGTCATAGACCGTCACCTCCGCCAGCTCCCGCAGCCCATCCCAGCTCAGATCGCCGGGATTCTCCGTATAACCATCCAGAATCACAAGTTTCATGTTCCATTATCCTTCCGTCAGAATCCGCGCAGGCCGCCCTGCGCACAGCTTGCTTTGATTCTATCACAGACCGGCGGATTTTTCTGCATGAATTTGATTTTTTATATGGTACGCACGGAGAAGCCTGGCGCACACAAAGGATCGGGGCATAACGAAAAAAGATGACCACCTCCGGCAGCTGCCGGAGGTGGGTTTTGTCAGGTACGGACCTCGATGCTGCCGCCGGTGGCGAGGGTCTTGCCTTCGAGGAGCAGGAGCTTTTCTGCAAAGAGGCGGGCGAAGCCGCTCAGGATGGCGGCGGAGGTGATCATCTCCGGGGTGTCGCGGACGGCGAGCTCCATGGTGACCTCGCGGTCAAACATGGCGGCGGCCGTCAGGCGGACCTGGTCGATGAAATACTGCGCGCACAGCTGGTGCCGGCGCACATAGGCGTCATAGGTGCGCCGGACCTCCTCCTCCGGGAGATCGCCGGGCAGCAGCGTCTGCAGCTCGGACAGGCGCAGCGCCTGCTTGAGCGTGCAGATCATGATCAGATAGGCGATATGCACGCGGTAGTAGCGCTTTTTGCGCGGCTCCGGCAAGAGCCGGGTGCGGACGTAGTTGTTGATGGCGGCCGCCGTGATGGGCTCGGGCTGCTTGAGCTCGGGCGGCAGATAGTCGAGATACTGCCGCAGAAGCAGCACGACCTGCTCCATGTACAGCCCGAGATCCGGGATCTGCTCCCACGCGGGCAGGCGATAGGCGGCGAGATACTTTTCCCACCGCCGCAGCTTGCCCACGACAAGGTCATTGTCGAATTCCATAAACTTACACACACCTTTCGTAACCAGTATAGCACATTCCGGATAAAATGCAACGAATATTTGTACTGGAAGACGAATTGACATTGCGCATGATATGTGATAATCTAATATAGAAGATTATATGCAGAAAGAAGCAATATCATGTTCAGAATCGTAACCGATACCTCGGCCAATCTCCCGACTGCATATCTGCAGCAGGAGCATATCACGATCATTCCATTCACCTTCCACGCGGACGGAGACGAGCAGGCCTGTCTGGACCTCAATACCTTCGACGCGAAGGCCTTTTATGCGCAGATGCGCAGCGGGATGAAGGTCTCGACCTCGCAGATCCCGCCGCAGCGCTATCTTGACGTGCTGACCCCGATGCTGGCGGCGGGGGAGGACGTGCTGTTCGTGAGTATGTCCTCCGGCATCAGCGGCTCCTACGCCTCCGGCCAGATCGCCGCGCGCCAGCTGCGTGAGGAATTCCCGGCGCGCAAGCTCCTGCTCGTCGACACCTACAGCGCCTCGCTGGGCGAGGGCCTGCTCGTCATGCGCGCGGCCGACTGCCGCCGCGAGGGGATGAGCATCGAGGACACCTATACCCTCCTGCGCTCGCTGCGGCACCGCATGGCGCAGATCTTCACGGTCGACGACCTGCGCTACCTCCGCAGGACTGGCCGCCTGTCCAATCTCGAAGCCGCCGTCGGGACCGTGCTGCAGATCAAGCCCCTGCTCAAGGGCGACCCGCAGGGCAAGATCGTCTGCTTCGCCAAGCTCCGCGGCCGCCAGCGCGCCATCGAGGCCATCGCCAAGCGCTATGAGGAGCTGGTCCGCGACGCGCAGACGCAGACGGTCGGCATCGCACATGCCGACTGCGCGCCCGACGCACAGATCCTCGCCTCGCTGCTGCGCCGCAGCAGCTGCCCGCCGAAGCAGATCCTGACGGTGGAATACGAGCCGGTGACCGGATCGCACGTCGGCCCCGGCGCGCTGGCGCTGTTCTTCCTGTCGGACGACAAGGTCAGAATGATCTGACCCTAAAAAAGCCTCCTCAAGCTTCCGGCTGTACGGCTCTGCCGTGCAGTCGGATTTTTTTGACTCAGTGTGCCGCGGGGGAGGCGGTCTCCTGCGTGTCTGTTTTTTGCGTTTCCTGCTCGATCACGCTCTGCACAAGACCGTCAATTTGAATGTTGCGGAGCAACCTGCTCATTTTTTCGGGGGAATCCGTCATGCCGTGCCCGACCCACTCGTTCAGCACACCGAACACGCAGCCGGACAGACAGGACTTCTGATACGCCAGAAGCTCAGAATCGCCCGCCGCAGGGCCGAGCAGATCGTTGACGTTCCGAAACAGCAGGTGCATCAGGTCCTGCTCGTAGAGGAGCAGCACAATGGCCCGGACTGTCATGCAGTGCGCAAACAGCGCTTCCACATAATCGCTTCGCGCCTCTGTCCGAAAGGCAGTCCACCACTGCGTCGCCGCTTCGTTCAACGTGGAAACCAGCACATCTTCTTTGCTGGAATAATTGCGGTAAAAGGTCACGCGGCCAACGCCTGCCTTTTGCACAATCTCCGTAATGTTGATCTGCGCAAAGGGCTTTTGCTTCATCAAAATCAAAAGTGCCTCCGTGATGCTCTCCCGGATGATCGCGTTCGTCACATTTTTCCGTCTCATAAAAAGATACACATCCCCCGATTTGTTTCAGTTCCTGTGCCAGACAGGAAAAACCCTTGATTTCATGATATATCCGGCTACAATTAAGATACATATGTTTCTTAACAATGTCAAGGAGGTTTTTATAATGCCTGAATACACAGCATGGATCACAGCGCAGATCCGAAAAATTTGCGAGACATATAAAAATCGGACGGCAGGCACGCAGAGCGTGCGCGAGTGTATGCGCGCAATGGCAGCGCAGCTCCGGGATTGGTGCGACGATGTACAGACGGAGCCTTTTACGCTCCATCCCCACGCATTCATGGGTAGCGTACCGCTGCATGTGAGCCTTTGCATCTGTGGCGTGCTCTGTTTTTGGCTGGCGCGGCTACTCGCGTCCTCCGTGCTTGCCGGGGTGAGCGCCGGTCTTTTCGTTGTCGCGGCGGCGATGTTGCTGCTGGAATATGTGTTCTACGGCAGAGCATTTGATTTTCTGTTTCCCAAAAAGGAATCCGTCAATATTTACGCAGAGCGCAAAGCGCGCGTGGAGAGCCGGCAGCGCATCATTCTCTGTGGTCATGCGGACGCCGCGTTTGAGATGTCGTTTTTTGTGCATCTGAAGGCGTGGATGATCTACGTTCTGCTGCTGGGAGCCGACATCGGCATGTTTGCCAGCATAATTATTGGCATCCTCTATGCGGCGAACGCGGTGCCTGAACAGACGGCTATCGTATTCAGCGCCATCGAAGCGGCGCTGCTCCTGTTCTACATTCCGTGGCTGTTTTTCATCCGTTGGCGCGTTGTCGCGGACGGCGCGAATGACAACCTGACCGGCTGCCTGATCAGCATGAGCATCCTTAAGGAAATGGCTGAAAAGGATGAACGATTGGACTATACCGATGTTTGCTGCCTGATCACGGATGGCGAGGAAAGCGGTCTGCGCGGGGCGATGGCGTTTGCCGAGGCGCATCGGCAGGCGCTGATCGACGATCATACCATGGTGATCGCCATTGACACGATCCATGACCCGGACGAGGTGATGATCTACCACCGGGGCATCAATTTCACGCAGAAGAACAGCCCGGAGGTATGTGAGCTGCTCCACGAAGCGGGGCTTGCCTGCGGAAAGGACATTCCCTATACGGACTTCTATCCCGGCGCAAACGATTCTGAAGCTTTTTCCCGGAACGGGATCAAAGCGGCGGCGATCTGCGCCGTGCAGCATACGCCGAGTACCTATTATCACACCCGGTGTGACACCGCAGATAATCTGAACCCGGACGGGATCGAGTTTGTGAGAAGCGTCGTGCGCAGGGCGCTGCAGATCACAGACAAAACGCCGCCGGTTCTCTGAGGGGAGCGGCTGTCGGCACGTCCCGCAAAATGAAACAGCCCGGACACCTGTGTGTCCGGGCTGCTGCTTTTCTGACATTGGCTTACGCGCAGGCCGCCTTTGGACTGCGCGTAAGGATGGATAGGAGGGGGTTCCAAAAGAAGAGGGGTGACGGCGATTGTCACGCGCACGGCTGTCGGCTTATCCGCAGATCTTTCCGCGGCATCAGCCGGGCGCATCGCCGGAAGATGCAGAAGAGAACCGATCGGTTTGTTTCACTTCTTATATTTCAAATATAGCGGAAGATTTTGAACAGGGTTTCAAAAACCGGTAAAGAAATTGTGAACAAATCACAATCTGGTGATGCGCACCTGCGGCAGAAGCTGTTCGATCTCACAATAATTTGCAGCCTGTGTGCCGGAGCACATGACGTTGGCCGCGCCCGTTGCCATGGCGAGGCGGGCCGTAGCCTCGCGCGAGAGCTGCCGCTGCTGCGCGTAGGCCAGCGCCGCGACGACGCTGTCGCCCGCGCCGACCGTGCTGCCGACCGGCACGCGCGGGCTCTCGCAGCGCAGCACGCAGTCCGTCCAGCACAAAAGTGCGCCGTCCGCGCCCATCGTCACGGCCACGCAGCCGACGCCCTGCGTCAGCAGCTCCTGCGCGGCCCGGATCGTCTCGTCCTCGGTTGTAAGAGAGCGGCCCATCACGCCGGAGAGCTCCGCCTGGTTGGGCTTGATGAGTGCGGGACCGGCCGTGACGCCCTGCCGCAGCAGCTCGCCCTCGGCGTCGAGATACACAGCCGCGCCGGCGGCGCGGCAGGCCAGGATCCAGTCGCGGTAGAGCGTATCCGGCGCGCCCGCGGGCGCCTTACCGGACAGCACGACCAGATCGCCCGGGCGCAGTCGGTCAGTCAGCTGCGTGAGAAGCTTAGAAAGGACAGCTTCGTCCGCCGGGGCACCCGGCTCGTTGACGTCGGTGTTGGTGTGCAGTGTGGGGTCGACGATCTTGAGGTTCGTGCGCGTCTCGTGCGCAGTGAACAGGTACATGCCCTCAATCCCGAGCGCGCGCAGCGCGGACTCGATCTTCTGCCCGGCCGCGCCGCCGAGGATGGCCGCGGCCACGCTCGGCTCGCCGAGCTCCCGCAGGACCTTGGAGACGTTGATGCCCTTGCCGCCGGGGTCGGTGCGCATGGAAGAGACGCGGTTGACCTCACCCAGACGGAACGAGGGGATCTGCACGGTTTTATCCAGCGCGGGATTGAGCGTAACGGTATAAATCATGACAGGGCCTCCAGTGTCGTTTTTGGATAGTTTAGCACGCCGGGCGGGGAAAAACAAGGCGGGCAAAAGAATACGCGCAGACAAATGACCAGTTTGTCTGCGCGCGTTCTAAACAATATGGAGAAAAGGAGAAAAATGAAAAAGACGTTTGCTTCTTGCAAGTATAGAATATCAGGATGGTATTAAAAAACTTAGGGGGTAGATTTTAAATATCTGTGAAATCCGATGTCATTTTTCTTCTTTTTTCGCAAACGGAGCTACCGGACGGCCAGCACCAGCAGAAGCGTCGCCGCCAGATACAGCGCGAACGCGGCTGCGGCCAGCAGCAGAACGATCCCGCCCAGCAGCAGCGGCACGCCGCCGCGGCGCCGGCGCAGCACGAGCAGCGTGATGCCGCCCGCCAGCGTCAGGATGAAGCCGATCAGAGCAAGATCTGCGCGCATGGGCGTCCTCCTTTCGGGTGCGTGAGGCTGTAGAGCTTAGAAGTAGTCGCCCCAGCCGTCGTCTTCGGTGTAGTCGCCCCAGCCGTCGCCGGGATCGGACCACGGATCGTAATCGTCGTAATATTCGTCGCTGTAATCCCAGCCGGCGTCGTTGGATTCCATGTATTCGCCGGTGTCGTCGTCGATATAGCCGTCGGAGCCGTAGCTGATGAACTCGTTCTCATAGCCGTTCCAGTACCAGACGTCGCCGTCCTCGTCGTACCAGTAGTACGGCGTGCCGTAGTCGCCGGAATCGCCGGAGTAGGTGGGCTGGGCGGGCACGGGCTTGGGCGCGGTGCTCCAGCCGGCGGTGTAGGAGAGGGTGGTGAGCATGTTGTTGCAGATGTCGAAGTAGTTGCGGATGCGGCCTTCGAGCGCGATGGTCGTGGCGACGAGGGCGTAGCCCGTCGGGCCGTAATACCGGACCTCCATGCAGCCGCGCACCGGCTGGGTCAGATCGCCGGAGAAGACGTCGCCGTCGAGCCACATATAGCCGGTCAGGCTGTAATAGTCGCCGTTATCCTTGAAGTCCGAGCCGAAGGATTTGATGAGGTAGCTGCCGTACATGCTCTTCATGAAGTCGTCGAGCATCTTGACCATGTAGGTCTTTGCGGTGGCCGCGCCCTTTTCCATATAGGGGTCGAAGCCCTCGATGGGCTGGAAGGCGATCATGATGTTGGAGTAATAGTCGTCCGTGCCGTCTTCCATCACGGCGTTGAAGCTCAGCGCGTTCGAGACGTTCGGCTGCTCATGCGCCTCCATCTGGATGGGGTAGTCGATGGTGACGTTGGTGAAGCCGCCGGGGAAGGCGGCGGTCTGGTTCAGATCGTCCTCGGGCGTGGGCAGGAGCATGATGTAGTCCATGGCGGTGAGCGTGTTGCCGTTCGCGTCGCTCAGAGCGCCGTAGGCCGTCTGCCACAGGGAGACGAGCTGGGAATCATCCTCCATGCAGAGCGTGATGTTCTCGCCCTCGTCCACAACGTAGCCGGGGCCGACCTGCTCGCCGTAGAGGTTGATGGCGATCCACTCGTAGTCCTCGTTGATGACGAAGTAGAACGGCTCGCCCTCGAGCTTCCAGCAGCCGGTATAGCCGCTCAGATCGCCGGAAAGTGTGGGCTCGGCCTCTTCGGAGACATAGGCGGTCTCATCCGCCTCGTCATAGTCGGACGGATCATAGTCGTGCGCGATCTCGATGGGCACCTCGCCCTCGGGCGGCAGGAAGATGATATAGTCGCCGTCCTGGATCGCGAAATCCAGCTCGTCGACGCTGGTGTCGTACAGGATGTAGTTTTCGTCGTTGTAGACGAGGATGTTATAGGCAGAGGGGACCTCGGATTCCTTGTAGGTGCCGAGATTGGCACTGATGGTCTCGCCGTCGGCGAACACGCCGTCGACAAATTCGGTGTCCCATTCGGTGCTGGTCGAGGGGGTGATGCTGATGGACGAGATCTCGCGTCCGGAGCGGTTGACGAGCGTGACGGAGACGGTCACGTCCTTTTCGCCGCAGCCGGTCAGAAGCAGCAGGCACAGGACTGCAGCCAGCAGCACAAGAAGCAGGTTCCTGACTTTTTTCATGATGATCCTCCCAGATTGAAATTGAAAAAAACTCCACGATAAACGGTCTGATACCAGTTTACCGTGGAGCAGCCGGGTTTCATAGGCCCCTCAGGGGCTAATCTTGGGCAGCACATCGGCCAGCAGCATCCGCTTGCCGCGCGCGCCGCCGTCAAGGCCGAGCTTGTCAAAGATGCGCTTGAGGTGGTTTTTGACGGTGGCCTCCGACAGGTGCAGCGCCTCGGCAATCTCCGCGTTCGTCCGGCGCGCGGCGGCGAGCTGCGCGATCTCCAGCTCCCGCGGGCTGAGACTGCTGACGCGCGAACGCGCGGCGGCCGCCTCCGGCGATCGCAGCAGCGGGCCGAGCAGGGCCGCATGCTCTGTGAACGGCAGGGTCAGTCCGTCCGGCGCGGCGAGGCGCCGGGCCATGCCCAGCTCCCGCTGCGCATCCTCCCGCCGGCCGAGCTGGAGCTGCGCGCAGGCGAGCTGGATATGCAGATAGATATCCGCCAGACAGGTATGTAAGGCGGTGTTCAGCGCGGCGCAGCTCTCGCCGCGGGCGAGCAGCTTTGTCCATTCGCCAAGGGCCAGCAGCACCTCGTTCTGCACGATGCGCAGCATCGGCAGCACCGGGCTGAGGAACGAGGCGTCCGCCTCCGGCGTCAGATACCACGCGCCGGGGTCCGCGCGGCCGCGCATGGCGTCCAGCCACGCCTGGCAGAGGTCGAGCGTGCGCAGGAGCAGAAACTGCCGCTGCGATTTGAGCGTCCCGTGCAGCTGCGCGAGCGTCTCGTCGATCCCGGCCTCTCCGTGCTGCAGAAGGGAAAGCCGCAGGGCGGTAAATTCCGCTGTGAGAAGGATGCTGTACTGGCCGCGTGCCTGTGCGGCGTCTCTGGCCAGATGGCAGCCGATCTCCGCGTCGGTGAAGCGCCCGCGGAGCAGGTCAGTCTCGCACTGCATGGAATGCTCCGCGCCGCTGCCGTGGCCGTCGGTGACCTTGTAGTAGTAGGGCATGCACGCGCGCATCTGCGCGTTTTCCTCGTCAAGCTGCCCGGGCGTGCGGTGGAACATCATGAGGACCGACGGCGAGCCGAAGGTCCACGTGCCGGCAAGGTCGATGCAGCGGGTCGTGCGCGTCATGCGCGCGCAGGCCGAGCGGTGGAGCTCACTCATGGCGGCGATGTCGTTGTAGCGCAGAAAGCTCATCACCAGGTCGCATTCGCCGAGATAGTTGCTTTTCTCCGCCTCGGAAAGGCCGCTGCCGGCCTGCAGGCTCTCGAGCAGCAGCTTCTGCAGCCGCAGCAGCTCCGGGATCTGCCGGAAGGAGTAGAGCTTGCGCATCAGCACGCAAAGCGCGTCCGGATGCCGCCGGAGCGCCTCCTCCGGGCATGACTGGCACCAGTCAAGCAGCATCTGCCGGTGCTCGCCGCAGATGGATTTCCCGCAGTCGCGCGCCGCAGCGGTCAAAACGCCGTCCCAGTCGCCGCCGCGGCAGAAAAACTCCGCGGCCAGCAGCTCCTCGCCCGCCCGGCTGTACCACTGGCCGAGCCTGCGGCAGACCGACTGCTGCAGCGCCTCGTCCAGCTGCGCGAACTTCCGGCGCAGCAGCATCCGCAGCATGTGGTGGCAGCGGTAGACGCCCGCGTCGCCGGTGGTGATGAAGGCGTTGTTGTGCGTCAGATCGTGCAGCAGCGCCTCGCCGTCGGCCTCCTGCCAGACGAAGCAGGCCTGTTCGGCGGTAAATTCCTCGGTCAGGCAGTTTTTGAGCAGGAACAGCCGCCGCCGCTCGTCCAGCGGGTCGAGCATGACCTGCTCGATGAGCGTGTCGGCGCTGCGCGTGTCCGGCTGCCAGACGCCGGTCTGGCAATACGCGCGGAACATCAGATAGAGCATGGCCCGCCAGCCCTCGCTCACGGCGAAAAGCGCCTGCGCCTGCGAAAGCGTCATCGGAAGACGGCAGCAGGCGGCATACCGGCAGATCTCCTCCGGCTGCAGCCGGAGGTCGGCCGCGCCGATCGTCAGAAGGCCGCTGCCCAGCCGCAGCTGCGCGGCGGCGGAGAAGATCTGGTTGCGCGAGAGCAGGACGATGTGGACCTGCGGCGGCAGCCGCTCGGCAAGAAACGAGACGATGGCGGGCAGATCGACGCTCTGCAGCAGATGCACGTCGTCGAGAATGAAAAATACGGGGTCCGGATGCCCGGCCAGCGCGTCCTGCAGCAGCTCGTGCAGCAGGCGCATGGTATGCGGGTCGGCCGGGAAGCCGAGCGCCCGCAGCTGCCCGGCCAGCGCGGGCCGCGACCGCAGCGCGCGGCAGAAGCCGTCCCAGAAATCCTGACGGCTGTCGGCCGCGACGAGCTGGCGGAAGACCTGCGCGTGCGGGATCCGGGCGGCCAGCTGCTGCTGCCACCATTTCAGCGCGGTCGATTTGCCGTAGCCCATGGGGGCGATGACGGTCGTGACGGTATGGCTGCCGACGCCCGCAAGCGTTTTCTGCAGGCGCTCGGAGAGATACAGATTGTTGACAGACGGATGCTGATCCATAAAACGTCCTCCTGATTTCCTTTATTTTAATAGTTTTGGATCGATCCGTCAATTTACTTGACAAGTATTTTCTGTACAGGTAGAATCTAAAATGATAAAATGCCAAAAAATCTGCCAGGAGGACCGGCCATGCTGTTTGACGCCATCAGAAGAAGACGCCAGGAAAAAACGGACAGTCAGCAGGCGTGGCTCGCGCGCTGGCAGTCGCTCGTGCCGGAGGAAAACCGCAATGTGCCGGTCACCGTCGAAGGGCAGACCCGCATCGCCTATATCCAGATCAACCAGTTCGTCGTCATGCTGCAGGACGGGCTGCTGATGAAGGCGCATTTTTTTGACGTCTGCGAGTTTTTTCAGAAGGCGGGATACCACGTCGTCTGGCTCATGCGCTGCGTGCAGGACGTGGAGGGCGGCTATCTGAAGCTCGTGAAGATGGAAGACGGCGGGGCCCGCTGCCGCTGGAAATGGCGCAAGCCGACGACGAACTTCGGCCGCTGGACCTCGGACAACTACGGCGTGACCATCCTTATCCAGCACCGGCAGGTGCCGCCCGAGGTCACGGATATTAGGGCCTGCAGGCTGCGCGTGCTGCAGCGCGTCACCTGGGCCGAGAGCGACGACGATACGCAGATGGTCCCCGGCCGGACGGAGTTTTTTACAGTCGGCAAGCCCGCCACCCCCGAAGAGCTGCTGCACTGGCTGACGGGCACAACGCTGGCCAACCTATAAAAGAAAGAGAAAAGGAGCGCCTATGTCGATCACACTGGAACAGGTCAAGCAGAGTGAGGAGATCACAAGCTACATCCGCAAGGCGGACGAATCGCTGTCCGCGCTGGGCTTCACGGAGCACAGCTTTGCCCACGTGGGCCTTGTCTCGGCGCAGGCGAGCGCCATTTTAAAGACGCTGGGCTACGACGACCGCACGTGCGAGCTCGCTGCCATCGCGGGCTGGCTGCACGATATCGGCAACGTCATCAACCGCATCGACCATGCGCAGTCCGGCGCGGTCATGGCCTTCCGTATCCTCGATAAAATGGGCGCGACGCCAGAGGAGACCGCCACCATCATCACCGCCATCGGCAACCACGACGAAAAGACCGCCTTCCCGGTCAACCCCGTGGCAGCGGCGCTCATTCTGGCGGATAAGATGGACGTGCGCGCGAACCGCGTGCGGGCAAAGGCCCGCGCCGCCTTTGACATCCACGACCGGGTCAACTATTCCGTCAAAAAGCACGAGGTCACGCTCACCGACAAGGAGATCTGTCTCACGCTCGCCATCGACACGGAGGTATGCGCGGTGATCGAGTATTTTGAAATTTTCATGGACCGCATGCTCCTGTGCCGCCGCGCGGCGGAGAAGCTGGG
>ERZ808252.2002-NODE-2002-length-13351-cov-26.373421_pt1 | contig 13351 bp, 8 predicted proteins | sample MGYA00521242_ERZ808252 | MGnify/ENA primary metagenome ERZ808252 (study PRJEB31516, sample SAMN03275581) | gut metagenome | biome: mammalia-associated habitat; material: feces | host: Papio cynocephalus | place: Kenya | collected 2012-08-07 ...
CGAGGCACTTGCAGCCCTCAAAGAAAAACTCGCCAACAACGAGAAATAATAAGCCTCGCGCTTAACCACCCGTAACGCGGCGGCGGAACCCATCCGGGTCCCGCCGCCTGCTTGTTTTATACACCGCGAAATCGTTTTCAAAAAAACAAACAACTTCCAAATTCGACAATGGCCTCCAATAAAAACTTGTTTGCCCAGTGCAAATAAATGTGTAATTTTGTGGCGCAGACCGCACCGCAGAAGCCCGGTCACGGGCAAAGTGGGTGGGTCGGCAGACATTTTTTGAAAAGCGTTTATCCGCGCTGATTCTTGACCAATCGGAATTCTCACAAAATTCATGTCAAAGTCAAGGAATAAGCAACGGTAGATGCCCGTGGATATGTAATATAGTAGCTATCAGCGCAGTGTTTCGCGAGAAACGCGCGCAGATGTTGCTGTTGCATACATAAGCGTGGCTCCTGCATGTTGCTGTCCGACTTTGACAGGGCAATGCGAGAAGCCTCGGTTGGTAGGACGGCAACAGATACAGACGTCCACGCTTTTTGCATACCAACATCCGAACAGGACGTCGTCCGGACCAAAGCCCCAAGGTGACATTATGGCACTACTCACACCCTCCAAAAATGAAAAATCGGCATATGCCGAAACCCCGGCGATGCAACATTCCGCATCCCGACACGACCCCACGTCTCCGACCCCCGGCCTCCTTAAACGCCCTATCATTCGATCGACGCTCCTGCTCATCCTATTGCTCTTCTCCTCCTTCTCCGCCCTCGCTGCATACGACTGTGAAGTTGCCGGAATATACTACAACATTAATACGACCGATAAAACAGCAAGCGTAGCAAAAGGCAACTATAGCGGCGAAGTTGTTATACCTGAGACTATAGTGTACAACAATACAACATATTCCGTCACTTCCATCAACTCATGGGCCTTCAACGGCTGCAAAGGGCTCACCTCCGCGACCATCTCCAACTCCATCACTTCCATCGGCAACTACGCCTTCTACGGCTGTTCCGGACTCACTTCCGTGACATTCAATGCCGAAAGGTGCACCGAGATGAATTCTCCTTTCAGTGACTGTACAAATCTTACATCTTTGACTATTGGCGATAAAGTCACTATAATTCCAAGCAGCGCCTTCTCCGGCTGCTCCGGACTCACCTCCGTGACCATCCCCAACTCCGTCACTTCTATCGGCGAAGGCGCCTTCTCTCGCTGCTCCGGGCTCACTTCCGTGACCATCCCCAACTCCGTCACTTCCATCGGCTCCCAAGCCTTCAACAGCTGCTCCGGGCTCACTTCCATAACCATCCCCAACTCCGTCACTTCTATCGATGACCGCACCTTCTACAACTGCTCCGGACTCACATCCGTAACCATCCCTAACTCCGTCACTTCCATCGGCAGCCGAGCCTTCCGCTACTGCTCCGGGCTCACTTCCGTGACTATCGGCAGCTCCGTCACTTCCATCGGCTCCCAAGCCTTCGCCGACTGCTCCGGGCTCACTTCCGTGGCCATCCCCAACTCCGTCACCTCCATCGGCAAAGAAGCCTTCCGCGACTGTTCCGGACTCACTTCCGTGACCATCGGCAACTCCGTCACTTCCATCGGCGAATACGCCCTTCGCGGCTGCCCCGAGCTCACTTCTATGGTTGTTGGCAAAAACAATAGTAAATATGATTCACGCGACAATTGCAATGCAATTATAGAAACAACCACTAACAAATTAGTTGTTGGTTGTAAAAACACTACCATTCCCAACACCATCATTTCCATCGGCTCATGGGCCTTATCCTACTGCTCCGGGCTCACCTCCGTGACTATCCCCAACTCCGTCACCACCATCGGCGAATACGCCTTCCTCTACTGCTCAGGGCTCACTTCTGTGACCATTCCCAACTCCGTCACTTCAATCGGTGAATACGCCTTCTCCCGCTGCTCCGGGCTCACTTCCATGGCCATCCCCAACTCCGTCACTTCAATCGGCGACAACTCCTTCTCCTACTGCTCCGGGCTCACTTCCGTGACCATCCCCAACTCCGTCACATCCATCGGCGAATACGCCTTCTCCCGCTGCTCCGGGCTCACTTCCATGACCATCCCCAACTCCGTAACCTCCATCGGTGCCAGCGCCTTCTACGGCTGCTCAGGGCTCACTTCCATAACTATCCCCAACCCCGTTACTTCTATCGGCGACCGCGCCTTCTACGGCTGCTCCGGACTCACTTTAGTGACGTTCAATGCCGAAAAGTGCACCGAGATGAATTCTCCTTTTAGTGACTGTACAAATCTTACATCTTTGACTATTGGCGATAAAGTCACTATAATTCCAAGCAGCGCCTTCTCCGGCTGCTCCGGGCTCACTTCCGTGACCATCCCCAACTCCGTCACTTCTATCGGCGACGAAGCCTTTTTCGAATGCTCCGGGCTCACTTCCGTGACATTCAACGCCGAAAAGTGCACTAAGATGGGATCTTACGATTTTCCTGTCTTTAGCGGCTGTGAAAAACTTGCGACATTGACTATTGGCGATAAAGTCACTATAATTCCAAGCTACGCCTTCCGCGGCTGCTCCGGGCTCACTTCCGTGACCATCCCCAACTCCGTCACTTCTATCGGCGAATACGCCTTCAACGGCTGCTCCGGGCTGGCAAAACTGGTCTCTTGGGCCGTTGAGCCGCCCACATGTGGTGAAGGGGTATTTGAAGAAGTTGACAAAACAGTTTGTCAGCTTCTTGTTCCGGAAGAATCTATCAATAAATACAAGGTCGCAGACCAATGGAAGGAATTTATGCATATCTCCGAATATGACGGCGTGGACGATGTGAGCGTGGACACGCCGGACGCACTCTACGAGGTTTACAACCTGCAAGGTGTGCGCGTGGCCGGCGGTATGCGCGAAGCGGAAATCACCGCCGATGCCCTGCCCCACGGCATCTACATCCTTGTATCGCCGCAAGGCCGCAAGAAACTGAAAATCTAAGCGCCGGCCTAATAATCAAAGCGTCAATAAGCCATAATACAACAAGCCCCTCAGGCGAGCCGCAAGGCAGCATACTTGAGGGGCGTTCTTTTTCCCTGACTGACGTAAATGGGCGAACAGACACATAGGCAGTTAGAATATTTTAAGAGTGTGCGGCGCGGCACAGGCGCGGTTTTTCGAGCGAAAAAGTGTAACTTTGCACAAATGTAGCCGCACGGGCCGTCAGGGCATAGAGCTCTCGGCCGTCCGAATTAGACGGAACATTTCAAGAATACAGATGAAAAAGGCACTGACATACTGCATATTACTCGCCATGGCGATCGGCGGCAACGGTTGCGGTCACGGCGAAGGCACGGACACACCGTTGCAAGACAGCTTGGAAACGGCCGTCGCTTCCGCCGAGAAAGACAGCGGCGCGGAGGACTACGTGGAGGCTGCCGAGATGCTGCTTGGGGGCGACTACCGCGACAGCATTCCGCCGATGTGGACCGACAGTATGCCCGATGACGATTGCGTCAAGATGAAGGTGCGTATGCTGCCCGGCGGTCCGCTGGCACGCGTGTTCAACGACAGCAATTATGTGCATTACGCCGAGGCACGAGCCTTCGGCATTGCGCCGATAATGAAGCCGTCCGATGTGCTGGCCATTGACCGTCCCATCGTCGCCGTACACTCGTGCGACAAGTTCATCATCGACAGCCTCAAGTACTCGTACCCCTACCTGATCCCCGAAGCGGCAAAACTGCTGCACGACATCGGCGCACGCTTCAACGCCGAGCAGAAAGCACGTGGCGGCGGCCATTACCGCCTCAAAGTCACCAGCCTACTGCGCACCCAACAAGTTGTGCGCCGTCTGCGCCGCGTCAACCGTATAGCCGTCGACTCGTCCGCCCATCGCTTCGGTACAACCTTCGATATAAGCTACGTAAACTTCTATACAGACAGCCGCGGTGGCGTCAATCGCACACAGGAAGACCTCAAGAACCTTCTTGCCGAAATCCTGTACGATATGTGCCAAGACGGCCGCTGCTACATTAAATACGAACGAAAACAGGGATGCTTCCATATCACCACGCGCGACATTGTGGCTCGGCGTCCGCGCCCCACTCCGCCGCCCGAGTTGCAGAAAAAGCGCCGCAAGTGACCATATATAGACATCCCTAAAAAAAAGAAATCCGTAAAGACATTTCGAGATATGAACGCCAATACGACATCCACCGCCAATTCGGCTGCGCCCCTGCGCCGTCCGACATGGCGTCGCGTCCTCAAAGTTTCAGCATGGACCCTGATGGCCATAGTGTTATACGTCTTCGGTATGGTTGCCGCCACCCTCAGTCTGCTACATCCCCAGAGACTGACACCACTGCTGGAGCACGTGGCCAATCACACCCTGCGTGCCGATGTAAGCCTGGGCCATGCCGAGCTGAGCATACGAGGCTCATTCCCCTATCTCGGTGTCGAAATGCGCGACCTCACCGTAGTGTCACGCGACATCAAGGCACTGGACGCCGCCGACCGCGAAATGCTTCCCGAATGGGCAGACACTCTGCTGACTGTCAAAAGTTTCGAAGGCTCGATAAAGCTCACCGACCTGCTCACCGGGGCCATCACAGTAGACAGCGTCATCATCGACCGTCCGCAAGCCAATATTGTCATAGTGGACGATGAAACCAACAACTACGACATCTTCCCGCCCAGCGAACAGGAAGACACCACGGCCTTCAATATAGCCGACTTGCCCAAGATTACACTCACGCGCTTTGCGCTGACCAACCCCGGCCCGGTGCGCTTCTACAGCGATGGAGCATTGGCCACGGCCACCTTCAGTGCCATTGCTCTCTCCGGCAAGGATAAGCCCCTGTACCGCATAGACTTTGATGGCGAAGCCGATTATCCTTTAATATCCGAAGTCTTCGGCATCAAAGACCTCGGCTTCGGGCTCAACGGCAATATCCGTTGGGATCAAGCCAAGCCCGAAGAGATAGCGCTCGAGGGCTTTGCCTTCAAAATGTCGCTGATACAGGGCAATATCGACACCCGATTCAACATCGGCGACAGCGCACGTGTCGATGCCCTGCGTCTGCACCTTGACCCGCTGCCCGTGGGCGAGGTCCTGGCCGCCGTACCCGAGGATATGGCCGAATTCTATGGCATACCCGTTGGAATCAACACCAATGCTCGCATACGCGTGGATGCCAAGCTACTGAAGCCATTCTCGTTAGGCGCTGACGGCGATGCACTGCCCACTATGGATGTCGATGTATCCGTAGCCGATTCATACCTCAAGTGGCAGCAAGTCGACTTCCGGCACTTCAGCGCCGATATGTCGCTGCATATTGACGGCAACAATCTCAACGCCAGTATCCTGACCATACACCAGCTGAATATCGCCGGGCCGGCGACAGACCTGCATCTCACCGGCAGCGTCACCGAGATGCTCGGCGACCCACTGTTTGACGGTACCGTCAACGGCGTCAGCCACCTCGGGGCGCTCCCGCCGCAGCTCAAGCGGTTGCTTGGCGGGGCAAGCGTCAGCGGCGATTTGACGGCCAACGCCCGCATCAAAGGGCGGCCGTCAATGCTCAGTCCCGGCGGTTTTCAACAGCTCCTGGTCAAAGGTAACATCGGGTTGCGGAATTTCAGGCTGGAAAGCGACACGGTCAACAGCATATACGTTGACCGTGCTTTGTTTAAATTCGGCACGCAAGAAACATTCAAACGCGCCGAAGTCACCGCCACAGGGCTACTGACGGCTCATCTCACCGTCGATTCGGTATACATGTCCACGCCCGAGGCACGTATGCACCTCACCGGACTGGAAATGGGTATCGGGACTCGCAACAGCCACCGCCACTGCGACCACGAAATCCGGCCCATGGGCGGTGGTATCAGTTTTGACCGCTACGAAATGTTCTCCGTGGCCGACTCGTCACGCGTACGCCTGCGCAACGTCAAGGGATACGCCATAGCCAAAGCTTACGAAGGCAATGCGCATCGTCCGCACTTGATTCTTGACCTGGAAATGAAGCGCTTCAGCGCCGGCGACCGCAGCACGCGTGCCGTCCTGCGCAGCGCCAAGACTCACCTTGAGGCGATATTACGGCCCGAGACCGACCGCACACGCGTCATTCGTGCCATAGGAGACTCGATACACCGTGTCAATCCGGCTCTCGATCGCGACAGCATCTACGAAATGGCCGCTGCCGAATACCGCCGTCGTCGCGGACGCCCGCGCCGCGCCACGATCAAGGACTCCGAAACAGAAACCATTGACTTCGGCACGACCACGGCCATGCGCCGACTGCTGCGCTCGTGGGATATCACCGGCACTATCGCCGGAAAGCGGGCACGCCTGTACACGCCCTACTTCCCATTGCGCAACAGCCTGCGAGACATCGATATAGCATTCAATAACGACAGCCTCGACATACACAATATGCGCTACACCGTCGGGGCAAGTGACTTCACCATCACCGGCAAGGTATCAAATATCAAAAAAGCCCTGACATCACGTAGTAAGAGGCAACCATTGGGCATACACCTGGACGTATCCAGTGACACCATAGACGTCAACCAATTGGCCCAAGCCGTATTTGCCGGCGCGGCATACAGCTCGGCAGCTGCAGCCGGCAACGGCATCAGCCTCGGCGACAGCGACGACGAAATAGACTTGGATTGCGCCATGCAACAGCAGACTACAACCCAATCGGATACCGTAGTACCCATACTGGTGCCCACCAATATCGACGCCAATATTCACATCGATGCAGCCAATGTGCGCTATGCAGACCTGATGCTGCACAACCTGCACGGACACGCCATGGCCTTAAACGGAGCCTTGAACTTGCACGAGCTTAACGCCACCAGCGATGTAGGCAACATCAACCTGTCGGCACTATACATGGGACGTCGCGCCGATGAGCTCAACTTCGGCTTCGGAATGCAGTTGTCACACTTCAATTTGGCCAACTTCCTGAACCTCGTTCCGGCTATCGACTCAATTATGCCGGTACTGCGCAACTTCAGCGGCATCATCGACGCCGAAATAGCCGCAACGACGCCTATAAGCCCGACCATGGACTTTGTCCTACCCGATTTCAAGGCCGCTGTCAAACTTGACGGCAAGCAGCTCGTACTCATTGACCCGGACACCTTCAAGACACTATCCAAATGGCTGTTTTTCAAGAACAAAAAGCGTAATATCATCGACCAAATGTCCATACAGATGACAGTTGAGAACAACCAATTGCAGATTTATCCATTCATCTTCGACATTGACCGCTATCGCCTCGGCGTACAAGGTTACAACGACTTCGCCCTCAACCTAAAATACCACATTGCAGTACTCAAGTCGCCCCTGCCCTTCAAATTCGGCATCAACATCAGCGGCAACCCCGACAATATGAAGATACGCCTGGGACGAGCACGCCTCAAGCCCGACGATGCACTGGCCGTCAACATCGTGGACACCACGCGCATCAACCTTATGCGTCAGATTTCAAACATCTTCCGTCGCGGTATACGCGAGGGCGACCGTGCACGTCTGCGCCTCGAATCGCTACACCGTCACGGCGCCACACCGGCCGATGAAATTCCGGCTAACGACACCTTAAGTCGCACCGATTCGGCCGAATTCATCCGCGAAGGACTGATCGAAGCACCCACCCCCGTGGCGACGCCCGCCGACACGAAGGACAAGAAAGGCAAAAAAAGCAAGAAAGGCAAGCGCAAAAGCAGCAAACAAGACGCCCAAGTCTCGAGAAACATCAAAGACGACAAAAAGACACACGAAAGCCATATATGACCGATTTTACAGCTGACATACAGGCGTTTATGCGCCACCACGGCTACACGCATCTCACGCCCAAGGCCGCACTTTTCGACATGGACGGCACCCTCTACGACTCAATGCCTCGCCACGCCCGCGCATGGATGAAGATGTGCGACGAAGAAGGACTCAAAGCACAATACAACGAATTCTTCGGTTTCGAGGGGCGTACCGGAGCCGATACAATCAATATACTCTTCAACCGCCAATTCGGCCACGATGCCACACCCGAAGACATCAAGCGCCTATATGGACGCAAGACCGAGCTCTTTGCCGCACAACCGACACCGCCAATTATAAAAGGTGCCGATGCCGTCACCCGCTACTGCCGCGATGCCGCATTGACCACGGTGCTTGTCACCGGGTCTGGCCAAAGCTCGCTGCTCAACCGTCTTGACATCGATTTCCCCGGAGTATTCAATGCCGGGCATCGTGTGACCTCGCACGACGTCACGCACGGCAAGCCGCACCCCGAGCCCTACCTGCGCGCACTGCAAATAGCCGGAGTGCCGGCTACGGACGCCATCACCTTCGAAAACGCACCGCTGGGCGTCCAATCCTCAGATGCTGCCGGAGTGTTCACCATAGCCGTTATCACCGGGCCCATTCCACGCCGAGATATGAAACGCGCCGGTGCGGCCGTAATCTTTGACAGTATGGCCGAATGTGCCGAAATGCTTCCTCAATTGTTATCTCAATTGAAGACCGTGATACCGTAACAGATAGCATCGATATACAACCGCACATGACACAAAACATTCATTACACCAACTGCGCGGGCGCAGCCATTGACGGCATCGTAGGCCGTATGACACCCTCTTCGATATTCGTCATCACCGATTCAAACACCGCAACTTTTGTCCTGCCAAAACTGGTCGAACAAAGCCAAAGCATACGCACGGCCACGCAGATAGGCATCCCCGCCGGCGATGCGTCCAAAAACGCGGACACGCTGCAACGCGTATGGCACGCGTTGTCCGCGGCTCGCGCCTCGCGTCACGCTCTCATCATCAATGTCGGTGGCGGCGTAGTCACCGACTTAGGCGGATTTGCCGCCGCGACATACAAGCGCGGCATATCGTGCATCAACGTCCCCACCACCGTGCTCGGCGCCGTTGACGCTGCCGTAGGCGGCAAAACTGGCATCAACTTTGACGGATACAAAAATCAAGTGGGCGCATTCTATCCCGCATCGGACGTGATTGTATCGTCCGTATTCTTTGACACGCTACCAGTGAGCGAAAAACTTTCCGGATATGCCGAGATGTTCAAACACGGACTGCTCGACAGCGATGAAGCCGTCCGCCGACTTATGATCTTCGACATCACCGCCCCGGACCACAATGCGGCCGAACTGCTCGACCTGCTCCATCGGTCGGTGACCGTCAAGGAAAACATTGTAAAGCAAGATCCCACCGAAAAAGGAATACGCAAAGCCCTCAATCTCGGGCACACCATCGGACACGCCTTCGAGGAAATGGCTCTGCGTCGTCACGACCCCATACCGCACGGATATGCCGTGGCTTGGGGCCTGGTAGCAGAGTGTATATTATCGTCAATGCTTCAAGGCTTTGACTCGAAGCTACTGCACACATTCGCCGAATACATACGTGACATATACGGCGTATTCACCATCACTTGCGACGACTACTCGGCATTGATTGAACTTATGCGCCAAGACAAGAAAAATCTCAATGCCGATGCCATCAACTTCACGCTGCTGCGCGCTCCCGGCGACATCGTCACCGATGTCACCATCGACCCGGAAACCATCGAAAGCGCGCTGGACATCTACCGCGACCTCATGAGCATTTGACAACCTCACCACCAAGCACACCACAATGGACGAAAAGCTTCTTGATTACTTACCTGTTATCAATACAATGCGTCAGCGTTACGCCGCCGGCAAACCGGTGCGAGTACTCTTCGTGTGCCTCGGCAATATTTGTCGTTCCCCGGCCGCACAGGGCATTCTGCAAGCCGAAGTAGACCGACACGGCGACTCGAACCTGTGGGTGATAGACAGCGCCGGAACAGGCGGATGGCACGTAGGCGACCTGCCCGATAAACGTATGCGTATCCACGCCCAAAGGCGAGGATACACGCTGAATCATATCTGCCGCCAGGTACGCGAAGCCGATTTCGACAATTTCGACATGATCATCGGCATGGACGACAACAACGTGGCCAACCTTCGCAGTATGGCCCCCACTCTCGAAGCGCAGACCAAAGTGATTCCAATGGCCGCATTTTTGCAAATGCCATCATTCCACAGTTGTATCCCGGATCCCTACTACGACGGTGACGATGGATTCGAGAATGTGCTCTACTTGCTCGAAGATAGTTGCACAAACCTTGCGCGAATCGTACGCAATAGCGTAGGTACCAATTGATTGAATATACCGACACACTGCGCTTCTAAAACTATATCGCCGAACATCTAGAATGTAAACAATGTTAAAGAGGCACCAAAATGATGCTCGTTCGGCTATAAATACGTACATTTGTACACCAAAAGCCACCGGAGGACGCCATTCAGCGCCCTCCGTTTCACAGCTTTTGAGTTCTACGCAATGTCCAATATATTGACACACTTGGCTCTGCGACAGAGCCAACTGCACGGCGCCAAAACCGCGGTACACTATACCGATGAGCCCGCCACTCTTCAATGGAAATCCTTGTCCTGGCAGCGTTTTTCCGACAATATCGACAATGTCGCCTGCGCCTTCTGCACTCTGGGTCTAAAGCCCGGCGATATGGTAGCGATTTTCAGCGAAAACCGAGTGCAAAGCCTCGAAGCCGAGATGGCAGCCTTCGCCAATCGCGCCGCTACAGCAAGCATCTACGCCACATCCTCACCCGAACAAATCCGATATATCCTACGCGACTCCAAGGCTCGCATCATCATCGTAGGCAACCGCAAACAATACGAAGCCGTATGCTCCGTCATTGACGACTGCCCGGAAGTACGTTGCGCCGTGCTCATTGACGGCACCCTACCCTCAGACGAGCCGTCAAAATATCGCGCCCTGACATGGGCCGACCTCGAAACTATCGGCGCCACGGCCGATGAAGACATCCTCTGCACCGTAACCGCACGACGTGATGCCGCCACCGGCGACGACATCGCCACGCTCATATACACTTCCGGCACCACAGGCGAGCCCAAGGGCGCCATCCTGACTCACAGCTGCTTTGATGCTGCCATGGAAATTCATCGCCAACGCCTTACTAGCATCAGCAACCGCGACACCTCGCTTTGCTTTCTGCCGCTAAGTCATATCTTCGAGAAAGCCTGGACGTATTACTGCCTGTTCATGGGCATGGAGGTATACATCAACACCGATCCACACGATGTGGCACGTGCACTGCGCAACGTGCGTCCCACGTGCATGTGCAGCGTCCCGCGTTTCTGGGAAAAAGTGTACGCCGCAGCCATCGAAAAGATTGACTCTATGAGCTTTATTAAACGCACTATGGTGCGCCGAGCCATAGCCGTAGGACGTCGGCGCAACCTCGACTACGTACGTCACGGGCTGCGCGTACCGCGTTGGCTCGAAGCGCGCTACCGTTTCTACGACCGCCACGTATTGGCCACGATGCGTAAAGCCATAGGCGTTGACCGCGGCAACATCTACCCAACGGCCGGAGCGCCGCTGTCACCGGACATCGTTGCTTTCCTGCATGCCATAGGTATCAATATCGTCATCGGCTACGGCCTTTCCGAGACCACGGCTACGGTGACATGCTACCCCGCAACAGACTTCGCATTAGGATCGGTGGGCACCGCCGTCCCCGAGGTAAACGTGCGCATAGGAGACAGCGGCGAAATCGAAGTCAGCGGCCCCACGGTGATGAAAGGATACTACAACAAACCGACCGAAACAGCCGCCGCATTCACCGCCGACGGATGGCTGCGAACCGGCGATGCCGGCAAAGTCGCCCGAGACGGATCGCTCACGCTCACCGAACGCATCAAAGACCTTTTCAAGACATCCAACGGCAAGTACATCGCCCCGCAAGCGCTTGAGAGTCGACTGGGCAAAGACCCATTCATCGAGCAGGTCGCCATCATCGGCGATAAGCGCAAGTACGTCACCGCCATCATCATACCGGCCTTTGAAGCGCTCAAAGAGTATGCACGACGACGTCGCATAGCTTTCCGAAACATTGAGGAATTGGTACAAAATACCGACATACGCGCCATGATTGCCGAGCGCATCGAAAAGCTCGAGCACGGACTGGCCAACTTCGAAAAAATCAAGCGTTTCACGCTACTACCCAAGAGCTTCACCATCGAAGCCGGCGAGCTCACCAACACACTCAAGTTGCGCCGTGCCATCATTGCCCGCCGCTACGCCGTCCAAATCGAAGCCATGTACTGCTAAGGCCGAAGCATCCTCTTCACGCAGACGTTGCACATCACGCTGCACCTCGCCAGGCATTTCCTGCCATGCGCCTTCGTCGGTCGGCATAATGACTGCCGAGTACGGAAACAACGTCACACGGCACAGCAAGGGGGGGGTATAACTCCTCGTCTATTCATTTTGTCCCATCCGCCAGGTAAGACGAGTAACCCTCGTTTTCCACATCAATAAATGATGTGTTATTTGGAAATCTCAAGTTGCCATTCATCGATACAATGACATTTTGATTATATGCTGTCTTTGTCTACAGTATAATAGCAGGGCCAGCCGGAATCATCTATAGGAAATGCGCCTTCGGTGTAATGATAAATTATATAATCAAATTCGAGCGTTCTTTTTCCCCCTTCTGGCGGAGTCATTAGTGGCTGCATTGTTTTGTCAATAAGATAGATATACTCGCCCAAGCTGTAATATCCCACAAAATGGTATGGCATTTTGGTAACCTCTTTAAGAATGACAAATGCAATACTTTTAGATGTGCGACTTGCTGCTATCATATACGGAGTACTCCAGCCATGATACAAACGGCTGCACTCTTTTGCGTCTTTCATAAAGATATTACGAATGTATTGATTTCTCGGAGACATCGGTTGAAGCTTATATGATGCATGCACTTTTTTCTCGATTTTCTCGGCCATCTTGGGTATTGCCGGAATTGATGGCCATTTATTATCTGATCGTTTTTTGCCTTTATTTGACGGCGGCTTACTCGTCTTTGCTGTTTTATATGATGATACATTGCTGCTGGAATAGCCGCAAAGGTATGTAGCGATACAGCATAAGAGAATTAAAACGTAGTAATGCATATCATTTTACAATATACCCGGGCTTATTCTTATAAAAAAAGTGACTTATGGGTCAAAACGGGTGTTTTTAACGGCTAAAAAATAGAAAAACTCATTCTATGGGTCAAAACGGGTGTTAAAAGCATATCAAACACACTAAAAATCAATAACTTTGTGTATTTGAAAATTTTCAAAGTGCATTATGAATAAAAAAATGCCCATTATGCAATTCCCCCATTGTAACGAAGGACGGGAAACGTAAAAGCATCCAACGTTACAAGTGCATGGTCTGTGGCCATCGTTTTAGCGGAGGACGAAAAGT
>ERZ808252.2004-NODE-2004-length-13347-cov-5.026633_pt1 | contig 13347 bp, 11 predicted proteins | sample MGYA00521242_ERZ808252 | MGnify/ENA primary metagenome ERZ808252 (study PRJEB31516, sample SAMN03275581) | gut metagenome | biome: mammalia-associated habitat; material: feces | host: Papio cynocephalus | place: Kenya | collected 2012-08-07 ...
CCCAACCGCATGCCACACCTTATGCGGATGAAACGCTCCATGGCAAGGAAAGCGTAACTGCCAAGCCATGGGAAAAAGGCATACATATTGCCGCCAAGAGGCAACAGCCATTGCAAGCCGAGTCCCGACTTGCGTGCCGTGTCGATGGCTTGCGAGAGACGAAAACGAGCATGGGGCAAAAGATAAGTATAGTCTTCGCCAGAAAAAGGAGTGGCGAGGATATTGTGCATCTTCTCCAGAATCTTGGTATGGATGTCGCCAGGCTCATCTCCGAAATATGCCGGCACGATGCCTTTCACGGGATGGCAATAGACAATATGGCGGCTACGGTCCACCTCTTCCACGACCCATACCCTGCCAGCAATGGCAATTTTGTCTTGCACTGGTGGCGGCTTGACGATGGTTCCAATCTCCTTTGACTCGCAACGCACCTTGTACTCCTCATTCTCCTGGAAGACGGCATAGAACTTGAAGTTGTTGACTACCCTTTCACCCCTTATTCCCACGATAAGTCCACCACGCTCAGTGGTCTCAATGTGGTCTATCTTGAGCAGGTGACGAAGAAGCACACGGTAGTCGTCCTGGCTGATGTTGCGGAAATAGCTCAACGAGAGCACACGTCCTGCCAGCTCTGCAGGTGACATTTCACCACCAGAAGCGAGCGTCGCCATGGTTTGATGGTAGAGCAGCGAATAGGGCAAGCGGCCAACACGAGGCGGCTCCACCCATCGCTCCTTGACGTAAAGTTCGATAAGCGCTATGGCCTGCAACAATTTCCAAGGTATGGTTTGCGGCATCATGGCCCGGGGTTCAGCCCTCTCCTCCCTTATGACAAACCACATCTCCGAAGGCGCGCCACGGCGACCCGTGCGCCCCATGCGCTGGAGAAAGGAACTGACCGTGAATGGCGCGTCTATCTGGAACGCACGCTCCAGCCGGCCAATATCGATGCCAAGTTCGAGGGTTGACGTGGTGCAGACAGTCATGAGAGAATCCTCGCGCTTGATTTCGGCCTCGGCACTCTCGCGATAGCTCACCGAGAGATTGCCATGGTGTATGAGAAAACGGTCAGGCTCATGCAGCGCCTCACAATACATGCGAAGAGTGGAGCACACCACCTCGCACTCCTCGCGCGAATTGGAAAAGATAAGACAACGATGACCGCGGGTGTTGTCAAGTATGTATTTAATGGAAGGATCAAAGGCTTCACTGACAGTCTGCCCATCATTTTTTTTACCCTCGTCTTTCCAAGGTCTCACGAATGGGCTTCCCCCCTTCATCTCGCGCTTGGCCTGGGAAGAACGCGAAGGCTCCACGTCGCTCTGGAAAGGATCGTGCAGATGCTGCTCAGCATCTGCATAATCTCTTTTTACACTACCCGTAATGGTGGATGATGGATTGTCAGCAAGCATGGCTTTTGGGGTGTCGCCCTGACAACCACTTGGCGACAAGGAGAAATGCGCCACGGATATTCTCCACTTGGCGCCTTGCGACTGAATCTTGGGTATGATAGTTCCCCTGCCAGTGCCAGCAGAAAGCAAACCACCCACGATGGATGGCTCGCCAATGGTTGCCGACAGTCCGACGCGGCGAGGGTTGACGCCCGCCATGCGCGAGAGCCGCTCGAGAAGGCAGAGCATCTGACCACCACGGTCGCCTCGAAGGAAGGAATGAATCTCATCGATGACCACAAAACGAAGGTCGCTGAAGAGTGAAGGTATTTGCGAATGACGATGCAAGAGCATGGCCTCAAGGCTCTCTGGCGTAATCTGTAGTATGCCCGTTGGCCGGCGCAAGAGTTTCTTCTTCTGTTCCTGCGACACGTCACCATGCCAATGCCACACGTCGATGTCGCACTCGCGACAGATGTCGTTGAGACGAGTGAACTGGTCGTTGATAAGGGCCTTGAGAGGCGCGATGTATAGACAGCCCACCGTGGCGGACGGATTCTCCTGCAAGAGCGTGATGATGGGGAAAAACGCCGCCTCCGTCTTGCCCGACGCCGTGGACGCGGAAAGCAAGACATTGGCATCGGAATTGAAGATGGCATCTCCCGCTGCGGCCTGGATAGCACGGAGCTTGCTCCACCCCTCGGAATAGATATAACGCTGGATTGCGGGGGAATAACGGGAAAAGACGTTCATGACTTATAAAGTAAACTCGGCAAACTGTCCGCCGACATCGTCTTTTTTCTCCTCTGTCTCCGACTTGGCATAGCAGAATGCTTCGCTTGTGAGAATGTCTTGAACATCGCTGCCAGGATTTTGCATGATGATGTCGAGCAACTCTATGAAATCGCGTATGACCTCACGTGGGGTGATATTGTCGCTGGCCCCTATACGGCTATACTCAACCTGTATGAATGTGGTGAGGTCGGCATCGGTAAGCGTTCTCTCATAGCCATAAATAGATGCGTGGATGTCGGCAAGTTTCTCTGCAAGCACGAACATCTCCTCGTTTGAGAGTGGCTGCAATCGAAGCACGGGGCCAAGATAGTCTTGATGCCCCTGGGCCACGAACTTGCCCTCGGAAAGACGCGAGCGCAACGCCTCATAGCTGTATATGCCACGATGACGGTCTTCGACACACTGGGGCGTGCCACTCATGATGGTGCCTATATACTGTGCCTTGCCTTGAAGCGCGTCGTTATACATAGTGAGAATCTTCTCATAATTATATTGTCGGGAAATGGCGTTGGGTATCTTGTAGACATTGACAAGCTCGTCGATGAAAATCATAAGCCCTTGATAACCCGCCTGACGAAAGAAGAAGGCCAAGAGCTTAAGATAGTCGTACCAGTCGTCGTCGGAAATGATCACCGAGACACCGAGCTCTTGGCGTGCCTCTGTCTTGGTGGCATACTCGCCACGAAACCATTTCAGCACCTTGCCTTTTAGCTCGTCGTCGCCTTGGGTGAAGGCCCGATAATAAAGGGTCAGCAACCGCGCGAAGTCGAAACCATGCACAAGATCATGCATCTGATGCACTATGGCCATGATGCGCTGTTCCACGAGCTGGGCAAAACGCGAATCGTCCAGACTTACGCCTGACGTTTCGGCGGTAGCGGTCTGCACGGAACTGATCCACCGGTCGAGAACCATGGCGAGGGCTCCACCCTCTGGCTTCGACTTGACGCTAAGGTTTCTTATGAGTTCACGATAGGTGGCAAGGCCTTGCCCTTGGTTGCCATGGAGACGGCGTTCCGGCGACAGGTCAGCGTCCACGACAACGAAGCGGCGATCCATGACATAGTTGCGGATGGTCTGGAGGAGAAACGACTTGCCGCTTCCATACTTTCCTACTATGAAACGGAAGGAAGCACCACCCTCGCCTACTATGTCGACATCGTGGAGCAAAGCCTCTATCTCCTTGCGCCGTCCCACGGTGACGAAAGGCAAGCCTATGCGCGGCACCACGCCACCTTTGAGCGAGTTGATGACACTTTGGGCTATGCGCCGCGGTATCTTGATATTCGATTTACACATTATTATATATTATTCTTTCTATTTCTTCACGATAGTCCTCAATGAGCTGAATGCCATCGCCATTGTCCTCGATGACAATGTCGCCTATCTTGTCCATCATCTCATTGTTGACGTTCTCGACCATCACGCCCTCTGGCACATGGATGGAGCGAAGATACTGACGCCAGTCGCCACCGGTGAGCATGAGCTTAAGAAACGCCCGCTCACGGCTTTCTTCGTCATGGCTTGGTTGGCTTGGGATACTCACGACCGACATCGGCTCAACATTAGGTGTCGGCTCAATGGGAGCGGAGTCTTCCTCTGTTGGCGCACCGTCGAGCAACTTGTCTTTGATGACATCTGCATCATCCCTGATACGTCCAAGCATCCCATAGTCGATGGACACCCGTCGCTTCTCAGCCTCTTCTGCGGCAAGCCTGCGCTTATCCTCGGCAAGCCATGACATGACCGCGACATGTATCTGATCACGATATGGCAGGATTACAAGCGATGGCTTAAGGAGCGGTTTTACGTTGAGAGCCTCTCGAAGTTGGCTATCAACCTCTCGGAGAATCGCGCCTACGAGCTTGGCAAATGACTTGTCGCCGCCAACGTATTCGTCGCGCGTCCACAGTCCGCCTCGGCAAAAATAACGATGGAGCGGTGAGACTTCTATCTCGACATTCCTGACAGGTGAAGGGTCGTAGAACAACGCATTGGAGAACATGGTTGTTGAACGCTTGACGCGTTTCCCGGCGAAAAGTGTCGCTATGCGGTGATGGAGGGTTTTCTCCAAGACAGGGACGAGCTGCCGCAAGACCGCTACCGTGCAACTGACAAGGCGAGACGGCTCTTTCGCAAAGAGAGCACCCTTGCGTGGGTCGTATTTGCCAAGGTCGCAAAACGTGGAGAACAGCTTTTGCTCATCGGCGGTGTCGCAAGAGGAGAGGAGAGCGACCATGCCGTCTTGCTCGCGCTCGGCCTTAAAGACCTCAGGGAAATGACATGAGAGGTTATTGTAAACCACATAATCGCGAAGCCATGGCGTGAGGTATTTGCTCAACTTGGGCTCGCTCTTGCGGTATGCATCGTTAATCTCGCTTAATATCTCGTATCCCTCTTCGGCCGTGTTGAGCCCAACTTTCATCAAGGTCTCATATACATAAACGAAGATATAGCTCAATGACACGTCGGGAAACTTGCCCAAACGAAGTTGACGGCGAATGGCGAAATAGCTCCGCAACTGTGAAACTGACATGTCGCGAAAGGACGGGAAATAGCTCATGAAGCCAACGATGGGAGCGTCTTCCTCGTAGTCGGCCATGAACAAAGCCTGTTCATAAAACGCTTTCGCGGCCGTGATTTGCCATGGTTGCTCGCGTATCATCCGCAGTAATGAACGCAATGGTTCGCTTACGTTGGCATCACTCACAAAAGTGTCGGAAGAGAGATCTCGCCTCTCCGTCTCTTCTGGAGCGAAGTAGTCCCAACTGTGAATGCTGTCAAGACCATCGGGCAAATCGTCATTATCTTCCGCCTGGGAAAAGTCTAAGTCCTCGTCTGTATAAAAGCTATCCTCGTACATTATTATATTATACTACGCCAACTATATCCAAGACGCTCTTGCAACCGTGTCGCTCCAACCAAGAGGCAATGCCGTTCTTGATTTTCAATGTGACGGTTGGGTCAATGAAGTTGGCGGTACCAATCTCTACTGCCGTAGCTCCTGCCATGAAGAACTCTATGGCATCCTCCGCGGTCATTATGCCACCAAGGCCTATCACGGGAATCTTGACAGCCTTATAGACATCGTGTACCATCCGAACCGCAACTGGTTTCACCGCCGGGCCACTGAGACCGCCAGTGCCTATTGACAATTTTGGACGACGACGCTCAATGTCTATCGCCATTCCCATGAGGGTGTTGATGAGCGACACGGCATCGGCGCCCTCGGCCTCACATGCGCGGGCTATGTCTGAGATGTTGGTAACATTGGGCGAAAGTTTCACAATAAGTGTTTTGTGATATGATTTCCTGACCGCTCTGACGACGCTCGCGGCACCCTCGCATGTCACGCCAAAAGCCATGCCTCCATCCTTGACATTGGGGCAGGATATGTTCAATTCGATAGCGGGAATCTTGTCTAATGTGTCAATTCTGGCAGCGCATTCAGCATAGTTTTCGGGTGAGTTTCCACTCACGTTGACGATGAAATTCGTGTCAATGTCTTTCAGTTTCGGGTATATGTTTTCACAGAAATAATCCACTCCCTTGTTTTGCAAACCTACACAATTCAGCATGCCGGAAGCCGTTTCTGCCATACGTGGATAATCATTTCCCTCACGTTTTTCAAGGGTTGTACCCTTTACTATAATACCGCCCAACTCCTCTAATGGCACCAGGTCTTGAAACTCCAAACCATAGCCAAAAGTGCCACTTGCAGTCAAAATTGGGTTGCGAAGCGAAAAATTATTTATCTTTACATTTAAGTCTACCATATTGAGTAATATATTTTTACATTTCAAGCGTTATCATGTTCACCACAACAGCTTATCAATATTGAAAACCGGCCCGTCTTGACACACCCTGAGATTGCCTTCCACGGTCTTCTCGACACAACACAAGCACGCTCCCAAGCCACAAGCCATCATGTTCTCAAGAGAGGCTTCACAACTAATGCCATTGGCCTTGGCATACCTTGCCACAGCCTTCATCATTGGCTTTGGTCCACACGTCTGGATGGCATCAAACTTCTCGCGCTGCAAAACGGAATGGTTGGTGACAAAGCCCTTCTCTCCCTCAGACTCGTCTTCCGTGGTGACGTAAACATTACCTATCTTCTTGAAAAGATCCAACTCAAGCAAATCCTTGGCTGACCTGGCTCCTAAAAGGAAAGAAGGCTCGGAGCCATCTTGTTTCAACTTGCAGCCTTGCCATAGGAGAGGGGCGACACCTACACCGCCACCCACAAGCAACACTTTCTTATTGGAAAGTTGGCTGAAACCATTGCCAAGAGGCAATAGGCAATTGACAATATCGCCCTCGTGCAATTGGCATAGACGACGGGTTCCATCACCTATGCCAGCGACAAGCAACCACAATTCATTGCGCTCATGATCCACATAATTGATTGAGATAGGACGACGGAGAAACGTGCTTGGAGAATTATCGACGCGAACTTCCACAAACTGACCTGGAATCATGTCAGGGAGAGCATTGTCATGGGTCAACTTCAACAAGACATGATGGTCAGAAAGATGCGTCGCTGATACAACGCGAAGGTCTAAACAATGTTTTTTCATGGTTGTAAATTAGCGAGGGTCAACACGACTACCTCATCTTATATATATATAAGGTTAAACTTTACAACCACAAAGATAATTGTTTTATCCGTACATGCCAAGAAAGGAAGGGAAAAATATTATTAATGCTCTTCGGGAATGTGTAGTGATGCAACCGTGGCTTTGATGCTATCATCCATGACAGACACCATGAACGCACGTTGGCTTGTAAATTATTATTGCCAAAAATCAGCACATGAAAACTGATGCTTTCAGAGTGGGAAAACGGCTTGTGTCTGCCCTTTGGCAGTGACCACAGTCGGTTTTTGGCCAAAGAAGATTGCCTTCACGGCGTGATTGCGTCGGCTTTACGGCGTAGAGACGATGCTTCCACGGCGTAGAGACGGTGCTTCCACGGCGTAGGGCCGTTGCCTTTACGCCGTAAAGCCGACGCGATTTTACTGAATTGGCAACGCCAAAAAATCGCAGAAACCACAAACCTTTGATAATCAATATTTTATCAAAATAGCCCGTAATCGCGTCATTTCCGACCAAGAGACAGCTCGGCTGGAAAAAATCGATTCTCAGACGACCTTTTGTAAAACGTTTTCATCCGAATTAATCGGTGTACATTTGGTGCTTTGCTGGGGCCGGTCTGTGTGGCCGTCAGCAACCCGAATGGCCCAATGACTCGTATTTGCCAATGTGTACGCGTTGCCTGCGGACGGGGCCTAACCATCACTACCCACCCCCGCAAAGCGCTACTGTAGGGGGTATGCCTTCACTCCAAATTCCGAAAGAACCATTTTTTGCGGGCTTGCACAAGACCGGCTCATGCAAAACGCAACGGCAGGCCTCCAGAAAAACATGAAGGATGCGCATAGGAAGGGCACTTAAAAGTATACGAGAACTCCAAAAGTCTTAATTTGTATACAACAGAAGAACAATGTCATTTAAGCATGCCCGCAAAACGCAAGTAACGAAAAGGACTGAATCCCTCACTTGGAATCCAGTCCTAAATGTTAATGTCATAAAAGTATTGTCGCACGGAAATATTACTTTTTTGGCACAAAAGACTCCCATGTCTGGTCATCAAAAAACACCCTTATCTCGGTTATTTTCCGCTGACGATTGTTATATATTTTGACCACGTTTTTTTCATTATTCATATTACCAGAGCCAGCGTTATAACCGCTTTGGTCGAAGAGGGTAGAGGGTGAAGCTGTATGTCCTGCCACGCCGCGGACTGAGCTTCCCAAAGATGACGCATCCCCGGACAAGGGTGATGTAGCTGCTCCGGGGGCTTGCACACTGCTTGTGGAAACATCGGCACCAGATTTGGGAAGCCCTTGATTTTGATACATTGGACCCTTTCCATCAAAGAGCCACTCCATGGCAATATCGGGAAAACGCGTATGGATGGCCTCATAATGCTTGAGGGTAGGTTGAGTCTTACCTCGAAGAAGCAAACTCAGCGTCCCTTCGTTGATGCCAGTCTCGGTTGCAAACACTTTATTGTTCATGTGCTTGTTGTCCATTATCTCCTTAATTCTATCTTTCAGATTCTCGTTTTCCATCACACAAGTAATTTTTGGGGTATTAATGCCTTGTCTATTTATATTTGCAAAGTTAAATCAATTATTCGAGAAAAACAACAAACTAAAGAATAATTTTAATCCTTAAAGTTTAGATTTATTTGCCAATTTAGACGAGATTTGGATTTAATGCCAGGATTTAAGGCGTTTAGATTTAGAAACGTAAACGTGGCTACGCTTCAAGCAGTTAATCTATTAAAACACAGAAACTTAGTAATTTGTTGACTATAATCATGATATCTAAACCATATAATCACGTCAATATTAATATATGCGCTAATATTGCGTTTGGCAAGGCCATTTTGGCGACATCCATCGTTGGTTTCACTGCTAAATTATCTGTAAATTCTTGATTATTCCATATTTACATGACAACATCGACACTGTATATTTATTTCTTTATCTTTATAAAATCAAATATTTGCTCTTTATTTGCGTCGTGATTATTTCTAAATTATTTTATATCTATAAAGTTTGATTTAGGTGCGCAAACATAAAAGGTTCAAGGGATTTGAATTTAATCTTGCAAAGTTTGAATCGTGGAATCATAACAAGCCTTAATAATAAATTCCAAGATACGAAGAAACTCATTTTTTAGCATGGCTGCGTTTTTCCCTGGCAGATGGCAACGAGACTGGAAAAATTCGATTCTCAGAAGCGTTTTTTAGGCTAACTTACCAATACTCACCGATTTAAGCATAAAAAAAGCGTCCTTGCGGACGCTCAAAATAGAAGAAAATAAGCCTCAAAAAGGGGGCTTCTCAGTGCAAAATAAAGAAGATCAGCTCCTTCATAAGGTCGCCAACCGAGGTAGATGGGTTGTCTAACCCCTTACTTTTAGCATCAATCTCTCTCAATTTCTGAAGAATCTGCAAAGTCTTGTTTCCGGTGTAATTTCGCATACCCACAAGATAGTCTTTTATACCCCAAACATTCTTCAAGTCCAGGTAAGCAGCCAAGGCGTTTTGATCTTTATTATTGGGCGCATAATAGGCAAGCATCAAGTTCTGGAAGTAAGAGAAGAGAAGGGGCAAAAACGAGAACAACGAGCCAGCCTTTGGATTATTGTCAAAATATTTGATTATCATATTTGCCTTTAAGATGTTGCGGTTGACAATGGCGTCTCGAAGCTCAAAGGAATTGAAATCCTTACTTACCCCAATGTTGCGTTCTACCATTTCCGGGGTAATTCTCGTTTCACCAGACGGTAAGGAAATGACCAATTTGTCAAGCTCCGAATAAAGACGATTAAGATCTGCGCCAATGTTATCGGCTATCATCGCAGCGCTCTTGTCGTCAATGCTAAACTTCTTCGCTTGAAGGTAAGAACGTATGTGTCCTGGCAGTTGCCATTCACGCAACTTTTTACTCTCAAACACCACCCCACTCTTCTCCACCGCCGCGACAAATTTGGTTCGTCTGTTCAGCACGCCATTCTTATAACAAATCACAAGTATTGTCTTCGGTTGTGGATTTTGGGCGTAGCGCTCAAGTTTGTCCATAGAACGCAATCCTTGCGCCTCCTTGACGATTATCACCCTTCGCGAAGCCATCATCGGGAACTGCATGGCAAGGTCTGCAATCTGGGAGCCTGACACATCGGCACCAAACACTACCGTCTGGTCAAAGGCCTGCTGGTCTACAGTCAAGGCATGAGACTGAATGTAGTTGCTGATTTGGTCTATATAATATGACTCTTCGCCCATCAATATATATATAGGCGCGAAGACATTGTTTCTAAGGTCTCGCATTATGCCATCATAAGTCGGCACCATTTTTTTCTCTGCCATAGGCTTTTACTATTCAGATTATTTATTATCTTTGCAAAGTTAATAAAATGATTCGACTAAACCTTCCTTCGTTTGACATAAAAACACGCGTCGCCGATGGTCACCGCCAGGTGCTCGATCCGTTACGCCGGCGTTGGGTAGCCCTGACACCGGAGGAATGGGTGCGCCAACACTTCATCCATTGGCTAACCAACTCGCTTGGCTATCCCCAAGCCTTGCTTGCCAATGAAGTCCAACTGAACATAGGATTGAAGAAGCTACGAGCCGACAGTGTGCTTTACGACCGAGAACTCCGCCCCAAGATGATCATCGAATACAAAGCCCCAACCATACCTATCACGCAAAAGGTCTTCGACCAGATCATGGCATACAATTTACAATTACATGCCCCCTATCTCGTCGTGTCGAATGGCATAAACCATTACTGTTGCAAACTGGATAATGTTGGTAAAAAATATTTATTCTTACAAGCCATACCACGTTATGAAGAAATTTGACAAATAGCCCCTTTTTTATTAACCTCAAACAACTTTGCTTTTCTTTTTCTTCTCGCCTACATAATTAATTCGTATCTTTGCAAAGCGAATGCACGATTGATAGGTTGCACGCAATAGCACAAGCAATCAATGCCCCAATCCAATGACAGGTGGCCATTGTGCGCAACTACGCAATATAGCAACCTCGTTTGCGCGCAATAGCACAACTCGACAATTTGGCTTGCGTGCAATCCGCGCTTAACCATTGCGCGCAATTGCACAAAACAAATTGCACGCAATCGCATGGTTCACACAAGCATGATTGCACGCAATAGGGCAAGATTATTTGCGTGCAATTAAACAAGATTGATTGCACGCAATGCCGCAAGCACGACTGCGCATGATGAAACGGTTATAGTTGCGCGCAATCCAAAATGCGCTATTGCACGCAAACAAGCAGTCGAGCAAAGAAGCAAAGAGGCAACCACGCGAACGCGTTAATTGCAGGCTATAACATAAAAACAAATATAATGGAAGTTCAAACATTGAATCATCAATTGTCAGACGTAGTGTCTGTAACCAACTTCAAGGGCGGTGTAGGAAAGACAACAACTGTACAAACCCTCGCCGCTTGCTTACACAAGCTTCATCCTCAGAAGAGGGTTATCGTGATGGATCTTGACCCTCAGTGCAACCTCTCTTTCCTTCTCGGATGGAACGATTTGAGAAAGACCTTGCCCGAATACGCCCGCATGACCATATACGATGCCATGACAAAGGTGACAAAAATTCCCATATACACCTCTCCTGAAGGCATCTACTACGTGCCTGGCTCCTCGGAAATGCAAAACATCGATGTTTCTCTCTTTGGGCAAAACATTCCACGCCTCGTTCTCGCAAAATGCGTGATGCAGGGTTATTACAACATGACAAATGGGGCCATCGACGAAAAGACCGCCACGGGCAACGTGTTCACCGACTTCGACTACATGCTCATCGACTGCCCCCCATCGCTGTCGCAAAGCACATGCAACGCCATGGCAATGGCAACGACGATGCTCGTCCCAATCCAGATGGAGGGTCTAAGCGTGACAGGTGTCGGAAGCATCCTTGAGCAGGCAAAGCAAATCAAGAAGGAGCTCAACCCGAACCTTGCCAACATGCTTCTCCTGCCCACTATGGTCAACAGTCAACTTGTCATAACCAATGAGCTTCAAGACTTCCTCGAAAACAATTTCGACGATTCTCTCATCCCCACCCCAATCCACCGCTCGGTGAAAGTGGCTGAGGCGCAAACAAGGATGACCAACGTCATCGACTATGCCCCATCGTGCCGTGCGGCGGAAGACTACATGAAAGTGGCAAAGACCATTTTCGGAGAGGATTAACTGCTCACCAAAGTTATAAATAAGAGAACAAAGTTCCAGCCATTACGGCTCCTATTCACATCAAGAAAACAAGACAATGAAGATAACAAGAAACAAGAGCAGCCTACAAGACCAACTTGCCAAAATGTTGCAAGCGGGCAAGGAAAACGTAGACAAGACAACTGACAATGAGGCCGTTGAGCCTTCTATACAAGATGCGCCATTGCGTGCAAATACGCAAGTGCGCATTGAAAGCTCAGAGTTGGAACCAAATCAAGAAAAGGAGGAAGCTCCATCACCTGAATCGCAAGAACTCCAGCAAGCACCCACAGAGGAAGCTTCCATGGAGGATGATGTGGTTGAGATCCCAAAAGCAAGAACATATCGCCCAAGAACCACCCCGGCTCGTCCACGCGCAAGGAAAGCGGAAGAGGCACCACGCCTCAACGCCTCACAACGCCACGAGGTGCCAGACCGCAACGCCAAGTTCGCCGGCGAACCTATAAAGAGCGTTGGTTGCCGAATGCCACAGTCGCTATATGCCCGCATGCTGCAATACAAGGCCCTCAACGACAGTCAGCTCAATCGCATAACGCTCAACGACATCATCATTGAGGCCGTGGACAAGTATCTCTGCAAGATCAAGTAATATTTTCCCATCATAACATCACTTAAAAGAGGATGCGCCAAGGTCATCAGTGCCTTGGCGCATCCTCTTTTTTCGTGCCCATCGACTTCACGGCGTTAAGGCATCGCGATTCAAGTAAGGCCGACGCGATTCCAAAGGTGAGCCGATGCCCCATAAAACGGTTGTATGCAATCCACATTTTTGCTAAAAAAACTATCTAAAAGTTGCCAAATATCAAAAAGAATTAATAAATTTGCTGCCATGAACCACAATTCACGCCACCTGGTAGTCGTTGTAACAATGCAGAGACCACGATGGGGGGCGACAATCTTGTGGGGAATGGACTTTATGGAATTGGCGTTTATCTGACGCTTGTTCTTGACGTTCTGAAATCTGGTAAATTTCAACTGTAGTCAAGGACGGTGCAACGATAGATGTCCATGGGTGTGTATTCACCAACCTGCGGTATGCCTTATCATATATAATAAGGTGTACCAAGGGCTTGATATACATACACGCGTGGGCTCTGTGTTGCTCGTTCAACTACAGTGGGCATTACCAGAGCCTCAGAACGTGGGACGGGTAACGGATACAGCATCCCACGCTTTTTTCATATCCTTACGAAAAAACGTACACGTTGATTAATGTGGACAACCGGCAGGGCAATGTCTCTACCATAAGTGCTCAACCACCATTGCGCACCATCTCCAGCAAGACCATTGCTGGGGTGTCGGTAGGTAATGCCC
>ERZ808252.2006-NODE-2006-length-13337-cov-18.472067_pt1 | contig 13337 bp, 13 predicted proteins | sample MGYA00521242_ERZ808252 | MGnify/ENA primary metagenome ERZ808252 (study PRJEB31516, sample SAMN03275581) | gut metagenome | biome: mammalia-associated habitat; material: feces | host: Papio cynocephalus | place: Kenya | collected 2012-08-07 ...
AATAAAAAAGCGGTCCGCCTGTAGCGGACCGCCCTGTTGTCGCGTAATCAGCGCATGCTGGAAACCATGTCGGACAGCGCCTTGTTCACACTCGGCGCACCCGCGGAACGGCTCATTTCATTCAGGGTCTGGACTTCCAGCGCGTGGCGAATCGCATGCATAAGCTTCATTTTGTGTTCCTTCCTCTTTTGTCGTTACACAACATAGCAGACACTCGTTTCCGCACATCATTTTGCAATTGTTTGCATTGAAGAAGATTGTTGCGGTCTGTTGGCCAGATATCTTTGCGATGGCAGATGCGCAACGACGTCCTATGGGAAATCGCCACTGCGATGACATCGATGGTCGGGAACACCGCCAGTGCGGCTGCTTCGTTCCTGCCGATCGCGTCAGCCAAGCGATCGGTGGCTTCTTCGAATTCCGGCAGTGCCGTGCGCAGTCCAAAGAGCGCGCCTATGATTATGCCGATGCCGAGAACAAAGACGATCATGGCATGATAAGGGGGAGAACCGGTATAGGAGCGGTTGCATGGCGGCGTTGAACGGCATGAGGACCAGCACGGTCGCCGCGGCGAAGACGAGTATGTCCACGGCCTTGATTGGTTCATGCGTGATGACGTCGGCCAAGGCGATGCCGACGGCCACTTCCAGTTCTGCTTTCCTTGGGGTCTTTGCTCATGATTGTTCCCTGTAGGCTTTCTCGAACATGCCAAGCAGGTCGATCAGGCTGATGTCGGCGGCTTTGGCGGCGGTGACCGTCTGCTCGAATACGTCCATGATGCGTTCGCGTGCGCGTTCCTTCATGAGTTCGTTGCCGCGTTCCATCACGAACGTGCCTTTGCCCTGCACGTTCTCCACGAGCCCTTCGTCGGCCAGCTCGTTGTACGCCCTGGTCACGGTGAGCACGCTGACGCGCAGTTCCTTGGCGAGTTTGCGTAGCGAGGGAAGCGCCTCGCCTGCCGCAAGTTCGCCCGACATGATCGCGGACCTGATTTGGTTCTTGATTTGTTCGTAGATCGGTTCTCCGGACACGGATGAGATGATCAGCTTCAACCTGTGCCCCTTTCTATGCGGTGTTTTGCTTCCCAGTTGAACGGTTCATGTCGAACTGTTCAACTGTTATATACAACAGTAACACAGATTATGTCTTACTGTTATGGCGTGTTATATAACAGTAAGATGTGTGATTTCCGACGTCGTGGTTCTACCGCTCCTATAATTTCCTTAATTTCCTTTGGATATGCGGAATGAGGATGATTCTGGCCGTTGCATGTCGCTTCCGGAATGAATTACCGACGCCGCCATCGTCGGCGACGTTTTACATCGCACGAAATGTCGCTGAACGAATATGGCGCTGGTGATGCATCTGACAAGCGACGAAATCGCCCGTCTTCATTATTGGAAACGAGCGGTCACGCTGATTGATATTCCGTATGGCACCGGCAGAATATGCGGCCGCGCTTATCTTTCGTTCGGCGGAGGAATCATCTGAAACCCAATCGTCGTGCGTCGATTTCATCCGGGGCGGACGAGCTTGGGCGTGACCAATTCCACCAGCCACCATTTACGCCGCAGCGGACCGCGTGCTCCGTGCTGAGCGCACAATCGGAAAGCCGGCTCCGCCCGTCATCGTTTGCGCCGTAATGTGTCCGGGAGCTCCATCCGATGCATTACGCGCATGGTCGGCGTTGACATTTGCGCCGTGGTACGTTCGGCACGCAATCGTGCCGAACGCCGCTCAGAACTGGTGATACGTGATTTCGGAATGTTCTCCGGTTTCCAACCAATGCGCCAGATCGTCCGGGCCGGCGAACACCATCTCCACGGACTGCGCGATCATCAGGTTCACATGGCTGTTCTCGTCCAGCCCTTCCAGATAGCCGTACACCGGCTTGCCGAGCGCATGCGCGTAACCGATTTCGAACATCGTTCCGGAATCCTCGTCGATGAGGTTGGCGATTACCGCGCGGGCTTCGCGGATACCCCTCGTGTCGTCGGCGAAGCAGCCTTCCGGCCCGACTTCTTCGATGACGCTGGCGAACCGCGGTTTGAACATCGACTTGCCATGATCGGCAAGCACCTGTTCCAGACGCTCCATGCTCGCAGTCTGTTCGGGGTTGAAAAACGGTCCGGCCACGTAAAAATCGTGCTTGGCAATTGCGCCCATCATGTTCCCTTTCGCTATGGTTTATGGCGACAATGCGATTCTACAGCCGGAATGCGGGCGGGCCGATGCGCAGGCTTTCATTCCCACAAGGCCACGAAAGATGCCATGGCGATCGTTCGGCAAAGCATGTCGCAGGCAGGTCATCACTGGGTTCGGGCCTATAGGAAGTTTTCGTGGTGCTTGAGAACGGGTTTTTCGGTGTCAGTCAGCGGCGTTGGGATATTGCGTGCCGGTGTGGAATTCGTTCCAGTCGATGCCGGTTCCGTATGGGGACGTCACCGTCTGGTTCGGGTGTCGCCCCCGCCGACCGTGGCCCGGTCCGTCGACGGACCATCGACGGTGCCGCATCGCACTCAGCCGTGTTCGAAGAATCTCAGCCCGGTACGCATGGGAACCTCGGCCCTGTCAAGTTTCGCCACCAGTCCCAGCGGATTGCGCACATCGTCATACGTGGCGTGGACGATGGTCGTGACACCGGCCCGTTTGAGCAACGCGTCCCGTTCCAACTGATCCCGAACGACCTGCTGCACGCTCCGCCGATTCGTCATTCTCGGATCGACGTACTTCTGCATGCCATCGTATTCCAATACGATCACCCGACCATCGGGCAGATGCCACACGAAATCCACCCGCGCCTTGTTGAACGAATTCGCCGGATCCACGAACTCGCGCTGCAGCTTTGGAACCGCATAACCGTATTCGATGATGAGTGCCCTGCATAACGATTCGCCGCCGTTCTCGGCAAGCGGATCCGTATAATGCAAAGCCCGGAAAACCGGACCGCAGTCACCTGAAACGGAATCGCAGGCATCGATGATCGCGTCGGCAGTGGTCCTACGCTGCCGGAATGCGGAATCGAACGAGGCGAGCGCATATCGGAAATCGTCGTGCATCGCGCAATCGACCAAGGCGCGTTCGACCGTGGTGACCGACATCATTGCCGGAGCGGACAGGAAGGAGCACAGTGCTTTCGCCGACATGAAATTTCCACATGCGCCATGATCATGATTTCGTATGTTCAACACCGGCGAAGGTATTGTGTCAATAGGAACGGACGGCGCGTAGATCTTCCGCAACGGCGCAGAAGATGACGTGTCGCCATTGCCGGCGCTGACGACGGTCGTTCGATGGAGAACGTTCCAAGGGACCTCCAGACCGTGGAATATGGCGGCGGTCGGACCGGTGAAAACCCATGAGCTGTGCCGTCGCGCAAGGGATACCGCGGTGGTTCGCGCGCGTTCCACTGGATTCATCCCAATCCAACAGGTCGCCGGAAGATACAGCCCTTTGTACGGTCGGACGAAGATGCCGCCGGTGACGCGTCTCTGCAGGGCCCGATGCAACGACCGGTCATGCGGCAACGCCTCGACGTCGATGCAGCATCCAGCCGTCTTTGCCATCTGAGCCAGCAGCTCGATTTCAATCTTCCTTGACATGTTCCGAACGTAAATTGTTCGGTGTGCGTATGTCCAGCGCCATCGGGGAATGTGGATAACTCGACGTCGTTCGGGCGTGTCGTGGACAACCGGCTTTGGGGTGCCGGAAATCCAGCCATGCGAAGGCTTGAGGTTGTGGATTGCCGTCTGACAATAGAAGTTTCGCGACGATTCGCCTTGCGGCTCACTTATAGGCATGCCTACCGGTCAATGCCGCTTTGTGATTGTGCTTTGTGATGGAACATGCATGCCGTGATTGCCTTCGCGATGCATTGTCATATTGCGAATATCCATTTGCTGCTATGGAACATGTCGCTTTGCGTATGAAATACGATGTTTTCCGCTGGCGGCGACGTTTCGTGCCATGGAAAACGTCGCCCGACGAAGAAGACGATCATGATTCATCCGACAAGCGACGGAATTTTCGCAGAGAGAACGAAATATCCGTGCAAAGGCGCGCACGACAGTCCGCGAATCGGATGGCAGGCGAAATCGGAAGCCATGACGACCATGTAGCGTGCGGAATGGCCCGCTCCGTAGCCGGGTAATAGCACTTGCGGCCGGCTTGTCGATTCAGGCGCGCCTCGCATGGATCATGCGGTGGAAGCACAGGTAGATGATCCACGCGACCGGCATGGTGAGCATGAACACGGGATAGAACCATACGATCGGCAGACGTCCGTAGAACACGCCTGCAAGCACCGGGCCGAGCGACATGCCCAAATCGATGCCCATGTAATATGTGCTGTTCGCCAGGCCGCTGCGTTCACGTCCCGCTATCACCACCGCCTGGGCCTGCGTCACCGAGCTCATCAGACCGTAGCTGCCGGCCATGGCGACGCCGGCGCCGAACAGATACCAATCATTCGACAGGAACGTCAGGAACCCAAGCATCGCCAGCATCGTCAGCGAGCAGATGGACAGCCAGAACCGGAAGCCTTTCGTGTCGAACAGGTCCTTCATGGTCAGACGCATGATCAGCAGCGCGGCCGCATAGAACACGAAGAACAAATCGGATGAGACATGCTGCAGATGACGTGCCGCGATGTAATCCACCAGGAACGATTGGTTCGCGAAATAGGGGATGGCGAACATCATGAACACCACGGCCAGCGGAATCGCACGCGGTTCCACCAGATTGCTCAGGCGCAGACGGTGACGCAAATGCCCCGCAACGGAGACCTGTCCATGCCAGTCCGGGGATTCCGCCCTGCGCGCGGGGCTGCCGCCGTTCCTCACCAGCAGCACCACCAGGAACGCGCAGATGTTGAGCACCAACGACATGACGAACGTCGGACGATAGCCGACGGCCGCCTGCATGCGGATGCCCAAGGCCGGACCGACGGCGATGGCGAGCGCGTTGACGATGCCGTACAGTCCCATGCCCGCGCCCATGTGGCGTATCGGCAGCAGCAGCGACACCCAGGTGGCCAGGCAGACGGTGCCGCAGGCGAAGCCCAGTCCGTTGACGATGCGCGCCGCGATGAGCATGCCGGTGGAGCGCGCCAGGCAGTACATGATGCCGGCGATGATGTAGAGCGCCGTTCCGACGGCCACGAGGAGGCGTTTGCTGACGAGGTCGGAGAGGTTTCCCGCGATTGGACGGCAGAAGAGGGATACGAAGCTCATCGCGCCGGCGATTATTCCCATCAGCGTTCCGGCGGCGCCCATGGATTCGCCGTATCCGGCGATGATGGGGTTGACGACCATGTTGCTGGTCATGAAGAAGAACGTCGCCATCATCACCAGTGCCACGTCGCGGGTGATGAGCCGGTCTTTATGCGGCTTTCCCGTGTACGGTTTCGTCTTGTCGGTGGTGCTGTTATTGGTGTCGGTGGTTTTCGCCGGGTTTTCACGACGTGTGCGTTCCGCGGATTCGGCGCTTGCCGATGATGGTGCCATGACTGTTTCCTCCTCTGGAGACGAACTGTACCGCGGCAATGAAAAATCGGCCATCCGCATATCGCGGACGGCCGATGCCGATTTGGGAGATTGATCGCTCCGGTGCCGTTGTTTACAGGGCCTTGGCGGCCTGTTCGACGAAGCCTTCCATGCCGTCGATCTCGACGACGTTGCTGAAACGCACGTCGGCGGTCTCCAGTCCGCGCAGCGCGGCCGGGGCGGTGGTGCCGGTGGCCTTCGACAGCACATCCATGCATTCGAAGTCGGTGCCGGAGGCGTCCAAACCCAGGGATTCGTTGACCACGCGCGGGAACTTGTACGGGCTTGCGGTGCTGAGCAGCACGCGCGGGGTCAGCGGATCGCGCGGCATCTGCTGCATGACGAAGTATCCGCAGGCGGTGTGCGGGTCGATCACGTAGTGGTTCTTGTTCCAGCAGTCCGCGATCATGTCGCGCACCTGGTTCTCGTCGGCCCAGCCGGTGCCGAAGATGGAGCGGATCTTCTTCATCATCGGTTCCGGCACTTCGTAGGCGCCCCATTCGTTCAGGTCGTTCATGAGCGTGGAGATCAGGCGGGTGTCCTTGTCGGACATGTAGTACAGCATGCGTTCCAGGTTCGAGGAGATGAGGATGTCCATCGACGGGGAGATGGTCTGGAAGAACGGGCGCTGGCGGTTGTAGGTGCCGGAGGTCAGGAAGTCGAACAGCACGTTGTTCTTGTCGGACGCGACCACGAGATGCTTGACCGGCAGGCCGAGCAGCTTCGCGTAGTAGCCGGCGAGGATGTCTCCGAAGTTGCCGGTCGGCACGACGAACTCCACTTCGTCGCCGACGTTGATGACCTGCTGTTCCAGCAGTTGCGCGTATGCGGAGAAGTAGTAGACGACCTGCGGCACGAGGCGGCCGACGTTGATGGAGTTCGCGGAGGAAAGCACCACGTGGGAGTCGTCGGCGAGGCGGCCGGCAAGCTCCTTGTCGCCGAAGATGCGCTTGACCGCGGACTGCGCGTCATCGAAATTGCCCTTGACCGCGCACACGTTCACGTTCGAACCGGACTGCGTGGTCATCTGCAGTTCCTGCACCTGGCTGACCTTGCCTTCGGGGTAGAAGACGGTGATGCCGGTGCCGGCCGCGTCCGCGAAGCCGGCGAGAGCCGCCTTGCCCGTGTCGCCGGAGGTGGCGGTGACGATCATGATCTTCTCGTCCTTGTCGCCGTCGGCCGGGGTGGTGCGCGCCATGAAGCGCGGCAGGATCTGCAGGGCGACGTCCTTGAACGCGGAGGTGGGGCCGTTGAACAGCTCCATCACGTAATCGTCGCCCAGCGGCTTGACCGGGGTGATCTTCCCATCGGACCACTGGGGGCCGTATGCCTCGGCGATGCATTCCTTGAGCTCGGCCTCGGTGTAGTCGGGCAGCAGCACGGACAGCACGTCGAAGGCGATCTGCTGGTAGGACCTGCCCGCCAGAGAGGCGATGTCCACGTGGACATCGCCCAGGGAATCGGTCACGAACAGGCCGCCGTCATCGGCGATGCCCTTGCGGATGGCCTGCTTGGAGGTAAGCGAATCGGTGGTGCTGCGGGTGCTGTGGAACGTGGTCACTGGATTTCCTTAGCAATAGAACGAACAATTACGTCAGATACACCACAAGTGTACCGGCATGCGGCGGAAAACGGGCGCGGCCCGTCCGTGGAATGGAACGCCATGCGGCGCGGGTCCTCCGCCCGCCGCGCGCGCCGAGCGGAAGGTTGGATGAATAATGGTCACAGGGACCGGAGAACGCGGGAAGACGCTATCCTAGGGAACTATGACGAATCCACAGAACCAGACCGCTGCCGTAAACGCCGACGTGCTCGAGGCGGTATGCGGGATGGGCGACGCCGCACGCCGCGCGCAAGCCCGACTGTCCCAATCCAACACCGCGGCGAAGAACCGGCTGCTCGAAGCGGTGGCCGACGCGCTCGACGCGCACGCCGACGCCATCGCGCGGGCCAACGCGCTCGACATGAGCGAGGCCGCCGAACACGGCATGGACGCGGGCAAACTCGACCGGCTCAAGTTCGACGTCCCACGCGTCAAAGCCACGGCCCAGGGCGTGCGCCACGTGGCGTCCCTGCCCGACCCGGTGGGCGAGGTCGTACGCGGATACCATCTGGAGAACGGCCTGCGCCTGCAGCAGGTGCGCGTGCCCATCGGCGTGCTCGGCATGATCTACGAGGCGCGCCCCAACGTCACCGTCGACGTCGCCTCGCTGTGCGTCAAATCCGGCAACGCGGTCCTGCTCAGAGGCGGACACGCCGCCGAACGCACCAACGCCGCCACACTCCACGTCATCGGCGACACGCTCGCGCGGCACGGCTACGACCGCGCCCTGATCGCATCCGTCGACGAATACGGACGCGAGGGCGCCACCGCCATGATGGAGGCGCGTGGCCACATCGACGTGCTCATCCCACGCGGAGGAGCGGGACTCATCCAGGCCGTCGTACGCAACTCCAAAGTGCCCGTCATCGAAACCGGCGCCGGCAACGTGCACATCTACGTCGACCGCTCCGGCGACCTCGACAAGGCCATCCCCATCCTCATCAACGCCAAAACACAGCGCGTCGGCGTATGCAACGCCGCCGAAAAGCTCCTCGTCCACAAAGACGTCGCGGAACGCTTCCTGCCCGTCGCGGCGGAGGCGCTCGCCAAGGCCGGCGTCGAGATGCACGCCGACGAACGCGCGTACGGCATCATCGCCAAGACCGGCATCGAGGGCGCGAACCTCGTCGCGGCCACCGACGGGGACTGGGACACCGAATACCTCGCACTGAAGATCGGCATCAAGGTCGTCGACTCGCTGGACGAGGCCATCGAACACATCAACCGCCATTCGACGGGCCACACGGAATCCATCATCGCCGAGGACTACTCCGCGGTGGAGGAGTTCACCGCGCGCATCGACTCGGCCGTGGTGATGGTCAACGCGTCCACACGGTTCACCGACGGCGGCGTGTTCGGCTTCGGCGCCGAACTCGGCATCTCCACCCAGAAGATGCACGCGCGCGGTCCGATGGGCCTGCGCGAGATGACCACGACCAAATGGATCGGATACGGAACGGGACAGGTGAGAGCATGAGCGAGTTGTATGTGAACGGACTTGACAATCCGTGGGACGCGGACCTCGACGACCCCTACTTGGGATTGCGCCTCGCCTCGGAACGTCTGAGCATCGTCCGCTACGTGTTCCTGGTGCAGATCGAGGACGGCATCGCGACCGCAGGCCAGCGCGCTTCGCTCGAATACGCCGACGCCGTGCTGATCGGCTGGCCGGAGGCCGACGCCGAGGACGTGTCCCAACCCGACGCGGAGCAGGTCGAGACCATCGACACGCAGATGCGCGACATGGAACAGTACATCGCCAAATTCAGCGCGATGGAACGCGACCGCGACATCGACGGCATGACCGACACCCTGATCCGCGTCACCGAACGCGTGGCCGAGGTGCGCCGCATCTACCAGCCGGGATTCCCGCTGCCGACCTTCGCGGAGATCCGCCGCGTCGTGCAGGACGAATGGGACGAGGACATGGACAAGATCGACCCCGACAACACCTCGCCGACCGCCGACAGCATCGAAAAGGAAACCGCCGACGCCGACCGCGAGCAGAAGAACGAGGAAGCCGCATGAGCGTTCCCGAACAGACGCGTCCGGAGCCGAACGGCCCGTCCGCGGCGGACGACTCCGCCGAAAGCCGCGAAAACTCCGTCAGTTCCAAGGAATCCAAGGTTTCCGTGAAGGCTCCGGCAGCCGAGCCGGAACGTCGCATGTCGGAACTCTCCGTGGTCGAAACGCATTCCGCGATGGTCCACGGATGCCGTTCGGCCCGCGGCAACTGGCATAACCGCCCCCGGATCGGCATCATGGGCGGCACGTTCGACCCCATCCACAACGGGCACTTGGTGGCGGCGTCCGAGGTCTCATGGGTGTACGACCTCGACGAGGTGATCTTCGTGCCCACCGGCCGTCCGGTGTTCAAACTCGACAAGAACGTCACCAACGCCGAGGACCGCTACCTGATGACGGTCATCGCCACCGCGTCGAATCCGAAATTCACCGTCTCGCGCGTCGACATCGACCGGCCCGGCATCACCTACACCATCGACACGCTGCGCGACATCCGCGCGCAGAGGCCCGACGCGGAACTGTTCTTCATCACCGGCGCTGACGCGGTCGCGGAGATCATGCAATGGAAGGACGCCGACAAGATGTGGGACCTGGCGCATTTCGTGGCGGTCACGCGTCCCGGATACTCGTCGCCGGCAGGCGTGCGTCTGCCGGAAGGCAAAGTCGACACCCTGGAGATCCCCGCGCTGGCGATTTCCTCCACCGATGTGCGCAGACGCGCGGAACATGGCGAGCCGGTCTGGTATCTCGTGCCGGACGGCGTGGTGCAGTACATCGGCAAGCATGGCCTGTACCGCTGAAAAACGGGGGAACACGCGCGCCCGGTGAGGTCTGCGCGAACGGTTATCATTGGTCACGTCCAATTGACGGAAACAGACGTTTGGAGACACGGTGAGCGCAATCCTTGAGGGAAAGCCTGATAAAAATCTGATCCTTGTCACAGGCAGGACCCATCCGAAGCTGGCGGCGGACGTCGCCGAACAGCTCGGCATCGACATCCTGGAGACCACGGCATACGATTTCGCCAATGGCGAGATGTATGTGCGCTACACCGAATCCGTGCGTGGCGCCGACGTGTTCGTGCTGCAGAGCCACGCCAACCCGATCAACCAGTCGATCATGGAACAGCTCATCATGATCGATGCGTTGAAGCGCGCCTCCGCGCGCTCCATCACCGCGGTCTGCCCGCTGCTCGGATACTCCCGCCAAGACAAGAAGCACCGCGGCCGCGAGCCCATCTCCTGCCGTCTCGTCTTCGACCTGCTGAAAACCGCCGGCGCCGACCGCATCATGAGCGTCGACCTGCATGCCGCACAATCCCAGGGCTTCTTCGACGGTCCGGTCGACCACCTCATCGCCATGCCGGTGCTGGTCGACTATATCCGCGACCGTTTCTCCAACCAGCTTGACAACGTCGCCGTCGTCTCCCCGGACGCCGGCCGCATCCGCGTGGCCGAGCAGTGGGCCCAGCGCCTCGGCGGCGGTCCGCTCGCCTTCGTGCACAAGACCCGCGACATCACCCGCCCGAACCAGGCGGTCTCCAACCGCGTCGTCGGTGACGTCGCGGGCAAGGACTGCGTGCTCGTCGACGATTTGATCGACACCGCGGGAACCATCGCCGGCGCATGCAACGTGCTGAGGGACGCGGGCGCCAAGTCGGTGACCGTCGTCGCCACGCACGGCGTGCTGTCCGGACCGGCCGTGGAACGTCTGAAGAACTGCGGCGCCCGCGAGGTCGTGCTCACCGACACCGTGCCGATTCCGGAAGAGAAGCGTTGGGACGGCCTCACCGTGCTGTCTATCGCGCCGCTGCTGGCAAGCGCCATCCGCGCCGTGTTCGAAGACGGTTCCGTCGCCAAACTGTTCGACACCTATCCGGAGCACCACGGCCAGGGATTCCTGTTCGCCTGATTTCCGTCTTCCCAACGTGCCCCGTATGCGGGATTATGCGTGCGGGGCACGTTTCGCGTTTACGGCGTGGCACTCGCGGATTCCGAGTCCGGTTCCGACACGCGGCGTCGGATTTCGGCGGCATATGGCATAATAGACACTTGGCGGAAACAACCAGTTGATTCCGCCGTTCCCCCATGGTGTAATGGCAGCACACGGGTCTTTGGAACCCTTTGTCTTGGTTCGAGTCCAGGTGGGGGAGCTCGTATAAGGGCCCTCGCAGGAATGCGAGGGCCCATTTTGTTCGCACTGAACAACAACATGCGAATCATCGCTATTGGAATACGCGGTTTTTACCACATTCACGGTATGCTGGCCGTTATTGAAGGCGCGCCGCCGCGCCACCTGCAACGGAAGAAGAAAACCGATGAAGATTGACTACCTCGACACAGACGGCACGATCCGCGAAGGCGAATTGCATGACTGGTCGCAGGCCGCGTTGAACCAGCTTGAGAAGGCGTATGGTTACCGGTCCTTCCGTCCCGGCCAGCTTGAGGCGGTCGACGCGATCCTCGACCGGCGCGACCTGATCGCGGTGATGCCTACCGGCAGCGGCAAGAGCGTGTGCTACCAGCTGCCCGCGTTGCGTCCGGGCACGCTCACCGTGGTCGTCAGCCCGCTGCGCGCGCTCATGCGCGACCAGGTGCAGGCGCTGCAGGCCAGAGGAGTGCCAGCCGCGCTCATCGACGGCGGCGTGACGCCGCGCCAACGCCGGAGCATCTACGACATGGCGCATGGCGGCGGGCTGCGCATCCTGTACGTCGCGCCGGAACGGCTGGGCACCGAGGACTTCACGGCGTTCGCGCAATCCACGCGCATCGACCTGCTGGCGGTCGACGAGGCGCACTGCGTGCTGCAGTGGGGCAACGACTTCCGGCCCAGCTACCTGCGCATCGGCTCGTTCATCGCGTCGCTGCCCGCGCGTCCCGTCGTGGCCGCGTTCACCGCGACCGCGACCCGCGGGCAGGTGCCCGAGATCGCGGGAAACCTGGGACTGGACCGGCCCGTGCGCGTCGGCACGGGCTTCGACCGGCCCAACATCCGCTTCGACGCGGTCAGGCTCAGGCCGGCGGCGCGCAGGCGGTTCATCCTCGACTGGGCCGACGCGCACGATGGCAGCGGCATCATCTACTGCAACACGATCAAGGAATGCGACAGGTGGGCCGGACTCCTGGCCGGGCGCGGCGTGGACGCGGCCGCGTTCTACGCGCCCCTGGCGGATGGCGAGAAGGCGCGCATCCAGGACGGGTTCCTCGCCGGATCGCCGCGCGTGATCTGCGCGACCACCGCGTTCGGCATGGGCGTCGACAAGCCCGACGTGCGCTGGATCATCAACAACGGCCCGTGCGAGAGCCTTGAGGCGTTCTACCAGGAGGCCGGGCGCGCCGGGCGCGACGGACTGCCCGCCCGCAGCGTCATGCTGTGGACCGACAGCGAGTTCATCAGCTGGCGGCGCCGGCTGGAAGGCAACGCCGGAAGCGCCTTGGACGAGCCGGAGCTCAGGGAGCGCGCCGAACGCGCCGCGCTCGACCGGCTCGACGCGATGGAACGGTACTGCAAGACGGAAGGATGCCTGCGCCGCGCGCTCCTCGGCTATTTCGGCGAGGACCAGGACCGGGCGTATTGCGACAACTGCGGCAACTGCACGTACGCGGCCGATTGCGACGTCGACCCGGCGGAACCGCGCCGCCGCGGCCGCTCGCCCCGCCGGAACGGCAAACAGGCGACCGGCACGGCACGGACCTCCACGCGCCGCGGCGGGGAGACGGCATCCGCGGCCGATCGGGGACCATACGAGCGCCAGCCGGAGGACGAGGCCATCACCGCGTTCGTGGTCGGACGGCAGAAGCTTATCGGCCGTGGATTCGGCGACCGCAAGACCATCCGCAGCCTGCAGGGCGGTTCCGGCGAGGACGTCGACGACCAGGGACTCGACCAGGTCGACGGATACGGCGAGCTCGCCGGCATCGACGAACAGCGGATCAAGGACCGCATCGACACGCTCGTCGCGGCCGGCATCCTCGCGCGCGGTCCATACCACACGCTCATCGACGGGAAAACCGAAAAATCATGATGGGCAGGCGTTCCCCGGATCATGAGCGGTGAATGGATTCATGCGGATAAAGGCCCTTTGACCATCGCCAATGTAATCGTGCCAGTATTGTTCCTCAGTTGTTCAGATTGAATCCGTCGGTGGTTCAAACTCGTGAGATGTT
>ERZ808252.2008-NODE-2008-length-13324-cov-5.726958_pt1 | contig 13324 bp, 13 predicted proteins | sample MGYA00521242_ERZ808252 | MGnify/ENA primary metagenome ERZ808252 (study PRJEB31516, sample SAMN03275581) | gut metagenome | biome: mammalia-associated habitat; material: feces | host: Papio cynocephalus | place: Kenya | collected 2012-08-07 ...
GCGGTGCGTACGGGACTCGAACCCGTGACCTCCTGCGTGACAGGCAGGCATTCTAACCGGCTGAACTAACGCACCAAGTTGTTTCTAATGGCGTTTTCTCTCAAACGCGGTGCAAAGGTATGAACATTTTTCTTTCCATCCAAATTTTCGGGTAATTATTTTGCAAATATTTTTTGGAATATGATGGTGTCAGTATAAGTGCTGCCAATGTACAGCCAATCCTTTAGCAAGCATGTTTGTTGGTAACCTGCTCGTAAAAAAAGTTTTATGGAAGCATCGTTTGAAGTGCTGACATATGAGTAAAGTTGATGCAGGTGCAGAAATTCCTGCACGTATTTTTCCATTAGTTCGAGCACTTCTCTGCCATATCCTTTCTTTTGGTAATCGTGTGCTAATACAATACCAATTTCTGCGCGTAAGTGCCGTGGATTGAAGTCTACTATGTCTGCCATGCCTATAACAGTTCCTTCTTCAGTAGATTCGATCATCAGTCTTAGCTGGCCATCTGTGTAAATGTCGTGCGTTCCTTTGGCAATAAATTGTTTCAGCAAATAGCGTGAGTAAGGCACGTTGACCGAACTTATATCCCACAGTGTGGTATCGTTTTCCAATGTGTATAATACTTCAAGGTCTTCCGGTTCCATGGCTCTGAGGCTTACTCGTTCTCCTTGCAGCAGGTTGGTCTTTATCATATTAAATAGGTGTTTTGACTTGTAATCAGTTGCCCGTATTCGGGATAGTAGGTGCCAATCAGTGTGTAGCCGTTTCCGGCTTCATTGAAAAGGCGGAGTATGTGTGCTGTAGAATAGCTTTCCATATCGTAAACGGCAAAGCGATACTCTTCGGCTTTTATTCCGTCACTTGTATGCCCTTGTGGCAGGCTTTTTTCTGTTCCTTCGATGAAATCGGCTTCAAGATTGAATTTCCTGCATAGGTCACGTGCCTGTTCCAGCATGGATGTGCTTCCTATGAACAGGTATTTCTTTATATACGTCTTGGCGAATTTGCGATGTTGCCACTTAGATGCTTTTTGTTGTATCAGCGACCATAGTCCTAATAGAAATATGGCACTTTTTATTGTTAGTGAACAAAGAACTCCGAGATGCCTGTAATGTTTGTTGAAAAAGATGAGCATGGCTTCATAGAACACGTAGACGTAGCGGAACGATGTCTTTTCTGTGCTTTCTCCTTTATAGTGAAGTATATTGGTCGGCAAATAGTAGTTTTGATAACCTGCTTTCGTGATGCGATATGACAAGTCGATGTCTTCTCCATACATAAAAAAAGTTTCGTCAAAGCCTCCTGTGGTTTGCAATACACATCGTGGTACAATCATGAATGCCCCTGATACAACATCTATTTTACAGATTGATTTGTCGCATAGGTAAGACATATAGTAGCACCCGAAAATCCTTGAATGTGGGAATAGCCGTGAAAGTCCGGTCAATTTGCAAAATGATGTGAATGGTGTGGGAAGGCCACGTCTTGATTCCGGAGCAAATTCACCTGTTGGTTTCAGCATTCTTGTGCCTACCGCTCCTGTATCTTTGTGTGTTTCCATGAAGTTCAGGCATGTTTGCAGCGTGTCTTCGGCTATAAGCGTGTCCGGATTCAGAAACAGAACATATTCCCCTTGGCTTTTTTTCAGGGCTTTGTTGTTGGCCCGACCGAATCCCTCGTTGCTTTCGTTGGCTATGAAGTGCAACTGAGGGTATTCTTCTTTTGGAAAACAATGAGCTATGTGTTCTGCTGTGTTGTCAGCCGATGCATTGTCAACTACGAATATCTCCGTTTCGTTTCTGTCGGCTGAGCGAAATACGGAGTGTAGGCACTGTTCAAGGTAATACTTGACATTGTAGCTGACAATGATGACAGACAATTTCATTTGCTTGAGTTGAAGTGTGATACGATATAGCTTTTATAATCGTTTCGTGAAGGCTGGCACATGCTTTGGGCGATGGCTACGCACAGGCTGCACCATATGCATGATTCCGACATTGACAGACAGGCTGCGGCCAGGCAGCATAAACTGATGGCCGTTTGCAGTATGTTGCGAAGCATGCACCATGTATACAGGTATTCTGTACGTGTTGGTGCTTTGCGCTGCAGCCTTTTTTTGATGATTGGCAAGCGGAACATGTTGAATCCGCCTATAATAACGCTAATGCTTGTTATGAATGACAAAAGCTCGCAATAGTAGGCAATTGCCGTGTTGGAGCTTTTAAAGCTGCCGAAGAAAAGCAGCAGGATATTGCTTGCTATTATTATGATGATCAAAACCGACCATCGGTGCCATATATTCTTTGTGTTGACTGAATGATGCATCTTTTGATTATATGCTGTTTGTCTTAAAGGCGGTGCGTCCGGCCAAGGAACGACCTAAGGCTACTTCGTCTGCATACTCCAGTTCATCGCCTGCGGCTACTCCGCGAGCTATCGTGGTCAGTTCTACCGGTTGTCCCTCTAAGCGCCGGGCTATGTAGAATGCTGTTGTGTCGCCTTCCATAGTCGGGCTCAAGGCCAAGATCACTTCTTCTATATTTCCGGAGCTTACACGCTCGATGAGAGATTCGATTTCCAAATCTTTCGGTCCTATGCCGTCTATTGGCGATATGAGACCGCCTAAAACATGGTATAGTCCGCTGAATTGCTGGGTGCTTTCAACGGCCATTACATCGCGTACGTTTTCAACCACACAGAGCTGCCGGCTGTTACGTTTTGGGTTGGAGCAGATTTCACAGGTTTCAGTGTCTGACAGACTGTGGCATAGCTTGCATTTTTTGATATCGTTGCGAAAACGCACTAAGGCCCGGGCGAAAGCTTCAACTTCATGAGGTTCGCGCTTTAGCAGATGCAGTGCCAATCTCAAAGCTGTCTTACGACCGATTCCGGGCAATTCGCCCAAAGCCGACACAGCGTGTTCCAACAATTCCGACGAGTAATGTTCTAACATTGTTGCTTGTTGTATTTCGGAACTACAAATATACGAATAATCATTTTTAAAAGGACGTTTCGGCTTTCAACTTTTTGAAACATGAGCTGTGTTTATCAAAAAGTCATATGTGCGGAATCTAAAAGTCTGCCATAATGTTGTGCTTTGCAATACCAACGTTCAATAAGTAATCGTCCTATGTGGCCGAAAATGTAATTTCTTAGGTTTAAGGGCGTATTCCTGTTTTTTTATGGCGTAATGGATGGATATTGTGCTGTTTTTTGTAATTTCGCGAACAAAAACAAGAAAAAAGATACTTATATAGTTCATAATTATGAGTGTTTCTAACGAAGAAATGACTTCCAAGGGAAGTAAGAACTTTATAGAGGAAATAGTAGAATCCGATTTGCGCAAAGGATTGAATGATGGCCGGCTGCAGACACGCTTTCCCCCGGAGCCAAACGGCTACTTGCACATTGGTCATGCCAAGGCGATTTGTATCGATTTCGGCATTGCGCAGCAATATGGCGGTGTTTGCAATCTGCGTTTCGACGATACCAATCCGCAAAAAGAGGATACCGAATATGTTGACGCTATCAAGGAAGATATCCAATGGCTGGGCTTCAAGTGGGGCAACATATATTATGCGTCAGACTACTTTCAGAAATTGTGGGATTTTGCTGTGCGTTTGATCAAAGAAGGCAAGGCCTATATCGACGAGCAGACGAGCGAGCAGATAGCCGCCCAGAAAGGCACTCCGACAGAGCCGGGAACGGCAAGTCCTTATCGCGACCGCCCTATAGAAGAGAGCCTGGAGCTTTTTAACAAGATGAACAGCGGCGAAGTGCCCGAAGGGAGCATGGTGCTGCGTGCGAAAATCGATATGGCCAATCCGAATATGCACTTCCGCGACCCGGTGATTTACCGCATCATTAATCGTGAGCATCATCGAACCGGGAAAAAGTGGAAAGCCTATCCCATGTATGATTTTGCGCATGGACAAAGTGATTTTTTCGAGGGTGTCACCCATTCAATCTGTACGCTTGAGTTTGTGCCCCATCGCCCGCTTTACAATTATTTTATCGATGAGCTGAAGGAAGGCAAAGACTTGGACGACCACCGTCCGCGTCAGTACGAGTTCAATCGTTTGAATCTGACTTATACCGTTATGAGCAAACGCAAATTGTTGGCTTTGGTTCAAGAACATTTGGTGTCGGGTTGGGACGACCCCCGCATGCCCACAATCTGCGGTTTGCGCCGTCGTGGCTATTCGCCCGAGGCGGTCCGCAAGTTTATTGATATGATAGGCTACACCAAGTTTGACGCGCTCAACGATTATGCCATGCTTGAAGCTGCTGCTCGCGAGGATTTGAACGCAAGAGCCTTGCGTGTATCCGCGGTTTTGAATCCGGTCAAACTGATTGTGACCAATTATCCTGATGGAAAAGAAGAGGAGATGACGGCTGTCAATAATCCCGAAAACGAAGCCGATGGAACGCATCAGATAACTTTCAGCCGTGAATTGTGGATAGAGCGTGAAGACTTCATGGAAGACGCTCCGAAAAAGTACTTCCGCATGACTCCCGGCAAGGAAGTCCGTTTGAAAAACGCTTATATCGTAAAATGTACGGGATGTAAGAAAAATTCCGAAGGCGAAGTGGAAGAAATCTATTGCGAATACGATCCCGAAAGCCGTAGCGGATTGCCCGGTGCCGATCGCAAGGTGAAAGGCACGCTTCATTGGGTGAGCTGCTCTCACGCCATCGGTGCTGAAGTGCGCCTGTACGACCGGCTGTTCTCTGTAGAAAATCCGTCGGCCGACGAGCGGGATTTTCGTGAGCTGCTCAATCCCGAAAGTCTGAAAGTGCTAAGCAATTGTTATGTAGAGCCCTTTGCAGCAGGATGCAAGCCGTCTGACTATCTGCAATTCCAACGTATAGGCTATTTCACGCCCGATAAGGATACCCGCCCCGACCATTTGGTCTTTAACCGCACCGTAGGCCTCAAGGACACATGGGCAAAGAAAAACAAATAGCATATGATATTATTGACTCCTTTTTATCAGACATTATTGGACGATCTGAACTATTTTACGTTGACCATCCTGATGGCCATCGAAAGTTCTGTTTTTCCGCTTCCTTCCGAGATAGTGGTGCCGCCGGCCGCCTATATGGCTGCCGAAGGGCGCATGTCAATGTCGCTCGTGATACTGTTTTCGACGCTCGGTTCCATCATCGGGGCTTCGGCCAACTATGTCGTTTCCTACTATGTGGGGCGTCCCGTTATCTACAAGTTTGTCGAAAGCCGTATAGGCCACATGTTCCTTTTGAACCGTGAAAAGATGGAATCGGCCGAAAAATATTTCGATCGGAAAGGCGCAATAGCCACGCTGATAGGTCGCTTGCTGCCGGGTGTGCGCCATGTGATATCCATTCCGGCCGGTTTGAGCAGAATGCATTACGGCCGCTTCGTCCTCTATACGGCAATAGGTGCCACTGTGTGGAATGCCATATTGGCGTTGCTGGGCTGGTATCTGCATAGCCTGGTGCCGCTCTCACAGTTGAACGAGCAGGTGAAGATCTACGAACGCCCCATACTTTACGCGCTGGGCGTTATGGTAATAGCCATTGTTGCTTATTTGGTATACAAGGGCTTCAGACATAAAAAATAGCACGATTTTAAGTTAGGAAAACATTGCGAAGAGGGCAGGCCGCAAGGCTGTGCCCTCTTTTCATGCTATGGTTTGAAAAACACTTGCTGCGAGTTGAAATTTGCAGCACAAGACATCGGATTTGCTCCCTACGCGTTGCCGCATTTCACGTAAGGCGCGTTTAGGGGCGTGTGGAAGTACGGAAATGCACGTGTGCGAAGACCGAATATAAAGTGGAGCATCAAAAAAGGCGCTTCATTAAGATGAAACAGGCGGGGTGCAAGAAAAAACGGAGGTTTTGCGAAAAAATAGCAGAAATATTTGCTGCGAATCAAAACTTGTTTATACCTTTGTTTCAATAGTAGAGTGTAAGTCGGATAGTAGGTCTGCCGTCAGCATGATAGAAAGACAGATATTGACAAATAGCTTAAAAAGATACTTCGGCTTTGACGTGTTCAAAGGCGATCAGGAGGCCATTATACGCAATGTGCTCGAAGGCAAGGATACATTTGTACTTATGCCAACGGGTGGCGGCAAAAGCCTTTGCTATCAGTTGCCAGCATTGATGCTCGAAGGGACAGCCATCGTTGTGTCGCCCTTAATAGCACTGATGAAGAACCAGGTAGACGTGATGAGCCACTTGGGCGAGAATGCTGGAATTGCCCATTTTATCAATTCGACGCTGACCAAGGCAGCTCTGTCTGAAACCAAAAACGATGTGCGCAAAGGCATAACAAAACTACTGTATGTAGCTCCCGAAACGCTGACAAAAGAAGAGAATATCAGGTTTTTCAAAAAAATCAATGTGTCATTCTATGCCATTGACGAGGCTCATTGCATCTCAGAATGGGGGCATGATTTCAGAGTGGAATACCGTAAGATACGTCCCGCGATCGATGCCATAGGCCGCGCGCCGATTATAGCATTGACTGCGACAGCCACAGATAAGGTGAAGGCAGATATAAAGAAAAACCTCGGCATTCCGTCAGCACGCGAATTCTGCAGCTCTTTCAATCGTCCGAACCTCTATTATGAAGTGCGTCCTAAGACCAAAGACGTCGACAAAGAAATAATAAGGTTTATACGCCAGAACATGCACAAAAGCGGCATCATCTATTGCCTGAGTCGCAAAAGAGTGGAGCTGCTAGCCGAAGTGTTGCAGGCCAACGACATAAAAGCTGCGCCTTATCATGCCGGAATGGATGCCTCGCTACGCGCACAGACTCAAGACGATTTCCTGATGGAGCGCATAGATGTGATAGTGGCCACTATAGCTTTCGGAATGGGCATAGACAAACCCGATGTGAGATACGTCTTGCATTATGACATGCCCAAGAGCCTGGAGGGCTATTATCAGGAAACCGGCCGTGCAGGGCGTGACGGCGGTGAAGGCAACTGCATCGCATTCTATTCATACAAAGACCTGCAAAGATTGGAAAAATTCATGGAAGACAAACCACTGTCAGAACAAGACATAGGACGGCAACTGCTTAAAGAAACGGCAACCTATGCCGAGTCGTCCGTGTGCAGGCGCAAATTGTTACTGCATTATTTCGGCGAAGAATACAAAGAAGATAATTGTGGAATGTGTGACAACTGTATAAATCCAAAAGAAAAGGTGGAAGCAAAAGATAAATTATGTAAAGTAATAGAGATAGTATCAGCCATTAAGGAAAACTTTGACGAAGATTTCGTGATGAACATCATCATGGGTCGTGAAACAGAAGAAATAATGGCACAGAAATTCGATGAACTCGAATCATTTGGCATCGGTGAGGACGAAGATGAAAAGGTCTGGATTTCAGTTTTGCGTCAAGCCGTGCTGACAGGCTATCTGGAGAAAGATATAGAAAACTCGGGAGCATTGAAAATAACGCCTCAAGGCGCAAAATTCTTGAAAAATCCCGTTTCGTTCAAGATAACGGTAGACAACGACTTTGACAATGATGATATAGATGTGCCATTGGACACATCGGCCTCCGGAGCGGTAGACCCGGTGTTATTCCAAATGCTGAAAGACCTGCGTAAACGGTTGTCGAAAGAACTTGACGTCCCCCCTTACGTGATATTCCAGGATCCTTCATTGGAGGCCATGTCGACAAATTATCCCGAAACCATAGAGGAATTACAAAATATCCCGGGAGTCGGAGCCGGAAAGGCAAAACGTTACGGCCAGGCCTTTTGCGATCTGATAAAACGCCATTGTCAGGAAAACGAAATAGAGCGTCCCGAGGATTTGCGCATCCGGACCGTGGCCAATAAGTCGAAACTGAAAGTAAGCATCATCCATAGCATAGACAGAAAAGTCGCACTTGACGATATAGCCGAAGTAAACGGATTAGACTTTGACGAACTGCTCGAAGAAATCGAAGCCATCGTATATTCCGGCACAAAAATCAACATAGATTACTTCCTGAACGAAGTTATGGACGAAGACAGATTGGCTGATATATACGAATATTTTCAGGAATCAGAAACAGACAATCTGGATGACGCGGTGGAAGAACTGGGCAGCGACTATACGGAAGAAGAAATCCGGCTCGTTCGCATCAAATTCATTTCAGATATGGCCAATTAGGCCTATAAGCTCAAACGACAGCCGGGAAAGCAGAAAAAAGCATGACAAAGCAAAAACTCTTGCCACTATTGACGGCAACCTCCCTATTGGTAACAGGAGGGTTGCTCATCGAAGGACTCTTTTCCGGTGACGGCATTGCACGATTCAGCCAACGTTCTTATCAGCTGACGTTACTTGCATTGTCTTTGATAGATATAAATCTGCTACTTTTGCTTTTCAACAACAGTGGTCGCAGAAAAAAAACAAACAAAGAAGGTTTCGTGGATTCCGGCCGACGCAGCTTTCTCACCTGGTCCTCGGGAATAGCGCAAAACAAGACCGTAGACGCAGTAAAGCAAAAGATGGATAAAGGAATCGCGGCAGTAACAAAAAAACGCAATCCGAAAAGCCGTAATCCCTTAGTGCCGGCAGGTGCCGGTACATGGGAGCATTACAAAAAAGCATGCGACGTATGTCAGAAGTGCGTCGAAATATGTCCGCAAAAAGTACTGAAGCCCTCCTTGGCTTACGCTGACTTCATGCTTCCCGAGCTGGACTTTCGCAGCTCATACTGTCATGTGGATTGTGTAAAGTGCAACGAAGTCTGTCCTACAGGTGCACTCGAAAAAATAACGCCCGAAGAAAAAGCGGGCATCCAAATAGGTTATGCTGTGTGGCTGCGTGAAAATTGCCTCGTCATTGACGATAAGCAATGCAGCAGCTGCGAAAAGGCATGCCCGAACGGCAGTATAGAAATGATTGCCTCCGGGCGTTTCAAGATTCCGCTAATCAATACCGGGACATGCCTCGGCTGCGGAGCTTGTCAGGCCGCGTGTCCGTCTTCGCCACTTAAGGCGATATACGTTGAGGCTCACCTATCGCATCGCTACAGGTGAAGTCCCTGAAACGATGGAATAGAAAATGATAACAATACAATATAATTAAATTAAAAAGATTACCTATGTTACAACTGTTGTTTTTAGGCGGTTTAGGCTTGCAAGAAATCCTGATTATCGCATTTATTGTTTTGCTCCTTTTCGGAGGAAAGAAAATTCCCGAACTGATGAAAGGCCTTGGCAAAGGCGTTCGCAGTTTCAAGGATGGGGTGAACAGCATTGAAGAAGACACAAAGAAAGAACTGGACAATATTGATCAGCCTCAACAGAAAGACAAGTAATGGACGCTCCGGAACATGACATAAATGCGACCTTTTGGGAGCATTTGGATGCGCTCCGCTCTGTCATTATCCACATAGTCATCGCCGTTTTGGTGATGACAGTTGTGGCGTTTTGCTTCAAGGATTTGCTTTTCGAGGTGGTGCTTGCTCCCAAGTACGATGATTTCATCACTTATCGCATGATGAGACATCTTAGCGAGTGTGTAGGTCTTGCATCGATTGCTCCCGAATCTTTTAACGTGGAGCTAATCAATACAGGCATGGCATCACAATTCCTTATTCACGTGAAGATGGCTTTTTTGATGGCCGTCCTTTTGGTTTCGCCGTATATTCTGTATGCTATTTTTGCCTTTGTTTCACCGGCTCTTTATAGGAATGAGCGCCGTTATTCTGTGCGTTTTATCGTAGGAGGCTACTTTATGTTTATCATGGGTGTGCTTTTGAGCTATATCCTGATTTTCCCTCTGACGTTCCGTTTCCTTGGTACTTATCAAGTGAGCAATGATGTGAAGAATCTTATCTCATTGGACTCGTATATAGATACGATGATGATGCTTAATCTTATGATGGGCATTCTTTTCGAGTTGCCTGTTTTAAGTTGGCTTTTTGCGAAGTTCGGCATCCTGAAACCTGATTATATGACACAATACAGGCGCCATGCCATTGTGGTGATTTTGATTATTGCCGCGATAATTACGCCGACGAGCGATGCGTTTACTCTCACGTTGGTTTCACTACCCATTTACTTGCTTTATGAGCTGAGCATTATAATTGTGAAGTATACTTATAAGCCACGCATTGAAAGTGATGACGAAGAGGATGATGATGACGGCGATTTGCCGGTAAAAGCTTCGGCGGATGCAGGTTCTGATTTGGCTTTAAAAAAGAAATGACGCCATAGGAGGCGCATTAAAAAAAAGGACAAGGAGCGGCTTTTATGCCGTTTCTTGTCCTTTAAATCTTATAGATTCTGTCGGTCTGTTTCACAGGTTTTTGGGCACTTTGTCGTTGGCCAACTGGAATATATAGTAGACGTATGGCTTTTTGACTATTTGCGAAAATACTTGGGTATATTTCCGTTTTACCTTGATTTCCTCTTCTTCCGATTTCCAATGGCTGTCCAGCAGTTCTTGCGCTTGTGCCGGTGTCAGTTGCCGTTTGTCAATTTGTGCTCTGTATTTGTCTTTCAGGTCGTTATAGATGTCTCTTGCCGCGTGCCATTCTTTGAGATATGCGTAGAAGGCCGGTGAGAACTTGCTTTCGAGTTGCTTGCTCATTTTCAGTCCTTTTACTACGTGGTGATACCGCCAATGATCTTTCTTAGATTGTGCTTTCAGTTCTTGTCCTGTTGCCGCCATTATGGCTATGGCTATCAACAGGGATGTTGTGTATTTATTTTTCATGTGTAGGAGTTTTATAATTAAAAAGAGTTGGCCTGTAAGCCGGGTTCTGTGTTCCTCTTTAAGAGGAATGCCTGTCATTTATCTACGCCCGAGGTTGCCCCGGGGCTCTATCGTTCTACCCTCCGATGCACGGTAGTTTGAGCGGGCCGCTCTCAAGCACCGGTTTACTTGAACTTTCAACACCCGTAACGCACGCCCCGCGACATCACTGTCCGGTCGGTGAGCTCTTACCTCGCCTTCTCACCCTTACCTTTGCCGTTAAAAGCCAAGGCGGTTGTTTTCTTCTGCGTTATGTTACCCTCGCGGATATCTTCCCGTTAGGAAGTGGGCTGCCCTATGTTGCCCGGACTTTCCTCTTGCTCCTGGTGTGGGGCAAGCGACAAGCCGGCCAGCTCTTTTATAATGGGCAAAAGTACGATTTTTGTGTTGATTGTCATTGCTTTTTTGTATTTTTGAAGCCTAATAACCAATTCTTATAATGATGAAAAGACTTTTTCCCCGTGTTCTATTGTTGTTTTTGCCATGTTGTATGGCTATTTCGTTACCGTTGGCGGCTCAACCGATTTATGAACCGACTCCAGAAAACATGGAGGTCCGCAAGGAGTTTGAGGCTGATCGTTTCGGTATTTTTTTGCATTGGGGCATTTATTCCGAGTATGCTCAGGGTGAGTGGTATCTTGAGTTTGGAAAGCTCAGGAATTCTGAGTATTCCAAGGCGGCCGATTGCTTTTATCCCGTGCGTTTTGATGCTCGTCGCTGGGTTCGCTCTTTTAAGGAAGCGGGTGCCAGGTATATTTGTATTACTGCGCGCCATCATGACGGTTTTTCGATGTTCAAGACTTCGGCTTCTCCCTATAATATTGTGGATGCCACTCCGTTCCGCCGTGACGTGCTGGCTGAGTTGGCCGCTGCTTGCAAGGAGGAGGGGCTCAAGTTGCATTTTTATTATTCTCTTCTCGATTGGGTGCGCGAGGACTATCCGATAGGAAAGTCCGGCCGCCATACAGGGCGTGTGGGCAATAAGGCTGATTATAATGCGTATTTTGATTTTATGAAGAGCCAGATCAGGGAATTACTGACCAATTATGGTGATGTGCGTGCCCTTTGGTTTGACGGGTACTGGGATCATGCCGGTGAGCAGCCTGCTTTTGACTGGCGTATGCCTGAGCTTTACCGCTATATCCATTCTTTGCGGCCGGCGTGTCTGATTGGTAACAATCATCATATTTCGCCTATTTCCGGTGAAGATTTCCAAATGTTTGAGCGCGACCTCCCCGGAGAAAACAAAGCCGGTTTTTCCGGACAGGCTGTGAGCCATTTGCCGCTTGAAATGTGTCAGACGATGAATGGCATGTGGGGCTACAAAGTGGCCGACCTGAATTATAAGTCTGTAAAGGATATGGTGCGGCTTCTTGTGCGTGCGGCGGCAAAAGGTTCTAATTTGTTGCTCAATATCGGGCCAAGGCCCAACGGCGAGTTGCCTGACCTGTCGATTGACAGGCTTAAAGGCATCGGACAGTGGATGAAGCTTTATGGCGAGACTATCTATGGCACTCAGGCCGGTTGCGTGGGTGCGCAGGAGTGGGGCGTTTCCACCCAAAAGGGAATGCAATTGTTTCTGCACGTCATGTCGTCGGAGCCGCGGCAAGTGCTCGTTCCGTTGAAACAAAAGGTGAAAGGAGTCGTTGAGTTCCTGTCAGGAAGAAAGTTACCGTATAAGCAGCAGAAAGATGGCTCTTTGCTTATTACATTGCCCGAGCGAGGAGATGAAATCGATTATGTCATAACTGTGACTTTGAAGAAGTAACAAAAGCCAATTTACCCCTAAACGTCCGACAGGCTGCACCATTAATATCATGGCGCAGCCTGTCGGACGTTTATATCAGTTTTTGCCTGAAGTCTGTTATTGCTTTATCGTGTTGGCCAAGCTGCTGAGTATGGCGTTCGCCCTATCGATGGTATATTTGCGAAACTTTCCGGAATCTTTTTTGAGCTCTTTTCCATCGTTTTTCAGCGCATATTCGTCGGTAATCCATTTTTCGGCTTTCAGCCCTTGTGCATCTTCGTAGTCGTAGATGATGTCTTGTATTTTTGCGTATGCCTTTCCGTCGCTATATTCCATGAGGATGCGATAGCTCATTTCGGCCGCATCGGTTGACCATTTCCTTTTCTTAAAATAAATGGTTTCACGGACGTTTGCCACTATGCGTTGGTTTTGTTCCGACTGCATGGTTATTTTCGAATACTTGTCGTGCCCAGAGTCCTTTACCAGTCGGTTGGTAAAAGCCAGCATTTTTGTGAAGAGTTGTGCTTTGCTCATTCCGGGTGCGTCGATGGTTTTGTCGAAGGTGACAAGACCGTCTTTTACTATCACGCTTCCTTTCAGGTAGTTCTTTGCGGTGTTTTTCTGTGCAGATGCAGTTACGGCAATCAGGCAGAGCAATAAGAATAGTAGCTTTTTCATGATTGAATGGATTTGAATACATAGACAAAGGTAAGCAAAATATTTCCGACATCCTATTATCTGCCGTGAAATTCTCGAGGCATGAGTTTGTTTTTTCAAGCCACGTCTTCTAATTTTCAGCCCATTCCTTTCGGCACGGAG
>ERZ808252.2011-NODE-2011-length-13264-cov-3.710349_pt1 | contig 13264 bp, 14 predicted proteins | sample MGYA00521242_ERZ808252 | MGnify/ENA primary metagenome ERZ808252 (study PRJEB31516, sample SAMN03275581) | gut metagenome | biome: mammalia-associated habitat; material: feces | host: Papio cynocephalus | place: Kenya | collected 2012-08-07 ...
GTTGATAGAGAAAGAGAAATACTTGCATTTATTCCTAAAGAATATTGGACTATTGAGGCTGATTTCAAAGACTTTAAGGCAAATCTAGAAACTTATAAAGATAAAGCAATAGAAATTCCAAATGAGGAAGAGGCTAATAAAATACTTGATAGTTTAACAAATACATTTACTATTAAAAAAGTTGAAGAAAAAGAAAAGAAAAGAAGTGCTAAAGAAGTATTTAAAACTTCAACACTTCAACAAGCATGCTCAAATAAACTGGGTTATCCTGCCTCGAAGACAATGAAAATTGCTCAAAAACTTTATGAGGGTATTGAACTTGAGGATGGATTTCACGGCCTTATTACTTATATGCGTACTGATAGTGTAAGACTTTCTGATGAATTTACAAAAGCATCTTTTGCTTATATCAATAGTAAGTTTGGTAAAGACTATGTAGGTTATGTTAAAAAAGGTAAAAAGACTGAAAATGTTCAAGATGCTCACGAAGGTATTAGACCGACAAATATTAATTATGAACCAGATAAAATTAAAAAGTATTTAGCACCTGATGAGTATAAACTTTATAAAATTATTTACTATAGAGCTCTTGCTTCATTAATGGCTGATGCTAAGTTTAATTCGACTACCGTACTACTTGATAATAATGATTATGGTTTTAAAGCAACTGGTAGTGTTCTTACATTTGATGGTTATTTAAAAGTTTATGGTGATTATGAAGATCAAGAAGATACAATTTTACCAGACTTTAAAAATTATAAAGCAGGTATAATTTTATCTGATACAATTACGAAAACTCAACACTTTACAAAACCACCAGCAAGATTTACAGAAAGCTCTCTTATTAAAGAACTTGAATCACTTGGTATAGGAAGACCCTCAACTTATGCAACAATTATTTCCACAATTAAAGATAGGGGATATGTTACCCTTGAGGACAAAAAGTTTGTTCCAACAGAGGTTGGTTTTGAAACCACTGATAAATTGCAAGAATTTTTCTCAAGTATTGTAAACGTTAAATATACTGCCAATATGGAAAAAGATTTAGATGAAATTGCCGATGGAAAAGAGGACTATAAAAAAATGCTTAAAGACTTTTATGACAATTTTGCTCCTCTTGTGGATAATGCCTTTAAAAATATGGAAAAGAAGAAACCCGAAGAAACTGGTGAAAAATGTCCAGAATGTGGTAGCCCTTTAGTTATTAGAAAAGGTAAATATGGTGAGTTTGTAGCATGCTCTAACTTTCCAACATGTAAGTATATTAAAAAAGAAAATAAACAAACAGAAAAAGAAATTGTTTGTAAATGCCCAAAATGTGATGGCAATATAATTGTTAGAAAAACTAAAAAGGGAAAAGAATTTTATGGATGTGATAATTTCCCTAAATGTAAATATGCATCATGGTATAAACCAACAGGTGAGAAATGTCCAAAATGTAATGATTTATTAGTTATTAAAAATGGTGAAGTAATTTGTCCTACTTGTGATGAATAATTCATCATTTTTTTTGATATTAAAAAAACACCAAGATATCTTGCAAACCCAGTGTTTATCTAGTATATATTTTATGAAAAAAGGAAGGCGAAGTTATAGACAAAAATAGGAAATATACATGCTTTTTATTTTTATTATTTTTAATGGCAATTTTATCTGTAATTTTTTATCCAAAAAAAGATGATAATAAAAGTATTATAAAAAAATCTTATGCATTTAATATTAAAAATGATGGAGAAACAAGTTATACCTCAGTAGATACTATTCCAAGTGATTTAACAAAATATCATATTGATGAAGAAAAAACAACATGTGAAAATGGTGGTAAAGTTTCAATAGTGGGTAATAAACTTGCTTATCAAACAATAGGATCTGATAGATGCACGGTTTATTTATATTACGAGGAACTTCACGATATTAAAATAAATGTTGCAAATCTAAGTTATCTTTTAGGGGGATATACAAAAAGTATAACTGATTGTGATGGCATATCTGGTGGTACATGGGATTATAAACTAAATGGTATTGTAATCGATAATATTTCAAGATTAACTTCATATAGGAGTTTAACTGATACTTTAAATTCAAATAAACTTGATATTAATGATAAAACTGTCGGAACATATATTAAATATTTGTGTGAGGCCTTTGCATTTTATAAAATCAAAAGATTTGATGTTCAAGGTAAAAAGTATCTAGTTACACAAGATAAATATTATTTGTCAGACCATACAGTTAAGTTCGCTATTCAAGGAACAAAAAACATGAATTATGGATGTATTTATGAAAATATTGTGGCAATGAAAAGAAATGAGAAAATATATATTCAAGTTTCGGATAATATTGGAAATGATTTTGAAAATGATACTTTTAAAAGGGAAGTTACTCCATTATTACAAATTAAAGATGCTTACCCTAAAATGATACTTGCAAGAACTAGACATGATGACTATCAATATGAGGGAATTTTAATAGTGGATATTGCTAACTGGCTAACTAGATTATAAATTAGGTAAATAAAAATTCTATTTCGCAAACTAGAAAAAAATTAGAATTTGCGAAATATTTTTTTATTTTGATGACAAATGTTTAATTAAATGTTATTATATATTCAAAAGGAGAAGTACTATGGATGAAATAATGCAAAAACTTAAAGAAGAAATGCTTGGAAAGGATAATGTAAAAGTAAAAAATGAAACACTCGAGAAATTTTTAAATAATCATAAAACTAAAGAACTAGTTAAAATGTGTTTAATTTCTTTAATAGGTAAAGTTGAGGCAAATGAATTACTTAAAATAAATGGTTATGCTAATAAACCTAAAAATGAAATAATAGAGTACATTAATAATAATTTAGAAGATATTTTATATTGTTATTTAGAGATGTTTAATGATTATGAGTTAGAACAGTTAAAAATATTAATGAATAGGAATGGAAAGAAGGTTTATTTTGCTAAAAAAGATATTTCAATTGGCTTTTTAACTTTTATAAAAACTCATGCATTAGGTAATGTTGAATATAATAAAGAGGAAGATTATGTAAAAGTTTTTATTCCTGAGAAGTTTATTAAAATATTTAGAAAGGGTTTAAGAGATTATGATCTTTTAGATAGAAATAAGCTTATTCAAGAAGTATCACATTTTATTGATTTAATCGTAAATGCTTATGGCATCATATCAATAAAAAAGATACATGAAATATTTGAAAAATTAATGTATAAAATAGATATCAATAAGTTAATAGAAATTGTGTTTATTAACTCTGCTCACACGGAAAATACTTTCTTATGTACATATAGAAAAGAACAATTAGTTTTTGGTGTAGATTTTGAGGATGATAAAGATGCTATAGAGTTTTATAAAAAGCAAGAGGGTGAATATAAATTATTTTCTTTAAAAGATTATGAAGCTCTTTATGATGGCTCTTATATGTATACTTTAAAATCATATAATGAGCTTGCAAACTATTTAATAAAAAAATATAAACTTTCTAATGCTGATTTAGATTATATTGATGAATATATGATAAATGATTTTATGATGTGTTCTCAAACAGATCCTGTTTTAGCGGAAACTCATTTTAAATATAAAATAAAAAAGAGGTTTGACTCTGATAATGAAACTATTAATGAGGCGTTAATTTTATTAAAAAATATTTATAATGAATATCCTAAATGGAGTAAAAGAGGTAATATATAGTTTAAAGAAAAACTTTTAAATTTTGTACAAAATATGATAGTAAAAGGAATCAATTTAGGAGTGTGGTTAATGTGATATATTTTATCTCAGATACGCATTTTTGTCATAGCAATATAATCAAATATTGTAATAGACCTTTTAAAGATGCTAAAGAAATGAATGAAACTATAATAAATAATTGGAATAATATTGTAACTAATAAAGATATAGTTTACCATTTAGGAGATTTTTGTTTATCCACTGATGATGAGATTAAAAACATATTTAATAGATTAAATGGAACTATTATATTAATTCGTGGTAATCACGATAGAAAATCTGTTAAATTCTATGAAGATATTGGCTTTAAAGTACTGACTAACCCGCCAATTATTTTAGAAAAATATAAATTAATGCTATCACACGTACCACTTCTAGATTCAAATATAAAAGAGGGATATATCAATTTACACGGACATATTCATAATAAAAGTATTAGTGAAAACTATAGTGATGATAAACACATTAATTTAAGTGTTGATGTAACTGATTATAAACCAGTTAGTATAAAGGAAATTAATAAAATAGGGAGTGATAAATTATGTTAAAAATTAAGTTAACTGAAAACTATACTGGAATTACTATATCTGGTGATTTTAATGATTTGGATTTTTTATATGATTCAGTAAGTTATTTAATTAAACATGATAATGTAAGTGATGGCGAATGTGTTATGCAAAATCATTTATATGCCTTTTTATATGATCTAAGACACGCATATGAAGGTAAAAGAGATGCTATTCTTATTAATAACAATTTAAATAATAATTCAAGAATGTGGTTCGAATTTAAAAAGAAAGATGTAACTAATAATAATGTATATTTTTGTTTTAATTACTTATTACCTGATTTATTATTAGATATAATTTTAGTTAAATATTTTATAAGAAAAATTAATAAAAAAGATAATAATATATTTAATTCATATATAAATATGGTTAATTATTTTTATTCGGTAGCATTAAATTCCCTTAGAGATATGCTTGCAGAAACTAAATTTAATAAACTAAAAAAAGAATTACTTAGATCGGTAATATCTGACAGTGATTTTATTCCTAGATGGTTTGAAATAATAAATTGTGATTATATTAATATGACAAAAATTCAAAGAGAAAAGAAGTTTATGCAAATTATGGATGCTATATATAATTATGATGAGTATGAAGATTATATAAAAATAAAAATGGAATGTGAAAAAATATGTAAAGAGGTAAATTGCTCATTAGATGATTTGCATTATGAAAATTATCCAAATGATGATGAGATTGTGTGGTAATATGGAGATAAAAAAACTTGTAAAATATTTAATTAAAAAAGGTGATAAAACTGATATGTTATCCTCACTTGAAAGAGTTGATAAAAATATAATTAATGAAAAATTAAAGGAATATGATGTAAAAACATTAAAGGAATTATCAAAATGTATTATTGATGAATTTGCTGAAATTTTAGAATTTTCAAAAGATGATATTTTAACTCAAATGTTTTTTATTAAATTAGTTGATAATGAAAACACCTTTATATTTTCTGCTTATGAAGAAGATGTAGAATCATTATGGGTATTTCCATATGATGATGGAAGCCATTATACTTATTATATACCAGATGAAATAAAAAAATTATTAAAGATGAATTAGGAATATAGTTATATGATTATATAAAAATAAATATATTTAAATAGGTGATGATATGTTTTATAAAATAATTCATACACGTATTAGATATATTTTTTTATTTATATTTATAATTCTTTTATGTGTAATAATAAAAGTATTTTATATTGAGGTAATTAGTTATAATAAACTTAAAAGTTTATCAGATGATTTATATTCAAGAAATCTTCCTATTAAAGCTGATAGGGGTAAAATAGTGGATAGAAATGGGTTGGTGCTCGCTGATAATATTACAACAACTTCACTTGTTTTAGTGCCAAGGCAAATTAAAGATAAAGAAAAGGTTGCAAAAGATTTATCTGATATTTTAGGTACCTCTTATGATGACATGCTTGCCCACGTAAGTAAAAAGACATCAGTTGAAAGAGTCCATCCCGAGGGAAGAAGACTTTCTTATGAAACCTCAGATAAAATAAATGCCTTAAATTATGATGGGGTTTATCTTTTAAAGGAAAGTAAAAGATATTATCCTTATAAAGAACTTTTATCCCATACTTTAGGTTATGTTGGTATAGATAATCAAGGTTTAAGTGGACTTGAACTTATTTATGATGAATATTTAAAAGGGGAAGATGGTTCAATTAAATATTTTTCTGATGGTAAAGGAAATCGTCTTAAAATGGCACAGGTTTATGAAAGCCCCACTGATGGAATAACTATAGGTTTAACTATTGATATAAATTTACAAAAAGCGGTTGAGGGTGCCCTTGATGAAATAGTTTCTAAGTATACGCCAGAGCACGCTTTAATTCTTGCGATGGATCCCCAAAATGGGGAAATACTAGCTATGGGTTCAAGACCAGGATTTGATCCAAATAATTATAAAGACTATGATACCCAGACTATTAATCGAAATCTTCCTATTTGGATGACTTATGAACCAGGTTCAACTTTTAAAATAATTACGCTTGCCGCTTCGATTGAGGAAAAAACTATTGATTTATTCAAAGACACTTTTACTGACAGTGGTTCCATTAATGTTGAGGGTGCAACTCTTCACTGTTGGAAGCACGGAGGACATGGAACGCAAACTTACCTTGAGGTAGTGGAAAACTCTTGCAACCCAGGATTTGTATCAATGGGACAAAAACTAGGTACGCAAAAATTAATGAGTTATATAAAAAGTTTTGGCTTTGGACAAAAAACAGGAATAGATTTAAATGGTGAAAGTAATGGAATACTTTTTAATATAAATAAAATGGGACCAGTTGAAACTGCGACAACAGCCTTTGGACAAGGAATAAGTGTTACCCCGATACAACAAATAACTGCCGTTAGTGCAGCCGTAAATGGAGGAAATTTATATAAACCTTACATAGTTAAAAGCTTGATGAATGAAAGTGGAGAACTTCTTGATTATAATGAAAAAGTTTTAGTAAAAAAAGTTATTAGTGAAGATACATCCTCGCTTGTTAGATTTACTTTAGAAAGTGTTGTTGCAAATGGTACAGGAAGAAATGCATACATTGAAAATTATCGTGTTGGTGGTAAAACAGGTACTGCCCAAAAAGTTGTTGATGGAAAGTATTCCTCCTCAAGTTATATTTTATCTTTTGTAGGTTTTATGCCGGCAGATAATCCCCAGATTGTTTTGTATGTTGCTATTGATGACGCTAAAAATGTTACTCAATATGGTGGTACGGCCTCTGCGCCAATTGCTAAAAGTATTCTTACAAGTGCAATAGATATTTTAGGTATAAAGCCTTCGAAAGAGGGAATGCCTAAAGAATATAATTATTTAGATAAGAAATATACCTATGTTCCTGATGTTACAGGAAAAAGCCTTGAGGAAGCTAAAAAAACTTTAAAAGGATTTAAAATTGAACTTTCTGGTAATGGTGAAAAAGTATTTTATCAATCACCTGAGATGGGTACTTATGTAGAAGAGGGTTCAACTGTAATGTTAATGCTTAAATAAATTTTATTAAGAAGTGTTCTATTTATTTTTAAAATTCATAAAATTTAATGAGGAAAAATATGATTTTAACTAAAACTATTTTATGTTTAATATTAGGTTTTTTATCTTCATTAGTATTAGGTTTTTTAGTAGTACCATTTTTTAAGAAATGTCATATGTATCAAAGTATATCAAAAACTATTTCTAAAAGGCATCTTTTAAAAGAGGGGACTCCAACTATGGGAGGAGTTATTTTCATAATTAGTACTTTACTTATAACTATATTTTTATTTTTAAATAAGAATATTCATTTTAATTTAAATTTATTTATAATATTATGCGTATTTATTTTATATGCACTTCTTGGCTTTATTGATGATTTTCTTAAAATAAGGTTTCATAATAATAAAGGCCTTTCAATAATTTTAAAGTTTTTTATTCAAGTAATTATTGGGGTATTTTTCTTTGTTTTGTTTTTAATTTCAGGAAATAATACAGTACTTAATTTTTATTTATTTTCAATTGATTTAAAATATTTATATGGGCTTTTAATACTTTTTATGCTCGTTGGTGGTTCTAATGCAGTTAATATAACAGATGGTCTTGATGGTCTTGCAGCAGGATTATGCACAATATCATTTATTTCTTATGGAATTATTGCCTTTAATAGTCCATTTATTTTAGGTTACGAAGAAATAGGCATTTTTTGTTTTACTTTGGCGGGTGCTTTAATCGGATTTTTATTTTTTAATTTTTATCCTGCCAAAATATTTATGGGAGATCTAGGTTCTCTTTCTTTAGGAGCCACACTTGCTTCAGTTTCTATTTTGCTTAAATGTGAACTTTCCCTTATTATAATTGGTTTGGTTTTTATCATTGAAACTCTTTCAAGTTTTATTCAAATTATTTCTATAAGGTATTTTAATAAAAAGATATTTTTAAAAAGCCCACTTCATCATCACCTTGAAATGCTAGGTCTAAAAGAAACAGACATTATTAAACTTTTCTTTTTGGTGGGATTAATATGTTCACTTATAAGTTTAATATATATTTTATTTCATTAATCTTATTAAATTTTTTAGCTAATTTATACTTTTTTTTACATTATTTTTGTGGTAATATTATAAAGTAGGTGGTTGTAAGATGGATATAGATTTAATTATAATAATTTTATTAATAATATTAACAATTGTATTTTTTAGAAAGTTTAGTAATGTTGTTTATATAATTTGTATTCTAGATATATTCTTAAGATTACTTGATATAATAGAAAGAATGCTTGGGGTACCTGAATTTTCTGTGTTAGTTAATAAATATTTTCATAATTCTATTTATCATATTATTGTCGCTAACACATCAGGTATAATTGAAACAATTCTTGTATGGCTTTATATAGCAATATATTGTGCATTTTTATACTATGTTATCAGAACATTTTTTAGAAAGAAGAAATAAAGTTGAAATATACTTTATTTTTATATGCAAATAATTATTAATGTGATAAAATATCTTGGAAAGGAAAAATTTTATGAAAATAGGTATAATCTTTGCTATGGATGAGGAAATAAATGAGGTTCTAAAATATTCTTTTGTTGAAAATGAATATGAAATGTTTGGTATAAAGTTTTATGAAGTCACTATTGAAAACAAAAACTGCATTTTAGGATTATGTGGGGTAGGTAAAGTAAATGCCTCAAGGTGCACACAAATTATGATTGATAATATGAAAGTTGATTTTATAATAAATGTTGGTGTTGCTGGGGGATTAACAGATAAACTTAATGTACTAGATATAGTTATTGGCGAAAAACTTGTTCAACACGATTTTGATATAACTGCATTTGATCATGAAAAAGGTTATATTCCTAACTGTGGTGTATATATAAGTAGTGATGATTATTTACTTAAACTTGCAAGTGATATTTTCATAGAAAATACAAATATTTTAAAAGGGGTAATTGCTTCGGGAGATATATTTTGTACAGATAAAAAAATGAGTGAAAAAATTCATAATAAATTTAATGCACTATGTGTTGATATGGAGGGTGCAAGTATAGCTCAGACTGCCTTTTTTGCTGGGATACCCTTTATTATTGTAAGAAGTATTTCTGATATACCTAATAATCATAATGTAATAACCTATGATACTTTTTTAGAGAAAAGTTCTAAAATAATTTCTGAGTTTTTAAAAAAACTAATTAGTGATATAAAATAATATGGAAGATATTTTTGAATTAGAACTTAGAATAAAATTTGCAAGTGATATAATATTTAATAGAGAAAAAGGATATATTTCCATTACAAATAATATGATAACTGGTCAAGTAGGTAATGATACAATTTATGGAGTTTATGGAAAAAATATAAAATACCCACTTTTATATTCTGATTTTGCTATGTCATTTTATAAGGAAAAATACTTATTTATTTATCCATCCTTGTCCTCATCAAAAAACGGAATTATATATGATAATGACAAGGTAGTAGGTAGTTTTAAATTTGAATATTTTAAAAGATGTAATTACGGTGGTAATTTAAAAAGATAGTATCATTTCGTTCTTTTATTGTTTAGGAAATTATGTTATAATTTAATGTATGTGAAAAAGGAGTATGTATGGAAACTAAAAGAAGTGTATTAAGGGAAAAAATAATGGTTATTTTATATCAGTTAGATATAGCAAAAGATCAAAAAATTAATGTGTATATTGATGATACAATAAGAGCTAATGTTCCAATTGAAAATGAATTTGTAAAACAAATAGTTTATGGTTGTGTAACTTATAAAACACAAATTGATAATATAGCAAATAAATATATGAATGATTGGACAATTGATAGAATTGACAAAACGGGCGCAGCAATTTTAAGAATGGCTATCTATGAACTTTTATATACAGATACACCAGAAATCGTAGTAATTAATGAAGCAATTGAACTTTCTAAAAAATATAGTGATGATAATGTTAGAAAAATTATTAATGCTGTTCTTGATAAAATAATAAAGGATAGATAATGGAATATAATTATTTAGGTATTAGTGAAATTAATAATTATATTAAAAATCTTATTGATAAAGATTATTTTTTAAATAAAGTATATATTAAGGGTGAAATATCAAATTTTAAAAATCATGCAAGGGGTCATTTATATTTTACTTTAAAAGATGATAATTCAAGAATAAATGCTGTAATGTTTGCTTCGAGTGCAAAAACACTAGATTTTGTACCTCAGGATGGTAATCAAGTTTTAATCGAAGGAAGAATTTCTTGTTATCCAGCCTCAGGAAGTTATCAAATATATGTAGAAAAAATGAGTTTGGATGGAATAGGTAGACTTTTTATTGAATATGAAAAATTAAAAAAGAAACTTGCTGCCGAAGGTTTATTTAATAAAGACCATAAAAAAATGATTCCAAAGTATCCAATGAAAGTTGGGGTTATAACGGCCGATACCGGAGCTGCAATTAAGGACATAGTTTCAACTATTAAAAGGAGATTTCCAATATGTCAAGTTATTTTATTTCCTAGTTTAGTACAAGGCCCTCTTGCTAAATATAATATTGTTAGTCAAATTCAAAAAGCAGATAGTTTTAATTTAGACACAATTATCGTAGGTCGTGGTGGAGGTTCAATCGAAGACTTATGGGCTTTTAATGAAGAGATGGTTGCAAGAGCAATTTATGATTGTAAAACACCAATTATAAGTGCTGTTGGTCACGAAATTGATTTCACTATAGCGGATTTTGTCGCTGATCTTAGAGCACCAACTCCTACTGGAGCGGCAGAGATGTGTGTACCAACAATAATGGATACGCAGATTTTGATTAATAATCTTGTTATAAGATGTACCAAAACAATAAAGAATATGGTGAATCAAAAATTTGTTATGCTTGAAAGATTTAAACGTAGTTATATTTTAAAAAACCCATTTTCTATGTATGAAATTAAGGAACAAAAACTTGATACTTTAATTGATAATCTAAAAAATAATATGGAAAACATCGTTGTTAAAAAGATGCATTTATATGAAAATGTTATGTCTAGCTATATATTTACAAATCCTTCGATGTTAATTGATAAAAGTGCTAATAAACTTGATATGCTTATAAAAAGTTTATCACTTTTAAATCCTCTTAGTATTTTAGATAAAGGTTATAGTATAGTAAAACATAATGATAAAGTAATTAATAATGTTAAAGGTTTAAAGCAAGGCGATGAAATAGATATATCTCTTGCAAAAGGTAAAATAAGTGCAAAAGTAATGGAGGTTAAAAATGGAAAATAAAACTTTTGAACAAGCTTTAGGTTCTTTAGAACAAATTGTTAAAGAACTAGAGACTGGAAATGTTGATTTAGATAATGCAATAAAAAAATATAGTGAGGCGATGACACTCGCTAAGTTCTGCTCTGATAAAATTAAAAATGCAACAGCGGCAGTTAATAAGGTTTTAACAGAAAGTGGAGATCTTAAAGATTTAGATATTAAAGAAAATTAGTACTAGGATTAGTACTTTTTTTATTGTACATTACTTTACAATTGATTATGTAAATACTTTACAAAAAATAATTTGCCTAATATATGCCAAAAATTAGGTATTTTTTAAATTTTTAAAAAAAACTTTTCAAAAAAAGGAGGAAATCAGAAATTTTCCGGTAATAAATATATATGAAGGGAGGAATTTCTAATGATGTAAAAAATGTAAAAAAATAAGAATTAAAATGGGGTAAAAATTGTGGTAGAAAGGAGGAAAATGTCTAAAACATTTTTAACAGACAATCTTTTTATAAGAGATAAGTTTGCTAAAGCTATGTTTGCAAATCCTGTTAATAGTGATTATGTAATAAAATATATTTTAGCTTTAGAACAAAAAGAAAATATTGAAATACTTAGTTATGAAGTTCTTTATCCAGAAATTAATACATTTAAAAATTTAAAAGATAGAGTAACGGATGCCTATGGAGTACTTAATACTAGTGATGGTTTAGTACTATTAAATACTGAATTTAACTCTCATTATACAAATGAAGGTTATTTAAAAAATCTTGTATATGTATGTCATATGTTATTAAAATATGCTGATGTCTCATTAGGTAAAGTTTATACTAAATGTATCCAAATAAACATCAATAATTTTGATATATATAAAGAAGGCAAATTTGTGTATAAAGATGAAATATTTCAAAAATATCGTGATAAAGAAAATTTTATATTAACAAGATATCATATAAATGTTGCATTATTAAGAAAAATGTCTTATGATGATATTAGAAAGTTAAATAGAAATGGCTTAGAATATTTATCACTAATATGCATAACAGATAATAAAAAAGCATTTATTGGTGATGAAATGATGCTAAGAATTGTAAAGGAGTTAAAAGAAATGCAAAGAAATTATGATGAGTTAATTTATTATGATCCTAAAAAGTTTCACGAAGCAGAAATGAAAGAAATATCATTCGAAGATGGTAAAGCTGTAGGTATTGAGCAGGGCATTGAACAAGGTACTGAGCAAACTAAACTTGCTAATGCAAAAGAATTAATTATAAATGGAGTATCTAAAGAACTTATTTTAAAATCAATAGCCATAACTGAGGAAGATTATAATATGTTAGTAAGTGAAATTCAAAAAGAAACTAAAAATAAATAAATTTTAGTTTCTTTTTTACTTTTGCAGACTATAATTATCAGCCTCCAAAATTTCTAACTTAGCGAAATATTTCAAAAAAAATTAAGATATCATATAAATGTTGCATTATTAAGAAAAATGTCTTATGATGATATTAGAAAGTTAAATAGAAATGGCTTAGAATATTTATCACTAATATGCATAACAGATAATAAAAAAGCATTTATTGGTGATGAAATGATGCTAAGAATTGTAAAGGAGTTAAAAGAAATGCAAAGAAATTATGATGAGTTAATTTATTATGATCCTAAAAAGTTTCACGAAGCAGAAATG
>ERZ808252.2012-NODE-2012-length-13259-cov-6.472660_pt1 | contig 13259 bp, 19 predicted proteins | sample MGYA00521242_ERZ808252 | MGnify/ENA primary metagenome ERZ808252 (study PRJEB31516, sample SAMN03275581) | gut metagenome | biome: mammalia-associated habitat; material: feces | host: Papio cynocephalus | place: Kenya | collected 2012-08-07 ...
CGATTTCATATCTGCGCTCGCCGTAAAAGGCTTTGCGGCGGTATTTCGGAGCAAATACCAAGTGGTATTTGCAGTTCCACGTCGTGTGTGATAATGTTTTCAGATCATTCATAATCTTAGCTCCTTAGTTCTTCCTGCGATTGCCAGACCGCAGTTCGATTGTAACTAAGGAGTTTTTTTACGCATAGCTGTAAGCTTTCCGGGACCACATGCCTAGCACGTGGTTTTCGGGACACAATAAAAGTCCGCCGCCACGTCAACGCGACTTAAACGTTGCCAATCGTCGCCGACCGGCTACGATATGTGCGACAAAATGTTGCGCACCGACGTGCGCAAAACGTCGATCCCCCATTCGCACAGCCCCGCCGACAAATAACGCACCGAAACCGACCATTCGTTGTCCGGATTCGAGATCATGAAAATGAAATCGTCGTTCTGAACCAGATAGCGAAAGCCTTTCGCCGCGTGATCGCAAACCTGAAATTCGATTTTCCCGCAACGAAACGGCAAAGTGACCGGATGGCGCGCCTCTTTCGCTTCCGCCGACTTCTTTTCCAGCTGTTCGACAAAGTCCGCGTTCAACCGAACGTTGAAACATTCCTGAACGGAATCGTATCCCTGCCACAAAAACTTGAAATAACCGGCGGCCGGTTCCGTATCCGCAACGTCCCGCAAACGCTTCAACGCCGGTTGGTATTTCATGCACCCCCTATTAGACGACGGGGGCGCCGTCCGTTCCTTGCCCGTTTTTTCGCTCGCTACCATCGCCAAATCCTTTCCGTCGTTCCTCACAACAGAAAAAATTTAGCACCGGACGAAGTAATAACTATGTGGATACCGCGGGCAAAAATGCGCATAAGATATCCAAATATATTTATGAAAATAATTTTTATAATAAAAAAAAATAACCATTTCAACAATTACAATACACTAGAATTATGTTAAAATATTTTTACATAATAAATTTAGCAAACATTTCCACAGTAAAATTTATTGTATACTTCTATTAAAAGCATCTCTTCCTTATTTAAAAAATATCGATCATTTAGAACGACCAAACGTTGAAAACAATTTTGACAGATAAAACAAAAACACTTGACATAAAATACGTTAAAGTGGTATATCCTTGCTAATTAGAGGAATATAAATACAAAATTAAATGTTTCTTTTCAACAAACTTTTAATTGGGGTTTTTTGTAAAAAAAATAAACGGTTGCGAACATACAACAAAGTAAAAAGTCACGCTATAGTTTGAAATACTTGGATAAATACATGAATATTCATAAGACATTCAAAGAAAGCAATCAAGTTACATTGTACCACGGGGATTGCGCAGACCTTTTAAAACAACTTCCAGACGAATCCGTTGATTTGGTTATTACTTCCCCTCCATATTGTATAGGGAAAGCATACGAAAACCCTCATAACGATATTAAATTCTTTCAAAACCAGCACATTGCAATATTTGATGAACTCTATCGCATTGTAAAACCTGGTGGAAGTGTATGTTGGCAAGTAGGATATCATATTTCAAAACAATGCGTCATTCCTCTAGATTGCATTATATACAATATCTTTACATCGCGTAGCGCCAATTTAGAGCATCCATTTATTTTACGCAACCGAATAATATGGGCATTTGGTCACGGCCTCAACAGCACAAACAGATTTAGCGGACGGCATGAAACAATAATGTGGTTTACAAAGGGGAAGCAAACCATTTTTAATTTAGATGACATTCGCGTCCCCCAAAAATATCCTGGAAAAAGGTATTACAAGGGCCCCAACAAAGGGCAATTAAGCGGAAATCCGTTAGGGAAAAACCCCTCCGATGTATGGGATATACCAAACGTCAAGGCTAGACATGTAGAAAAAACAGACCATCCCTGCCAGTTTCCCGTAGCTTTGCCGCAGCGATTGATTAAAGCTCTTACATATCCCAATGACTTAGTTTTAGACCCTTTTATGGGAGCAGGAACAACAGGTGTCGCAGCTCTACTAGAACACAGAAGATTTGTTGGAGCCGAACTAATAGAAAACTATTATAATATTTCTATAGAAAGAATCGAAAGCGTTATAACTGGAAAAGCAAAAATACGAGAAGACAAACCAATCATAACTCCCAATGAAAACGACGCCGTTGCAAAACTTCCAGAAGAATTTCGTAAAGCTAGAGAAGTCTATAATAAAGACAAGTGATACAAAAAAACATTTTCTTTGATCTGTACGAAAGGTGCTCCAAAAACTCTTTCAAACAAAATCATAACAAAAAAATTATTAAATCATGCTTCATTCATATACAAACAAATGATCAAGAAAAGTTTTACCGTCGCAAAGTAAAAAAATACAACATTATTTATAAAAATATTTAAATAACATACAAAAAAAACAAATAAATAAAGATAGCAGCACTTTGTGAATATATAAAAACAAAATTTATCCGGCAAAGAAAAACTTTTCATCTTTCATTAAAAATTGGGTTAAGCTTTCTCCAACAAAGCAGATATTTCAGAAATACAGTTGTTCTGTATAAGATATTTCATACCATACACATATAAATATAATCAAATAAATGTAAAAAATTCACAAACGTTTAACACAATACTTTAAATCAACTTATTCAATCTATTTCTTTTATTTAGCCTTTAGATAATTGTTATCTTTCATACAACGGTCACTTTATTCTTTTTGATAAGTTTGATTGATTTTTCATAGAAAAGTACATTCCTGGATTGGATTGAATCGAATAGCAATCAGCGTACAAAAGATATTTCGTTTGATTTTGCTACAGCCGTCGGTCAAGCGTTTCAAAAACGAAACCGGCATCGAATACACCATCAAAGACCGGATTGGCGGCGGTCGGCATGATAACGGCGCGTGACAAGTGAGCTTTGGCGGATTACAGACAACGGCTACAAGACCGGCAGGTTTTGTATGTGCGGGAAAGTGAAATCCTGAAAAACGCCCGACATGTAACTGGAGGACGCATCGCTGTCAAACGAATGCGAAGCACCATCGTGGCGGTTATGCGAAAGATGGTCATCATTCTAGACACTAAATGCAAAAACATCAATCAAGTGGGGCGATCCTGCATTTTTTCAGGTGGTGCTGAAAAGTTAAAACTAAGTCACGTTTTACTTAAAAGCAACCTACACGCAACACAAAGATCAGAAGCCTCTGATTGAAAACAACGAACCGATCATTCCGGCGAAGGTCGTTAAAAAATTACGTGAAAAATATGCCGCCCGATCAGGTTGCGGAAATCTTTGCCTTTACCCTGAATGTGCTCCTCGTCTGAACGCACCAGAACCCGCGCCCCGTCAAACAGCGGAGCCGCTTCGCGCAAAGCCGCGGGGGAATAGTAGTTGCCGTTTTTGGACACGCCCGCGGAAATAACGCGGATTTTAAAGCGTTTTGCGCCTTTTTCCGTCACGTCCGCCGCTTCCAAAAAATGGGATTTGTTCATGACGCGCCCCTTATTTGTTCAAGGTGCGCTTGCGGCCGTCGCTGGTCACGACGACGACGCGGTCGCCCAAGTCCGCGAAAGACAGAACGTCTTGTTCGGAAACGCCTTTGCGTCCGACGATTTCGACTTTTCTGTCCCGCAGCAGTTTCAGAACGTCCGCCTTGTCAATGCCGACAGGCTTTTCTTCGGTTTTCGGATCTTCGTTTTTCTTGTCCGCCATGATGGCCTCCTTAAAAGTTCTTGTATTTCGCAATCAATAAGGACACCATAAGGCATTCGGGAATCGTTCAGAATTGTGTCATTTGTCAGGGGGAAAGCCCCTGTTTCGTTTATTTCAGGCATTAAAAAAGTTTCATTTGCTGAAATGCCGGAAGATGCTTTTTAACTTTTTCCAAATCATATTCCGTTTTCAATCCCTGAGCCGTTTGCCATTGACGAATGTGAATTTCACAAATCAGAACGTCGTTTTTGGCAAATGATATTTCATTGTTTTCGACCTGCTTCAAAAATTCTTCGTCTTTTACGGCTACGGAATATGTTGTTTGTCCGTCCGATAAGCGCCACTTATTGTCTTCCTTAAATGCCAAGGAAATAATTGAGTATGCTCCTTCCCGAATTTCATCAATGATTTGTGTGTCTTCCGGTTCAGGTAATGCGAAATACTCCCGTTCGTCCTTTTCAACGCTGACGGTTTCTTTATCGCCGTCTTTGACTGAAAATTTTGAAATTCCTTCTTTGGAAACAGGATCAACGACCTTTTCCAACGCGGCACGGGTAGGTCTGGAACTGTACAGCTTAAACAGGTTTTCAGAAATGGTATAGGTTACGTTTTCAATCGTCAGTGTATAGGTGCTGTCTTGATTTTTTTCGATTTTTTCAGGTCTTTTACCCTTTGTTTTTTTCACAAAAGCGATTAAACCGCCTGCAACACCCGTGCCGATAAAAAGCAATTCTTTCAAATTGATAACGGATGTAATAAAATCCCCGCTAAGAAATTCTCCCGCTTCCTTCAGCAATTCCAAAACCATGACGATTTCAAAAGAGCCGGCTTCATGCGCCTTGACACGAACATTGACCTTCGTCATTTCTCCATTGACGGCATAATTCGCCGCTGTCAGCAATTCTCCAATGGACAGCAAAGCAGTTCCCAATTCGCTGACATTCATTTCATGGTTTTTCAATGCCTGCCCATCATAGGATATTTTAAATTCTGTCGTATCAGTCATGCGCTTTCTCCTTAGCTCTGTTAAAATAGCGCACAACTTTTTAAAAATCCATTTAAAAACATCGACGTTAAACGGGGGTTAAACGGGTCTGTGCGCGTTTTGGCGGAAAAAAGCAAACCTCGTCCGTCCTTAACTCCAACCGCGCGCACACGGGCTTTAAAATCGGTTTTTCATTTCGCGATGAAACTCAGCACCAAAAACAACGCCGCCACGGCGGGCATATAGGCGTTTTTCCAGACCAGCAACAGCGGGACGCTTAACGCCAGAACTGCAATCCAATCGTGCGTCATCACAATTTCCTTTTCAGCAACTCATACAGGCAGTAACCAAGCGTCCCCAAAACGGCAACCGGCAGGAACAAAAGCCCGATGACGAACGGCACGCACAAAAACGCCAATATCATGCCGAGCGCGATCAGCGTTTCCAGCAAATCTTTCATTCTTTCCCCCTTTTCGTTCAAAGCCTTGCGAGCCCACGTTCCAAATTCCTGTTCGTCCACACCATAGCCGTTGTCGAATACTTCCCAAACTTTGCCGTCCACAACGGAAAAATGATGTTCAGAGCCGGCGTATTTTTCCAACGCTTTACGCAAGCGGACGTTTTCCTCCGAAAGGCGATATGCTCTCGCGCACAGTTTTGCCGACGCTCTCAAATCTCGTTTGAACCGCCTAAATTTTTCTTCGGTTCCGGTCATTTATCCCCCCTTGATCACCGACCACAAACGAACGCCGGCAGGACGTTTCTTGTCGTCTTCAATGCCGAAAATCCGCCAGTCGCTCCGCATGATGTTGCAGGTGTTCATACTGTCCAGCGGTTCAAAACCGTTGTGCGTCAGTTCGCAAATTTTGTCGTCAATCATGCACAAAGGGTCGGAACGACCGTCGAATATGACGGCTTCGCCGGAACGCATTGCCGCCAGAGCCTCTTCAAAAAACATCTTATTTTTTCCCGTCGAAAATAGGCTTGAAGGCAAAATAGCCGATAAGCATAACGACATAACTTTCCAAAGAGATTACAAGTCGAAATGCCCTTATTCCCCAGTTTTCCAAAGCGTACAGCTCCCAACGGTACGATAAAAAGAAAATGGTGTATGCGACCATAGACCAGAATAAAACACGCAACATATCTTTCATTTTGCATCTCCCGTATTTTTGCGATATTCCAACGCCTGATCGCATTGAAACACGATTTCGTCCCAATCCGCGCAAAAGCCGTGTTCGTTCACTTCTTGGCGGATTGCCCGCAAAGCGGCGGAACACTTTTCTGTTTTTTCACGGTAAAAGTTCACCGTTTCGACAGGCAGGATTTCGTAGCGTTTCTTGGGTGAAGCGATGACAAGGCAACGGTTAAACGGCAATTTGATTTTCATTGTCCGTCCTTTTCATTCATCTTGATTTTTCCTTTCATCGATGCCATACTGTTAATAATAAAGGTTGACTTTGTGTCCCAATGCGGTGGGGTCAGGAACGGGTCAATCTGGATGCCGCCCGCTTGCAGGCATCTTTTCTAATAAGGGTTGGGGAACGTGTCCGAGATAGCGGCATCATTAGAACTCCAATCCAGCGGACGCACTATCGGGCAGTCCGCTTTTTATATGCAAGAAACCCGTCTCGGTATTGATTGATGTAATCATTTCGCGCTTGTAGGCGTTGATTGCTTTTGATTGGAAACGTCGTTGCGCCTTTCCACGTCTTTTGGTCTTTTTCAAACACGGTCAGGCAATGACTGCCGTCTTCGGTCTGATAGATTTTAATGTAGCGGCGTTTTAAAACGGGTTTGCCCGTTGTCCGTTCATTTTCCCAGCGCAACCAAACTTCGTCCGGATCTTTCAACGCTTTTGCCATCAGCACCATAAATTTGCCGCGGCCGTTCTTGTTGACCTTTGAAATACCCGTGCTTTTCGTTGTGAAAAGCCTCTCATCAATGACGAGCGGTTCGTTCGTCACGTCTTTATAAATAACGGGCTTTCCGATGTCCGCCCCGAACTCGCGCAAAAAGGCGGCGGCGTATTCCTCGTCCGTCAAATTGTCGGGCAACAAAATGTCTTTCGGCATAGGCGAAGCCGTCGGCAGGGGCGGCAGTTCGTCGTCGCGGTTTTGGAAAGTTTGCGGCAGGCTTTCGTCATAGGACGGGGCAAAATGGCAAACCCTGTCCTTGCCGACGTTGTAATCAAAGCCCGCCGCAATTCCCCGCGTGCCGTTGTTCGGCTGTTCGGTGACGCTCAGTCCTTGCTTTTCAAGGTCGTATTTCGACAAAGCAACGACGGAACAACGGCATCGCCACCCGTTCGGCGGGTAGTGTGTTTCCCAGAAAGGATCGTCTATCGGCAAAACCGTGTTGTGCCAGCGACGGTGTTCTTCGCGGGTTTTGCCGTCCATGACGCAAACGTAGCGCAAATAGGGCGCGGCTTTCTTGTTTTCCTCCAACGCTTCCCAATGCCCCGCCGCGTACGCCATGCGGACGTTCGTGTCGTAAATGATGGACAGGCGGCGCGGACTTCCCAACTGCACCTCTTCGGGCAAGCCCGTGTGCGGATTGATCATCGTCTTTTTGCCCCACCAGCCTTTTTGTTGCAAAATCGGACGAATGTTTTTCTGCCACTGCTGAAACGGAACGCCTTTTTCCAAAGCGTCTTCAAGGCTTTGTTTGATGTCTTGAAGCAGGTCGATTTTCATCGCCTTGGCGACCGTGAACGCAATCTGATGTTCGCGCTTCCAAACGTCCGTCCAGTTAAAACCGATTTTGTAGCCCTTGTTTTTCAAAAAGCGAACGGCGGCTTCAGGGACAAGCGGAGCGTAATCAATCTTTGCCATAGCCGACCCGCCCGTTTAAGTGCGCCCGAAAAAACGCTTTCGCCAGCAGGGATTCCAGCTTGTCCGTATCCATGTCCGGAAAGCTCGCCAGCAACGCCCGCCTTGCGTCCTCGTAGGTTTGGCAATGTTCCAACGCCTGTTCGACGGGGGACAAAATCCCGTTCAGCGTCGATTCGTAATCCGCCGCCATTTCCCGCGCCGCCAGTTCCATATCGTCCGGTTCGACGGGGTTTAAACCGTCGTTTAAAGCTTCGTTCAACGCCCGTTCGTTCAAAGCCGGCGACAGCGGTTGCGGGGCATACGTCAGAACGTCGTCATCGTCTTTCGGGGCTTGCAGTCCCAGCTTTGAACGGATTTCCGACGCGGACACTTTCAATCCCAGCGGCACAAGCTTTTCAAGCGCGGAAACCGTTACCGAAACGTCCTCGCTTTCCTCGTTCCCGATGATGATTTCGGGGTACTTGTCCTGCTTGCCGAAGTTCAAGTCAATCATCGGCCGCACGATGTCGCGCTTTAAAACCGATTGCAGCTGTTTGATGTCGCTCCACATGATGTCGTGGCGGACTTCGTTGTGTTCCTTGCTGACGGCGTGTCCGCCCGAAACCGCGTCGGTCGTCGTCGTTTGCCCCAGAACCGCTTTGGAAATCGACAAATCGACGTAGTTTGAAAACTTTTCGTAGCTTTCAGTCGAACTCGACCGTTGCGTTTCGCTGATAAAATCGATGTTCATGCTGTCGGGAATGATGACCGCCGCGTCCGAACCGATGTTATAGACTGCGCGCAACAGCGTTTTCTTGTCCTTGTCAGTCGAACTCGAACCGTATTTGCCGATGCGGATCGGCTGACCGTAAACCTCCAAAAACGTCACCCACGACTTCATATTGAAGTTTTTAAACAGGTAAAACCAAGCGACCAGCCGCGCCAGACCGCAACGGACGGGAATGCCGGACTTCGCCTTGATGTGCGCCGTCAAATACTTGTACGGCGTCAGCGGCCGCGTTCCGTCCTCGGTTTTCAGCAGAATCGTCCGCATATCGTTCCGGTCGAACGTGAACCACTTGGGGTCAATCAGCTCCAAGCGTTGCGGCATCCATTGACCGCACGACGTGTCCCAGATGATTTCCGACACCGAAAAGCCTTTGCCGACCGCGTCCATGATGTCGAAAATCTCGTCGGACAGGCAGTCGCGGTTTAAAAACTCCTCGACAAACTCGGCGTGTTTAAGGGCGGTTGCGGAATCGTCGGCGGGCTTGACCGTGATTTCCTGTTGGGCGACGGCGCGCTTGCGGGTCGAAAGAACGGACGCGTACTGCATTTCCTTTTCTTCCATTTCCTCCGCCAGTTCCATATACGCCGTGATGTCGCCGTCGTCGGCGTTGCGTAAAATCCGCGCCAGCCGTTGCGGGACAAGCCCGTTCGACGGATAGGACGACGACACGTCGCGCACGCCCGGAATAACGCGGACGGCTTCCGCCTGTTTCAATTTCGCCGTGTCGATTTTGTTGCCGTATTGGTCGTAAAGCATCAGTATCCTCCTTTGCCGAAAAGCCGCGCGTCTTCATCGTCGTCGTCATTGTCAAAATCGCCGTACCGTTGGATTTCGCATTCGTATTCGACCAAGTCGGAACGTGCCGCGAACACCGCCAAGCAAACGGCAATCGCGGAATCGCCGTGCCTTTGTTCGCCGCCTTTGCCCGTTTCGCGCTTGTCCGGCAGACACGGAATCCCCTTGACGACCTTTAACGCCCGCAAATCGTTGCGAACGTCGGCATCGGCGGAAACGGTAATCGCCTTGTCCTCGAACCGCGCTTTCATCGGCGGCATATTGTCCCGATACCATTCTCGCGACAGCATCACTTCGCTGATATGACCCGCGCCGAATCGCTGGCGGGCGGCTTCAGCCAAATACGACCCGTTGCCCCGCGCGTCGTGCGCCCCGTGATGAAAACGCGGCAGTCGGTCGATGATGTAAAACAAAATCTGCTTCTGCTGTTCGTGCGGGACGTTCGACAGTTCAACGGAAAACAGGGTTTTCAGCGTCAAGTTCTGCTGTTCCTGCAACACCCACAAAACCGACAGGTCGCCCGTGCGACCGAAATCCATGCCGTAGGAAATCAATCCCGTATCTTTGACGCCGGACAATATCGGATCGATGTTTTCTTTCAGCCAGTCGTTCGTTTCGCCCTCGCGGACGTAAGCGGACAAATCGACGAATCCGTCGGCGCATTTCCAACGCAGAACGGGAATGTCCGGTTCTTGGCAGTTTTCAATCATGCCAAGCGGCAGATAAGCCCCGCCGCCGCGCGCCGGAACGCAAAACAGTTCTTCGTCCGCGTCTTCGCCGTACTGCGCGATCAGATCGGCGCGCCACGTCTGTTCGGCTTGGACGCTCCACGGCCGGTGCGTCTGTTTGCAAATCCGTTTGTAAAGTCCGTCTTTCAGCGCGTCGTCCAGCGTACAGCGCAAAACCTTGTAGGGGCGTTTTCCCGCGCGGGAATCCGTCAAAAGTTCGTTGTAGTAATTCTCAACGCCGTTGTGCGTTGACAGGATTAAAACGTGTCCGCCCCACATCAGCAGAGCCATTGCCGCCTTGCAAACTTCTTTCAAATCGTCGTGGAACGCGGCTTCGTCCAAAATCACGAATCCCTGTTTGCCGCGCAAAGCTCTGGCAACCGACGGCAAAGCGACGATTTCCCGCCCGTTCGCGAACGAAACGCGGAAAGCCTTGATGTCCTTTTCGGGATTTAACGGGTCTTTAAACACGACCTCACGCATTTCGTCGGCAAGAATTTTAAACCGTTTCGCCCAATCGCCCGCCGTTTCGATAAACTCGCGCGCCATTTCATAGTCGTAGCCCATGTAATAGCAATTCTGCGCCCCGTCTTCCTTTGACGCTTCCAAAACGGCAATGGCGGCGGTCGCCCATGTGTAGCCGGTGCGCCGGCTCTTTTCGACAATGACGACGGAATTTTCAAACACCGCCGTCATAAGTTCCTGCTGATAGGGCAAAAAGACCTTTTCCGTTTCGGGCATTACAAGCCTCCCAGAATTTCGCGGCGGATCATATCGACGGTTTCGGACGACAGCCCTTTCCTGCGGGCGACGGATTGCAGTTGCCGTTCAGCCTTTTCCTTGAACTCGGCGGTGATGGCGATTTCCTTTTCCACGTCCGCTTTGGCGGCTTTGGTCAGTTTTTCAATCGCCGTCGCCAGACACGACGCGTCCTTTGACGAAATGACGACCGGTTCGCCGTCTTCGCTGGACATCAGCTGAAAAATCAAGCCGTGCAGGATTTCCATATTGACGCGGGCGAGTTTGTTTTCCTTGTCCTCGCCGTAGTTGCGGACAATCGCGTCGGCGATTTGACGGCTTTGCCGGATATTCGCCTGCACCGATTCCAGCCGTTTGCAATGCCGACCCAACGCCGAACGCGAAACATCGACGTTCAGTTCCTCCAACTTGGCGACGATTTCGTCAATCGTGCGCCCTTCGGCGCGCAAAGCCCCGATTTTGTCGCGGATTTCGGAAGGCAGACGGGAAATGCTGGACGGTCTGGACATCGCTTTTACTCCGGTCGCGGACGGCTGACGCCCGGAACGACTTTCACGCCGTTCGCAACGTCCAATCCCGCGTTCGTCAGCGTGGCGACGTGGATTTTATTCATCACGATTTCGATGCTGATCAGCCCCAAGTCGGACAGAAACGCGTAATCCGCCTGCACGACTTCGCGGGCGACGCCGTGTCCGATCTGCTTCAACGCCTTTTGCATCACGCTGTCGTTGACGGCGAAATCCGATTCCTCGGACAAAAAGCGCAAAATCGCCAGCCGTCTGTCCTCCGCCACAATTTGCTTATAGTTCTTTTCCATCGTTCAAATCCTGTTGTTGTTCAGCAGATAATCCTCTTGACGCTGAACGGTGTGTTCCGTGCGGCTGACAATGGCTTTCGTTTCTTTCAAATCGCCGATGATGCGTTCGTTCTGGATCAAAATTTTCTGGATTTCGTCCTTCGTCGCCAGCATCGAAATCGTTTGTTCAATGTGTTCGACGCGGCTTTCCAGCGTGTCGAAAACCTTTTTTTCGACAAAGTTCTTTGCGGCCGACCATTTCGCCCACCCCCAAAAAACACCGACCACGCCGGCAATCACGCCCCAGTAGTCCTTGATTGATTTCAGCCATTCCATCACGACCCCCGTTCAACCCGCGTCTGGCAGTCATAACAGCGGCGACAGCCCGGAACGGCTTTGCGGCGTTCTTCGGGAATCGGGGCACCGCAATCGACGCAATGCAAACGGGAAATTCCCGCCTGTTTCATGGCGGCGTGTTGCTTCTTCACTTCGGAAATTTGCAACTCTTCCGCCTGCGCTTTATCCGCTTCGTCCATTTGTTCCTCGCACAAAAAAATCGACCAACTTATGCGGTCGATTTTAAAGAAGCGCGGCGGTTTTCATAGTTCGGAACAGTTCACTATAAAGCCTCTGTCCTTGTTGTTTTCGACGGTAGGGCGGTTTTTAAAAAAGGTCAAGAGGAATTAGAACTGCTTTTGCCAATGGACAAGATTTTGAACCTGCGATAAACTTAGAAAAACTCATCAAAAAGGATTGATAATGAAAAAATTTGCTTGCTTGTGCCTTTGCGTATTTCTGTTCGGTTGCGGGGAAGATTCTGTTGCCGATGTGAAATATATGCCTTACGGAAAATATGACAACCCGACCGATGCCGCCCGTGCTGAAAAGCAGGTCGCTCTGCTGGCGGACGCGTGTCCCGCTTTGTTCAAAACAGCCGCCAAGGACATACAAACCGCCACCGCTTCTTTTCAAGAAGCCTATCCGTACCAAACTGACGATTACGGCTGGGAGGAACAGTTAGAAGTTGATGTTGAATTAAAGAACATTCCCGGAAGTAAACGTGCGTGGGGGCAAAAATTGTTCTTTTTCATAGGAAGCGGAAAGAAAACCGGCATAATTACGAACAAGCGGGTTACTCAAGAAATTTGCGGTTGGGAAGTTTCCAAAAACGGTGCCCATATGTTCTACAGCATTCAAGGGCTGTGACAAACTTATATACCTAAACCAAGAAAAGCCCCTTCACGGGGCTTTTCTTATGGCTTATCAAACAACTCCCCTTGCTGTTTATCGGCTTTCAGCTCCGATTTGACCTTTAAGACGTACCGTTCCGTAACGCCCAAAACAAGGCACAGTTTGCGGTTCGATACGTTTTTGTCGGCTTCCATGATCAGCGATTTCTTCAACCGGCGGAACGAGCCGCGCGGGATATGAATGAACGTGCCGCCGAACTTCCGGCACAGCTTCGTATAGTTTTCCATGCCGATTAACTGCGCCAATTTGTGTTTTTCAAGGGCGACGCGGGGAATGTAAAACCGCGACAAGCCGCCGAAGTTGTCCATAATGACGACCGCCGCGTCGAATCCGACGACTTCGGCAAGCGGCATCATCGATAGCGGCAAAGTGATTTTTTCCTGTTCGTTTTGTTCCATCTCAGCCCTCGATTCTTTTGAGCCATTGCTTCAGAATTTCGATGATTTTGATTTGCTGGTCGGGCAAGAGCCATTCGGTCGTGTCCACGCCCGTGTATTTTTTGCAAAAAGCGTCCAGCGCGGTTTTGTCGGCGGACTGCACCGCGCCAGCCGCCTGCAATTCGCCCCACAGGGCGTAGATTTTCTTGACCGCGCTTTGTTTCGTCTGCCGGAACGCCGTTTTGCGCGGGGATTTAAAACCCAACGCCTTAAATTCGT
>ERZ808252.2013-NODE-2013-length-13256-cov-8.428074_pt1 | contig 13256 bp, 9 predicted proteins | sample MGYA00521242_ERZ808252 | MGnify/ENA primary metagenome ERZ808252 (study PRJEB31516, sample SAMN03275581) | gut metagenome | biome: mammalia-associated habitat; material: feces | host: Papio cynocephalus | place: Kenya | collected 2012-08-07 ...
AGTCCTCTATGATATTACTTCAAAACCACCAGGAACAATTGAGTGGGAATAGACTCATAAGTTGTTGTTAGTCGACTTGTTCCAGATAATCTTCATGGTTTATTAAGAGAATTGCCATCGTTATCTCCCAGAAATGCAATCTTGTTAGGATGGGCTTCAGAACTTCCTGTACTAGTACGGATGAAATATTTGGGGGGAGAATAGCAACTGAAAATCAGAAGAGGAAGATGTGTAATGATTATGCAAGATGAAGAAGACCAGAACATAGAATTCAAAGAATCTTGAAATAGTACAGGGTTGCTGAAATAGGTTTGCGGTTTTGTAAACACTAAAGGCGGCAGAATGTTTATCGTGGTCATGGATGATGGTGAAGTTCTAGGTCTTCCAAACAGCAAGAAGCTTATGGAAGATATACCTAATGCTATCGTCAGCGCATTTGGTATGTATGATGCTGAAGTCAATCTTCTGAGAGATGGCGAAAGGAAATACATTGAGATAATCATTCCCAAAAGCAAGGTTGTTCTGGATTATAAAGGAGTCTCTTATATCAAGATTGGAACAACACTTCAAACGATGAAGGACGACTCTCTGCGTCAATCTGTTCTGAGCCGAGGCAATCTTTCTTGGGATGCCTATACTATTGGTTGGCCCTGATTTGAACACAAGATTTATTGAGATGCTAAAGATGGATGAGATATGAGAGATATTTAGTGGTTGTTTGAGATTGCGTAGTACTATAGATAGCGTATATCGCATTGAAATCAACGAGTGGTGCTACTATAGGACATGTGCACCAAATTATCTGCTAATTATCAGAGCGCTATGGTTTTCTTGACATTTCACATATCATAACATACTATTTTGTTACAAACAAATTTGTTTCAAACTATTTTGTTTTTAAGGAAAGTTCGCATGGAGTTCATCGGAAGGGAAAAAGAACTGGCTCAGTTGAGAAAGGTTTTGGATGGAATCAATGGTGGCAGAATACTCATATATGGGCGGAGACGCATGGGTAAGACGACGCTTATAAGGAAGACTTTAGAAGAAACAGAGGGCATAAAAATACTTTACACTGCGCTCCCAATAGATTTAGAAGGGAATGCAAAAGCTCTTGGAGATGCTGTGCTTAAAGCTATCGGTATACAGTCCCTTAGAGCAGAAAGCATAGATGAACTGTTCTCTTTTCTGAGCACAAGGAATGAGCGGATTACAATAGCCATTGATGAGTACCAAGATATGAAGAAGAGGGCAGACAGCGATTATGTGGATGCGCTTTTCAGAACAGCCATAGATAACCTTCCCGCAAATATCTCTATAATACTTTCTGGATCCTCCATACGCCTTATGAAAGCACTCCTCGATGAGGAGAATCCACTTTTCCAGCGCTTTAACCTCACAATGCGGATAGATGAGATGGATTACATCGAAGCTGCTTTGTTTTATCCAGGGAGAAGCATACGAGACCGCATAATCCTTTATAGTGTCTTCGGAGGAATCCCGCTTCTAACGAGTAGCATAGATGAAAGCATCTCAGTGGAAGAGAACATAATATCAATGTTTGTAGATGACAATGGCATCGCTAGAAATTACATCAGATCGGTAATAGACACAGAAATCTCCCCGATACCCGACGCGTTCATAATCCTCTCTGCCTTGGGCAATGGCAAGAGGCACTATACGGAGATTCTCTCATGCCTTAGCGAGGAGAAAAACCGGACTCAGCTTGCACGGACGTTGAAGAGTCTCATTAATAGCGGATTGATTAGGAAGCGAGCTCCAATAAACAGCGAGAAGAGAAAGGACGCATTCTACGAGATTGCAAGCAACCCTATCCGCTTTTATTTTAGTTATATGCTCAGGGCAGATGATTTTGTCAGCATAAGCAGTAAGGCATTCTTCTCCTCTTTCATCGAACCATCTTTAACAACATATGTGAGCTACCGTTTCGAGGATATGGCAAAGTCTTATTTTTCCATTCTTACTGAAAGAGGCAAGCGGATGGATATCATGCAGATTGGGAACTATTGGTATGATGACAGGAAAAAGAAGAGTAATGGGGAGTTCGACGTTGTCCTCTATACGGACGATGGATATGAGATATATGAATGCAAATTCCTGAAGTCCAGAGCTACGTCTAGCTTAGTGAAAGAAGAGAAACGAAAGGCAATGGCTATAGAGGGAATCCCAATGCGTCGTTTCGGCTTCATATCCTCATCTGGATTCGAAGAAGAGAAAGAGACAGATGTTATCCTTATATCAGGTAAGGATATGTATTACATTTGATTTTTGCTCATTATTGATGGTTGCAGAGGCTTCCTGTCGTATGCGCAATAGATACACAGAAGAGGCATGGCTGTTTCTGAATCACATTTCAGCGATAATGGCCTTCGATTTTCTTGACGAAATATATCACTCGACCTGACAAACCAGATTTCCCTTTATGATTTCAGGGCAACGCTTTCCCTCATGTTCGCCGACAAGATAAACGTGGCCTGGAAACTCGCAAAAATCACCAGAGAGGACTTTTATTCGCTGTTCGTCTTGGATTGAGTGCTGTCCATAATGAAAAAACGTAAAGAAAACGCAAGTCGATGGCAATCATAATTGAATCACACGACCTAAAACGAAAAACTTACGGTTTAAATTTCCAAATTTATCACGATTCTCTATTTCTGTTTGCAAAGATTAAAAATCTAGATTTTTTAACACTCCATTATTCCGTTCCTTGTCACACGTTTTCTGCTATACTTATAAAAAATAGTTAGAAGTTTAATGATTATTCTTTCCGCTTATCAAAAATATTGATATGTATATAGATACTAAGGAGCCCAGACAATGAGAAAACCAGCAATAGAAAGACCATTTTATCTTGAGAAACTGAAAAGCTATACGGGAAGCGACATCATCCGTGTTATCACGGGAGTGAGACGTTGCGGAAAGTCATCACTGCTGCTCATCTACAAGGCATGGCTGGAAGAGCAATATGGAGAAGGCAGTGTCATCTATCTGAGCTTCGATGGACCAGACTTCATACTAGACAAGTCCATTTACAAGATGACTGACTCCATCAAATCCGTCATGACAAATGACACACGCTTTATGCTCCTTGATGAAGTACAGCTGATGGAAGGCTGGGAAACAGTCGTGAATGCCTATCACAGTATGGGGCAATACGAAATCACAATCACCGGATCGAATGCGAAGATGCTATCAAGTGAGCTCGCAACGATGCTGACCGGCCGATATATTGAAATCGAGATGTTCCCTCTATCCTTCTATGAATACAGCCAGTTTAAATCTCAGCAAGGAGTCGGACAAGATAAGCTGTTCGAAGAATATGTGATGTATGGAGGATTTCCGATAACAGCTTTGCTTGATGAGGCGATGCAGAAGACTGACATGCTGAAATCCGTACTCGACAGCATACTCTTCAATGATGTCAGACCGAAGATAGGCAGTGATGCGAACAATGAGACACTTTCAAGATTGGTAGCTTTTCTCAATGATTCCATCGGCTTCCCTGTCTCAAGAAACAACCTGATACACAGGATCAAATCAGCTGGCTACAAGATGTACACAGACCTGATAAGCAGATACATGGATGCCTTCGAATCCTCTTTTCTGTATTACAATGCGGAATTCCATACAGTGAAAGGTGGAGAGAGATTCGGACAGACCGATAAGTACTATCCTGTGGATACCGGTTTTATCTATCTAACGAAAGGCAATATGAGCGAAAATTACGGCTCTCTTCTTGAAAATCTTGTTTTTTTGGAACTGAAAAGGAGAGGCATGAAAGTCAGTGTTGGCAGGAACAAAGACAAATCTGAAGTTGATTTCATAGCCGTCAAAGGTGCTGAAAAGACATACATACAGGTTTTGGCAACACTGGCTGACGAGAACACCAGAAGGCGTGAATTCAAGGCTCTGGAAAGCATAGATGACAATTTCCCAAAGCTTATACTCTCTATGGATAGACACGACTTCTCACATGGTGGCATACGAAATATCTACCTTCCTGACTTTTTAATGGCAACTGTATGGAAAGAACGTTAATTGATATCTGCAAAATGCTTTTGTCTTAATTGCTGAACTGTCAGTACTTATGGTTGAAAGAATATGGTCATATGACAGAGGAGAGAATTTCAAAGAATGGATATTGGAAGGCCCACAAAAAAGTTGATGATTGAATTTCACCTCTGAACTCTGGTGTGGTGATTACTGAAAAAGATATACTTTCTGTTCTTCGATATCCTTATACTCACTTTTTCCTAAGCATGTCTTTCATGATTTCATATTGGATTGCTAGAAAACGCTAAAAAGTTTTTTAGTAAAAAGTTTTTTAACGAATTGACAATTAAAAGTTAAACTCTCATACTTCTTATGAGGATAGTATGTTTTTAAACAGGAAAGTAGAATTAGAGCAAATAAAACATGTGATAAATGAAACGCGGACTCATTCTGCTGCGATTATGATTTATGGACGAAGACGAGTTGGAAAATCTGCATTAGTGAGAGAAGCATTAAAAGATTATAACGGGATTTTTGTGGAATTCGAGTGTTCTGAGACATTATATAGCAATAATATAGATAGGCTTTCCCAAATGGTTGCAGATGCTCTTGATATGCCATTTTTGGCTACAATCAATGATTTATTGGCTCTTCTTCAAGCCATATCAAGCCAAGATAAACAATTCGTCTTATTCATAGATGAGTACCAATTTTTGAAAAGATCCTATAAAGATGGCAATCTTGACTCAATATTTCAGATTGCAATCGATCAGCTTTCATCTAAATTGACAGTGATACTCTGTGGTTCATATATCTCAGTAATGAAAGATATGATTAAAGGAAATGCTCCTCTTTTTGGAAGGCTTTCGCTTTGTCTGCATATAAAGAGCTTTAATTATTTGGAAGCATCTAATTTCTACCCCTCTTTGTCAGAGAAAGACAAGATAGCCTTTTACTCGGTTTTTGGTGGAATGCCTTTTGTGCTTGAGAAAATAAACGAGAAAGAATCTTTAGAAGCAAATATCAAAAGACTGTTGCTTGATTCTACATCAGGTACTTATTTGGTACTTACAGAAACTTTGCTTAAAGAGATATTCAAAATTGACCAAGCAGAGTCAATTCTCTCTCAACTAGGTAATGGCAAAAGGCGGAATAGTGACTTATCTTCAGCTTTAAATACTTCATCTGCAGCAATATCACAAGAGATATCTCGTCTGGAGGTAATGGAAATTGTAAAGAGAATATCCCCAATAAATAGAAAAGCTGATAATAAAAAAACCTTTTACGAAATGACAGATAATTTACTTAGGTTTTTCTATACATACATAACATCTAACACATCATATCTAAAGCGCTTTGGAAGTGATTATGTTTGGTCAAGGTTCATAAGTAATTCTATTAATACCTTTATCTCAAAGCGTTTTGAGGGGATTGTTATAGAGTATTTAGAGGATGTTCTGAAGAATAATCCACATTTGGATATAGAGGATATCGGAAGCTATTGGTATGACTTACCTAAAGAAGGTAGAAATGGAGAATTTGATGTAGTTGTAAAATCAAGTAAAGGATACTCTGTTATAGAAGCTAAATACTTATCTTCTCCTATTACAAAAACAATCATTGATGAAGAGATGACCAAAATGAACAAGATTGAAGATTTGGGTATTTCATCTCTAGGCTTTGCTGTTTCTCCAAAAGCGTCGTCTCCAAATAAGGATTTGTTATGGATTACAGAAAAGGATCTTTATGACAAAAAGGGGATAGTTCTGGGCAATAAGCTGAGGGACTTTTTCTAGCTACAAGGCATAATTTGTAAGTGGAAAAGCCAAAGAAGGAGAAGAGATGACTGCTATCAATGGATTGTTCAAGTTGGCGCCCAATGTCAATAAGGCAAGAGTTGCAAATCCTCCTTCGCTCTTTTGATAGATGCTCATGCCATTAAAAAAACAATCTCTATGCGCGCCTTGGACAAGGCAGGGGTCATAGTCTTCGAGTCGGATCTGGATGCATCCCCGACTGTTATCTACCAGTGCTATGAAAGAAGATGGCTTCTTGAGCTTGTCTTTAGGAGCTATAAGAACAACATCTGCCTTTACAAGACTAGGGTCCAGAATGATTTCTCTCTCATTGGCAGTGAATTTGTCAATTTCATAGCAACCCTCATCACAACAAGAATCATAAAGAAGATGGAGGATTCTGAAATCCTAAAGAAGATGACTTATGGCGACCTTATGGACGACCTTACCGAATCCTGGAGAAAAGTAGACTCCCCTGAAGATGCATCATCGGATGATGGATGCTGGCTAAATGTCAGTGAAGGCGTCTTTTCCGAGCTGGAGACTTTATGCATTTCCAAGCCCATTTTCAAACCTGTGCATAAAAAGCGTGGCAGGCCAAGAACAAGACCCCTTCCAAATCCAAATGCCCCTAAAAAGAGAAGAGGAAGACCGCCGAAAAAGCTGGACTAGGTGGTCTATAGTTCAATGGATTGGGAATCTTTTAATAAATATGGGGGCTCTTGATCCTATATTTGCTCAGGAGGAATATGCGCAAATTCCAATGGCTGTAGTTGGGATTGTTATGAAGTTCTTCCAAATTGTAATTTCTATTGTTGTTGGGATGGCAGCCGGATGCATTCCTGTTGTTGGGTATAATATGGGTGCCCAGAGAAAAGAAAGGGTGAGAGAGATATTCACAAGGATAATACTGACAGAAGCAACAATCGGAGCAATAGCTTTTCTTATAGTTGAGGTATGCCCTCAAAAGCTTATTGCCATTTTCGGATCGGCCAATGAAAGTATTTATTATACAAATTTCGCAATCAAAGCATTTCGAGTCTATCTATGCGCTATTGTTTTGGCATGTGTGAATAAATCTTGTTTTATTTTTTTGCAAGCAATTGGCAAGGTATTGCCTTCAATATTGCTCTCAATGATCCGTGAAATTGTATTTGGTGTAGGGTTTGCTTTAGTGTTGCCATTGTTCTTCGGCTTGGATGGAGTTCTCTATTCTATGCCCATATCAGATGTACTAACTTTCATTATTTCCTTGATTGTAATAATCAAAACATGCCAGGAACTTAAATGCGTTAGGAGTTGAATTTTAAAGAGGGTGTGTTTGGATGCATTAGTGAATGCGCTCTCCATCCTCTTTCTTTGAAAAAGAGCAAGATGCATTCAAATTATCTGTACCTCTATTGTTGAATCTTGTTAAAATCTTAACGTGATATGAAATAAAAGGAGGGTTTGATGGATTTGCGGCGCATTCATACTTTATTTCCTAATGGAAGGAACAAAGTGCTTACATTCAGCTATGATGATGGAAGGGAAGAAGATAGAAGACTTGTATCGATTTTCAAAGAGCATGGGTTGAAGGCTACATTCAATCTTAACTCCGGTGAGGCTAAGACAGATGTGCATAGGATTCCTATGGATGAGTGGAATGACTTGTATTCTGGGTTTGAACTTGCTTCCCATACAGTATATCATCCTCCTATCGATCGTTCTCCTTTGCCCCTTGTTGCACAGGAGATTCTAGAGGATAGGAAGGCAATCGAAGCTGTCGTAGGATATCCAGTGCGTGGTTTTGCCTATCCATTTGGAAGCTATACGCCTGAGATTCTCTCTCTTCTTCCGTCTCTTGGCATACGCTATGGGCGAGTCGTAGGTGATTCTGATAACTTCTCTATGCCAGAGGATTTCTACAAGTGGAAGGCAACTTGTCATCATAATCATCGACTTTATGAGAATGCTGAGGCCTTTTTGGCAATCAATAATGACTTCAGGCTGAATTTGATGTACGTATGGGGTCATAGTTATGAATTCACTACATATGACAATTGGGATCTCATTGAACGTTTTGCATCTTTAGTCTCTCGACGTGATGATATTTGGTATGCGACAAATATAGAGATAGTCGATTATATGGATGCATCAAAACGTCTTGTATTCTCCGCTGACAACTCAATTGTTTCTAATCCATCAGCGCTGGATATTTGGCTCTCTGTTGATGGTGCGACTGTTGTTGTTCCTGGAGGAAAAACAATCAGCATATAGAATTTTGGGAATTTATCTAATCATTCTTTGTTATGAACGAACGCTAGCAACCGGGGGATAAGATGCTCACTTTTATTCATATTTCGGACCTTCATATTGGGAAAAAGCTTTATTGCTATGATTTGCTTGATGACCAAAAATATGTTCTGGATAAGATTTTATCTTATATAGATGAATACAAGCCGGATGCAGTTTTTATCTCTGGCGATATATATGACAGGACGAATCCATCAGAGGAGGCAATTGCACTTCTTAGCGAATTTCTAGAGAGGCTTCAAGCTAGCAATAGCGAGGTTTTTGTTATAGCTGGAAACCATGATCCTGGAGAGAAATTATCATTTTTAAGTAGTGTTGTTGACAAATCTGGACTTCATATAATGGGGAAATTCAAAGGCAAATTGGAAAAACGCTCAATCGCTGGAGCTGATATCTATATGCTTCCATATATACGGACAGTCGATGCCAAACATTATTTCCCAGATAGCTCGATCGAGTCACTGAAGGATGCTATGAATATCATTTTTGACTCTTTATCAATCGATAAAAGCAAAATCAATATACTTCTTGCGCATCAGGCGGTTATTGGAGCTATCACATCAGGGAGCGAAGACATCACAATAGGAGGAGAGTCTCCAATCCCTTCATCGATATTCTCAGACTTCGATTACGTTGCTTTGGGACATATCCACAGAGCACAAGCTGTCGGAAAATCAAATATAAGATACTCTGGCTCTATTTTAAAATACTCGGCATCAGAACATGAGCCTAAGGTTGCTGTTTATGGAAGAATCTCTGATGAAGGAGCGGTGGATATCGAGGAGCTTAAGCTTGAGCCATTGCATGATGTTGTTATAAAAAAAGGAACGTTTAATGAAATTATGTCTGGAAAAAACACAGATGATTATGTCTATGTGGTTCTTACAGATGAGACAGATATCCCGGATGCTGTTTCCGCTCTGATGGGTAGATTTCCTCGTTTTCTTGCAATGGAATATCAAAATACACGGACAAAAAACCTATCAAAATCGATTGTTATTGGAAACGCCGAGAGAGAAAGAAAACCTGATGAATTCTTTTCGGAGCTTTTCGAGATGATGATGAAGAAGAAGATGAGCAAAGAGCAAGAATCCATAATAGATTGTGAAATAAAAAGAATATGGGGGAAATCATGAGGCCTTTGAAACTTGTTATCACAGCATTTGGACCTTTCAAGGATGAAACATCGATTGATTTCTCTCGTCTTGGCAATGAGGGGTTGTACCTCATCTCTGGTGCAACGGGATCTGGAAAGACTACTTTGTTTGATGCTCTATCTTATGCATTATTTGGCATCACTACGGCAGATGACAGTAGAGATGCATCCTTGATGAGATGCCAATGGGCATCTGATGATGTCCAGACTAGTGTTTATCTGGTCTTTTCCGAAAAAGGAAAGATATATGAGATAAAACGTACCCCAATGCAAGAGCGTAAAAAGAGAAGAGGAGATGGAGTTGTAATTGAGCCTGCAAAGGTTGAGTTGAAACTTCCTGATGGCACTATTATTACCAAAATCGATTTAGCAAATAAGAAAGTATGTGAGATTGTTGGTATGACATCTGGACAATTTGCCCAAATCGTCATGCTTGCACAAGGTAAATTCAGCAGATTCCTCAGCTCGACAACCGATGACAAGCGCATGCTTTTCAAGAGCATATTCAATACAGATAAATATGGGCAGTTGCAAAATGCCCTTCAATCAATGGCAAAAGAAGCAAGAGAAGAATATGAGGGACTGTGCCTTGTCCAAAAGGCAATAATAGATAACATCGATATTCCTTCCACGTTCAAATCCTATGGACTTCTTGATCAGGAAAGTTGCCATTTTGCAAATGGAGCTTTGGAAACAATCAGAGAAGAAGCTAAATGTGAAAGAGAGAATGCATCGAGAGAGTATGACAAATTCATAGAAGAAAGAACTCTTATTGATTCTTCGATTGCAAAATACAAAGAGAAGCAAAAATTATATGGAGAGCTTAGAGAAGAGAAAGAAGCTTATTTAAAAGCAGTTGATGAAGAAAAGAGAGCAAAAGAAGAATATGACAGGATCCCTGTTTACCAAAGAAGCAAGGACGCATTGATAATCAAGATACAAGCAATCGAGAATGCTTTTGAGAAATACAAGGAACGTGATGAGCTTTTAGAGTCGATAGAGACAAAAGAAAAAGAGAGAAGTGAAAAAGCAAAAGAAGTAGAATCTCTTAATCGCACAATAAAGCAAAACACTGTTGAGCTCGAAAATATACACGCCAAGTTGAATGAATTGAAAAATGTACAAAATGAGCTCGATATGGAGAGTAAGCTTAATTTCGCTATTAAGGAGCGTTTGTCAAAATTCGAACAACTTTCAAAGCTTATTGAAGATCTTTCACATAGACATGAGAAACTCGAAAGAGAGTCAAAACGTCTTATCGAGATATCTTCAACAATCAACATGAAGGAAGAGAAAAAGAAGTTATTAGAACTGGAAAAGCAGTCCATTGAAAGAAAGCTTGAACCTTTTGATGATGTACAAAAGCAAATGGACGATGCCAAATCTGTTTACAGAGTGGTTGCTTCCCTTGATGCTTTGATCTCTTCTGAGAAGGAAAATAGCAAAAAGTTTTCTTTTCGCAAAGAGAAAATGAGCCAGTGCGCTAAGATGTTATGCGAAAAAAAAGAGATGCATAAACGGATGATTGAATCATATTATCTCTCTGGAGCTACTTCGCTGGCCAGAAATCTTGAAGAAGGAAAACCGTGTCCAGTTTGTGGCTCATTGCATCATCCAAAACTTGCACATATGGAAGATGGACTGAATTGTTCAAAGGAAGACTTGGAGGAGGCTAAGAGAGATGAAGAAAAAGCTGATAGCGACTTAAAAAAGATCGAAAGCGAAATTTCAGCAATACAAGCATCTATTGGCATGATCTCCAATGAAATAGAAAAAAAGAGAGGAGAACTTCCTGATGCACTTAGAGACAAACAAATCGATCAATTGCTTATTGATGCATCAGAGATGGTCAAAGAGGCTGAGAGTAGTATAAATACAAAAAAACAACTCGAGGAATTGCAACAAAAACTTAATAAACAACTTTTAGATCTTCAGAATGGAATAGTACAACTCGATTCAGATAAGAAAGCAACTGAGAGAACAATTGCGATATACAAAGAAGATTGCAAAAGATATGAAGAGGATCAAAAGAATATGGCCAATTCTCTTTCTGTTGATCTAAGACACTTTTCTAATTCATATATAGAGATCAAAGAGGATAAAAGACTATCAGATGATCGAATAAACTCATTGGAGAAAGAAAAAGAAGAAAAAGCAAAGCTGGAGAAAGAAGAGGAAAATCTATCTGATTGCACACAAAAGCTAAAAGAAAGGAAAAACAATGCTGATATTTCATTGCACTTGCTTGAGGAAGGAATTTCCAGAAAAAATGATGAGATAGATAGAATCAATGATGGACTTGAGTTTGAAAGCCTTGAAAAAGCAAAAGAGAAGCAATTCGCTCTTCTGGGCGAAAAGAAGGACTTGGAAAAAAAGATCAAAGTAGCAAATGAAAGCTTCAATGACGCAAAGGTTCAAAAGAATTCATTGGAAGCAGCTGTTAGTCAAATTCAAGAAAAAATAGATACGATTGAAGAATATGATATAAGTGAACTTGAAAGAATATCTGATGAACTTGAAAAACAAAAAGATGAACTCGAGAATAAGAAGAACAAAGGCAATGCAATACTTGCCAATATTGAAACAGCAATTGTGAAATACAATGAAAAAGAAAAAGCCAAGAATGATTCAAAAGAAAAATTGATGTTATTGCAAGAGCTTTCAGATGTTGCTAATGGAACATTGAGTGGCGAGAACAAATTATCTCTTGAGACATTTGTCCAAACTCAATATCTAGACAGGATTCTTTGTCGAGCAAATGAGAAGCTTCTTTCGATGTCCGATTATCAATATGAACTAGAGCGCAGTAGCAAAGCTCGCAACAAGAGCCAAAAGATGGGTCTTGATATTGATGTCATTGATCATTTTACTTGCAAGGAAAGGCCAGCATCCACACTCTCTGGAGGAGAGACATTCAAGGCATCGCTTGCTCTTGCTTTAGGGCTATCTGAAGAAATCCAAGCCAACGCTGGTGCTATAAAGATAGAGACAATGTTTGTTGATGAAGGATTTGGGACTCTGGATGATGATTCGCTTAGATCTGCACTCCAGGCCCTTTCTTCTCTTGCAAGCAAAGGACGGCTTGTAGGCGTAATTTCCCATGTGCCAGAACTGAAAGAGAAAATAGAGAAGCAAATAATAGTCGATAAAAGCAGAGCAAATGGAAGTTTCGTTAAATTGAAGGTCTAACAATTAAGTTTCTTGAGGGGTCAAGGCAAAGGAGAGGATGCCGTCTTCACTCAAGAACTTCTTCAAGGCACTCTATGATACTTTTCTGAAAATCTACAAGAACGTCACAGGCAAGAGCTTGATGCCAGAGGGGCTTGCATCTGCGTACAGCTCGTTTGTCGAGAACAACAATGCACAATCCGATTCTACGATATTGAACCAAGCTGGAAATGAAGTATCAAATGACGTTGTTTATGCTGGTAATAATGAAGAAGTCATGAGCAGTTTGAAGAACATTCAAAACAAAACCATTATAAATAAAACCGATGGACTTGAAGTTTCTTTTGGAAAGACTGGAATAAATAAAATGATTTCAAACGTGGCTGTTAAGAAATCTATGAAAAATGGCTTTACCAGAATACAACATTTAACTGCTGTCGCAAATATAGATAAGTTGTTTGAAAACAGCTCATTGGTAATTAAAAGGCAGGATAGAAATGGCAGTCCAGATATTGTCGCAATATACGAGTATGAAGTGCCTGTTAAGTTTGATGATTCCAAAAGCTTGGACATTGCATCGTTGCTAATAAAGAAAAGTCGGCAACATGGTAACCATATTTATACAGTAGAATTGAAAGAGTTGAAAAGAAATAGTCCAATGGCAAAGGGTAGCAAACCGGATAACCGCCTTAGCTACGCCATGGACTCTATAATCAATCTACCATCAGAGCCAACAGAAGTCAACGCCAATGGAGAAAGAATTGAGGCTTTCGACGACATCCTCTTTCAAGTCGACCCTGATTATTCTCCAAATAAAGTTGGCACAGGCT
>ERZ808252.2018-NODE-2018-length-13231-cov-3.342972_pt1 | contig 13231 bp, 11 predicted proteins | sample MGYA00521242_ERZ808252 | MGnify/ENA primary metagenome ERZ808252 (study PRJEB31516, sample SAMN03275581) | gut metagenome | biome: mammalia-associated habitat; material: feces | host: Papio cynocephalus | place: Kenya | collected 2012-08-07 ...
TTGTTGACGCGCTGGCCATTTTGCTCACGGTCTACGAAAACGGGATGTTCGCGGGGCTTCCGGAATTCATCCGGAACGTTTTTGAAACGCTGAACCAGTATTACGCGCTCAACGGTCTTCTGTATTCTCTGGAGCTGCTCGGCGTGCTGCTCGTGTCGATGCTTGCGGCCTGCCTGATGTTCTACGCGCCGATCGCCATCGGCAACAGCTTTGCCGCGCACAAGACGCTGCTTTCCGTCGTGTTCTTCTTCGTCATCCAGACCGTTTTGCAGATCGTTTCGCTCTTCGGCATTGCCGGCGCAGCAAACCTCGTCACGCCGCTGCTGACCCCCGCCATCCTGGATAACGCCGTCAAAATGGCCCATTTGATGTTCACGAGCGCACTGGCTTACTTCCTTGTCGTGGGCGCGGCGCTGTATGGCCTGACGTGGTTCATGCTGCGCAAACGGCTGAATCTTCAATAAAGGCAACACCGCGCAATTGCGTCTTCGCGCTTCGAAAAAAACCGCCGAACGGTCCGTTCGGCGGCTTTGCTTTATTTTGCGGTGTTCCAGAGAATTGTGGCAAGCAGCTTTGCGATCGTCTCCATGTCTTCGGCGGGGACGTATTCGAATCTTCCGTGGAAGTTTTCGCCGCCAGCGCAGAGGTTTGGGCACGGAAGCCCCTCAAAGGAAAGCCTTGCACCGTCTGTGCCGCCGCGGATGGGCTGCACCTTGGGCTCGATGCCGAGGGTAAGCATGGCCTTTTTTGCCTGATCGACGAGGAACATACACGGCTCAATTTTTTCCTTCATATTGAAATAGCTGTCGCGGATGGTCAGCTGCACCGTTCCCGCGCCATAGCGGCGGTCGATTTCCGCAGCGGCTTTTTCCATCACAGCCTTCCGCGCCTCAAATTTTTCGCGGTCGTGGTCGCGGATGATATACGACAGCTTCGCGCGTTCGACTTCGCCTTCCACACCTGTCAGGTGGAAAAAGCCCTCGTAGCCGCTTGTAAAATACGGCGTTTCGAGCGCGGGAAGAAGGCTTGCAAACTCCATCGCCACCAGACCGGCGTTGACCATCTTGCCATACGCCGAGCCCGGATGGATGGAAAGGCCGGTGATCTCGACGAGCGCCGAGGCCGCGTTGAAGTTTTCATACTCCAATTCTCCGATCGCGCCGCCGTCGACGGTGTAGGCGTAGTCCGCGCCGAAGCTTTTGACGTCAAAACCGTCCGCGCCCTCGCCGATCTCCTCGTCGGGGGTGAAGGCAATTTTTACCGTGCCGTGCGGGCGGTTCGAGTTCAGAATCAACTCCGCAGCCGAGAGAATTTCGGCCACGCCCGCCTTGTCATCCGCGCCCAGAAGCGTCGTGCCGTCGGTCACAATGAGGCGCTTTCCGATGTGCTTCAAAAGTGACTCGTAGTCCCGCGGCGACAGGACGATGCCCTTTTCTTCGTTCAGAACGATATCGCCGCCGTCGTAGGGCTCGGTGATGCGCGCGTGGATCGGGCCGCCGGGCGCGTCGGGCGAGGTGTCCATGTGCGCGATCAGGCCGTAGACCGGAAGCTCCTTGCCGCAGTTGGCCGGGATCGTGCCGTAGACATAGCCGAGGTCGTCCATGTGCGCGTCCTGAATGCCCAGTTCCTGCATCTGCCGCACGAGCTCCTGCCCCAGCACCTTCTGGTTGGGCGTCGAGGGGTGCAGGCCGGAGGTCTCGCTCGAGGTCGTGTCGAAGCTGACAAGCTTCAAAAACCGTTCTGTTACCGTCATTGAAAAAACTCCTTTATTCCGTTTTCGTTTCCGTCTCAAATTCCGCCGCGACCTGCTCCAGAAGCTCCCGAATGGGCAGGTGCTGCGGACAGACCTGCTCGCACGCGCCGCATTGGACGCAGTCGGAGGCTTTTCCGTGGTTCGCGGTGTGGAGATTATAATAGTAGCCCGCGTTCCAGTCGTTGTAAATTTTCTTCGTGTTCATCGCCGCAAAAAGGTCGGGGATGGAAATGCTCTGCGGGCAGCCGTCCGTGCAGTACCGGCAGGCGGTGCAGGCGATCAGGTGCATGGAGCGGAAAATGTCCTGCACCTTGCGGACTGCCGCCATTTCAGCTTCGTTGAGGGGCTTGAAATCCTGCATGAAGCTGATGTTGTCTCGCATCTGTTCTAAATTGCTCATGCCGGACAGGACCATCAAAATGCCCGGGAAGCCGGCTGCAAAGCGAATGGCGTAGCTGGCGGGGCTGCCGCCGTGCAGATCGTCAAAGACCCTTTTCGCAGCCTCCGGGAGATTCGCAAGGTTGCCGCCCTTGACGGGCTCCATGACGATGATGGGCTTTCCATGCCTGCGGCAGACCTCGTAGCATTTTCGGCTCTGCACCGCCGGATCGTCAAAGTCTGCATAGTTGAACTGGATCTGCACGACCTCGATTTGCGGATACTCGCTCAAGATCTGCTCCAACACCTCGGCTCTGTCGTGGAAGGAGATGCCGAAGCGGCGGATCTTGCCCTCTTTTTTGAGCTCGAGCGCGGTTTCATAGGCGCGGCAGGCTTTGAAGTGCTTGAAAATGTCGGCGCTCTGCGCGTGCATGAGGTAGAAATCGAAATAGTCCACGCCGCAGATCTCTAACTGGCTCTCAAAAAACGGCCGGATGTCCGCTTCCGTCTTGAAATACGCCATCGTCAGCTTGTCGGTCAGAACGTACCGGTCTCGCGGGTAGCGGCTCGTGAGGCAGGACTTGATGGCCTTCTCGCTTCTCCCCTGCAAATAGCCGTGGGCGGTGTCAAAATAGTGAAAGCCCGCGTCCAGAAACGCGTCGACCATTTCGCAGGTCTTTTCCAGATCGACATCGCTGCCCTTCATCGGCAGGCGCATATACCCGAAGCCGAAATTTTTCCGGATCCGATCCATGTGCGCTCCTTTCTTTGTTACAGGCCGAGATAGCGGGCGCAGACCTTGCCGGCCTGTTCGGCAATTTTCTCTTCATCGATCGTCACGAGGCGGCCGTTTTCGACGACGACTTCGCCGTTTACAACTGTCACATTGACCGGGCCGCGGACGCCGACAGTGGCCAGCACCGACTTGGGGTCATAGCACGCGCCGGTGAGTTCCAGTCTACGACTGTCAACCATGAACAGGTCGCAGCAGCTTCCGACCGCCAGCGACCCGATATCGCTTCTTCCCAAAAGCCGCGCGCTGCCTCTGGTTGCCAGCTTCAAGATCTCATAGCCCGAAGGGGCGGCTTTGCTGGATGTCAGGCGGTGCAGCAAAAACGCCACGCGCAGCTCTTCCATCAAACTCGAGCCGTCGTTGCTGGCCGAGCCGTCGACGCCGAGGCCCACCGGAACGCCGAGGGCCACCATTTCCGGAACCCGCGCCACGCCGGAGGCGAGCTTCATGTTGGAGATCGGGCAGTGGCACACGCCGGTGCCGGTTTCAGCCAGCAGCTTCAGCTCGTCGTCGTTAAAATGAATGCCGTGCGCGTACCAGACATCTTTGCCTAACCAGCCGAGCGTTTCCATAAACGCCAAAGGCCGCATTCCTTCGCGCGCCAGCATATAGTTTTCCTCGTCCTTCGTCTCACACAGGTGCGTATGCAGGCGAACGCCATACTGCCGCGCGAGAACTGCGCTTTGCTTTAACAGCTCCGCGGAAACGGAAAACGGCGAGCACGGCGCGAGCGCGACCTGCCGCATCGAGCCAAACGACGCGTCGTGGTATTTTTCGATCACGCGGGCGGAGTCGGTCATAATTTCATCTACCGTCTGCACGACGGAATCGGGCGGCAAACCGCCGTCTTTGACGGACAGATCCATCGAACCGCGCGAGGCGTGGAAGCGGGTGACAAGTGTAGACGCGGCGGCAAACTGCGCCCCGAGCAGGTCTCCCGCGCCTTTGGGGAAGACGTAGTGGTGGTCAAAGCAGGTCGTGCAGCCGTGCTTTAAGAGCTCGCCGAGGCCGGTGAGGCTGGAATAGTACACGACCTCTTCGTTGAGGTTTTTCCAGATCTCATAGAGCGTTTTGAGCCAGTCGAACAGCTCCATGTTCTGCACCTGCGGCAGATTGCGCGAAAACTGCTGGTATAAATGGTGGTGCGTGTTCACGAGGCCCGGATAGCAGAGCATCGAGCTTCCGTCGATGATTTTGTCGGCTTTTTTGTCCAAATTCGGCCCGATGGCTGCGATTTTCCCATCTTCGGCGTAGAGATCGGCGTGTTCGTATACGGTGTCTTTTTCGTCGCACGAGACGAGGGACTGGATGTTTCGGATCAAAAGTGTTCTCATGGCGGCTTCCTCCTGTTTGTTTTATGGTACTACAAAATGGGCGCGGCGGCAAGGGCGAATTATGACAAATTAGTTCTCTAAATAAATCCCGGAAAAATCACCGGAAGGGCTTGCAATCACCCACAGTCTGTGGTATAGTGTGGTATACCTACCATTAGGAAGAAAGGAAGTTTTTTAGCATGAAGAAACGGATCATTTCCCTGCTTCTGGCTCTGGTCATGCTCTTCGGCGTCCTGCCCGTGACCGCGCTGGCAGCCGACGTCGAGGACGTCGTGGAAAAGCCCGCGACCGTCGAGACCAAGGACGAAGAAGTGAAGGAAGAACCGAAGGAAGAGGAAAAAAAAGAGGGCGAATCCACCCCCCCCCAATTCCCAGAATGAGGTAATTGAGTCTTCCGACGAGGAAGAGGAAGATAAGGAAGACGAGGACGAGACCAATGAGGTCTCCATGTTTGCGATGCCTGAAGGGATTGCTCTTTACGCAACCAATGAGACCAGCTATCGTGATGGTTGGCATCTTGTCTTCAAAAAAGACAATTATGTCATGGCTGCAAATCAGGGCTTTACTGGTCTTCAGCATACTTTGAAAAGCAATGCAGATTCCGCGCACTATACATTTACGTTGGAATATGCAGGAACTACAACCAAGATTGACAACACGAATTATTACAACTATCATGTTTTTATCGAAGACACCAGTGGAAATAAGCACTACCTGACAGGTAATGCTGGTCTTACTCAGTATTCCAATTATGCTGGGCTTTTCCTGATTTATAGAGCAAACATCACCAGCAAAGGCTCTGGAACGCGTTTGTGTCTGTTTTCAATCAGCAGTTCTAACGCATGGAAGGGTGCTGCTGTAGAGTATGAATCGAACGGCGGTTGGGGGCTCTATTAAACTTTGCGCTGAAAACGACAAAGATTATAATTACTGGAATGTTTGCAACGATGCTTACGATCTTGAGGAAGAGCAAGTTCTCGTAGAGCCCCAGAAGTACACTGTTATTATCAACAAGGTTTACTCCGGTTCTGATAACAGCGAAGCTTCCAATCTTCAGATCACTCTGAAAGACAAGACTAATAAGACCTATTCCCGCAAGGAATCTTCCGGCAATACTTACACATTCGAAGATCTGCTTGAAGGTACGTACACAGTTGAAGAGAGCGGCTACACGATTAACGGTTACGACTTCGTTAGTGCCAAGTTGGAAGCTACGAAATCCAACGAGAATATCACGCTCAACTTTACGTCCCCCTCAGCCACAACCTCGACGCAGAGTATCATTGGCGGGATCATCGGTGGAATTGTTGAATGGATTACTGGTGGCGATGATAGCAGCACTCAGGCCAGCAGCAACACAAAGTCTCCCATCGTAGTTAATTATACGCTAACCAATACCTACGAGAAGCATGAAGCCCCGAAGGCTTCTAAGGCCGAGAAGGAAGTTATCTACAACGAGTGCCCGGCTGGTATTACCCTCACTCTTCCGATCGGTGTTACCGTCACTTACCCCGCAAAGAACAACGACGTTGTGACCCCCATTCTGATTGACGAGAATACACAGTCTGTCACACTTCTTTACAAGATCACTGTGACCGGCCAGCCTACAGCCGCATTTGAAGTCACTGACGCGAGCACCACCCTTGCTTATGCTGCTTCGAATACAGTGACGCAGAATGAAACGACTGGTGTTTACAGCGGTAACCTTCCCGCAGCTACAAATGGCGAAACTTCCGTTACTCTTGATTTCTATGTCATCAGGACGTTCGACAGTTTCCCCGACAACTCCGGTGAGTTGACCAACAACGTCTCTCTGACCGGTGGCGATGGCGACGAAGAAAAAGTCCCGTATGAGAAGAAAGCGCTCGTGACGATCACGAAGCAGTTCGTTGGCCTTGACGATGGTATCACGAAGCCCACGCTTACGATTGAGCTCGAAAACACCGTCGAAGGTACTACGCCTGAAAAAGTTACGCTGAGCGAGACTTCGAACGGCACTTATGTATATTCTGGTAGAGTTCCTGCTGGCACTTACAAAGTCAAGGAGACGCTCGGTACTGTTCAGTACTACACCCTTGATAGCACGGAACTGAAAAACGGTAATGACACTGTTCGTGATCTCACTTTCGAAGTCAAGAACGGCGAAACTCATTCCTACACTCTGGTTAATACCTATTCGAAGAACAATCCTGATAACGCTACCTTCAACCCCGGCAATTACATCGTCAAGAACCTGACCGGCGCTACTCTGCCCAACGCGCAGACCTTCTCTGTGAAGGCTAAGATCAAGAACACTGATTCCGAGAAGACCGGCACAACCACATCTAAGACCTCCTTCTCGAACGAGCCCTTCGTTTTCGCTGACACTGACAAATTCTCTATCAGCAGCGAAACCACTTTCGAGGTCAAGGAAGCTCAGGGCACTGCCGTCAACGGCCTTACTTACAACGATAAGACCTACGAGCTGAAGGTCACCGTCAAGGTCGACACGACTACTAACGCATATGTCGTTGATAAAGTCTCTTGGCGTGAAGGCGACGCTGGCGATTTCAAGGTGCTTGGCACGAACGAAAAGCTCGTTATCACCAACACCTACACCGCACCGCGCACGACTGCTGTTGTGACGCTCACGAAGGTCTACAGCGGTACAGGCAGTACGGTCGGCACCGTTTCTCAGATCAAGCTGAAGAACAAAACCACGAATGTGGAGTATACCTTCAATCGTCAGGGCGACGGCAAGTTTACCTGCGAGAGCGAACTCCCCGCTGGTGACTACACTGTTGTTGAGGACGCAAACGCCGCAAAGATTAACGGATACACTTGGCTTGGCGTTACCCCGACCGTCACTGTCACCGAAGATCATATCAAGACCGGCAACGTCTCTTTCGAGCTGACAAACACCTACAAAGAGAACGAGAAAACTCCCGCGAAGGTGAACTTCAGCGATCTCATCCGGAAGGAGCTCACCATCAAGGGCGACTACAGCTTCACCGGCGAGACCTTTGAGGCAAAGCTGACCTACATCCCTAAAGCCAAGCCTTATTCCCTGATTGACACCGATTCTACATCTTCCTACGTGCTCAAGGCCGTGTTTGACAAGTACGCAGATAGCGGCGACGTAAAGAAATTCGTCAAGACCAATGGCGACGATCTTGTGATCGAGTTCCCCGCGGCTGACGATTATTACTTCGTTCTTTCCGAAGAAATCGGCAATCAGTCCGGTGTTACCTATGACGAATCTGTTTACTATATCAAGGTCGAAGTTGCGCTAGAAAATGATGTTCTCAAGGTAACGAACATTCTCTTCGATAAGTACCTCGGAAGCACGCACAAAGAGTTCGCCTACGTTGTGAAAGAAGGCGTGTTGACCGATACGAAGCTTTACTTCTACAACACCGTCAACACCGGGTACAAGTCCAACGACCACATCAAGATCGACAGCCCGAACAAGCTGAACACGGACGACCACTACGCCTACATCATCGGCTATCCCGACGGCACCGTGCAGCCCAATGGCGAGATCACCCGCGCCGAGGTCGCGACGATCTTCTTCCGCCTGCTCAAGGACGATGTGCGCGAGAAGTACTTCACCAAGACGAACGACTTCTCCGACGTTTCCCGCAGCGACTGGTTCAATAACCCCGTGTCCACCATGGCCGAGCTTGGCATCGTCAAGGGCTATCCCGACGGCACCTTCCGCCCGAACGAGCCCATCACCCGCGCCGAGTTTGCCGCCATCGCCGCCCGCTTCGATGAGTCCTCCCGCTACGGCGAGACCCGCTTCACCGACGTCGCCGGCCACTGGGCCATCCGCGAGATCGCCAAGGCCTATAACAACGGCTGGATCAAGGGTTACCCCGACAACACCTTCCGTCCCAACCGCAACATCACCCGCGCCGAGGCCATGACGCTCATCAACCGCGTCCTGAACCGCGCGCCCGAGACGGAAAAAGACTTGCTCAACAACATGAACAAGTGGTCCGACAACATGGACGTTGACGCCTGGTACTACCTGGCCGTCCAGGAAGCGACCAACTCCCACGATTACCGCCGCAAATCTTCCTCCTACGAACACTGGATCCGTATGCTGGAAGACCCGAACTGGGCAAAGTACGAGCGTTAATCACCGCATGAACTGAACAAAGCGCCGAACCGTCAGGTTCGGCGCTTTTTCTTGCTTTTTCCGGCTTTTTCTGGTAAGATAAAGAAAAATCAGGTTACAGGAGGACGCTATGACGCTGGGGCAGAAAATTCGGCAGACGCGGCAGGAAAGGGGCCTCAGTCAGGCGCAGGCCGCACAGGGCTGCGTGACGCGCAATATGCTCTCGCAGATCGAAAACGATCAGGCGCAGCCGTCGATGCGCACACTCGAGCATCTGGCGCGGGTGCTGGACGTGAGCGTGGGCTGGCTTTTGTCCGACGAGCAGACCGACGCGGCGCTGGACCGGCTGCGAAAAGCAAAGGCGTACTTCCGCGATGGCGATCATGACGCGGTGCTGCGCCTGTTTGCCGGAGATAACGCCCCAGCTGACGACGAGACGCTGCTTTTGTGCGCGGTTTGCGCGGCGCAGCTGGCCGAAAGCGCGTTTTTGCGCGAGGATCTTCCCGAGGCCGAAACGCTTGCGCGGCAGAGTCTCGATTGGAACCGGAAAAGCCTGTATGAAAGCTTGGATATTGAGCTTCGGGCGCTGGCGGTGCTGGCGCGTTGTGCGCTGGCGTCGGGCGGCGCGGAAGCCGAGGTCGAGCGCTACCGGCAGTATTATCTTGCGCACCAGAGCGCCGTTTCGTATCACCTGCTGATGGCGCGGTATCAGCTCCGGCAGGAGCACATTCAGGCCGCCGAGCGCGAGATCTGGTCGATCGCCGAGCTGCCCGAGCAGAGCCGCGCGGAGTATCTGATCCTGCGCGGAAAGATCGCCATCCGGCGCGAACAATTTGAAAATGCCGCGTTGTACCTGCACCAGGCCGAGGAATTGGCGCTGGGAAGGGCGTTGGAGCGCGAGCTCTATCAGGGGCTCGAGGTCTGCTGCCGCGAGCTGGGAGATTTCCAGCAGGCGTATCTGTACGCGTCAAAGCAGCTGGCCATGCAGAAAGGAGAGGCAACATGAAAAGAGGAATTTTTGTTCTTGCACTCGTTTTATCCCTGTTTTTGACCGCCTGCGCACAAAAAATCGAGGCGGAGATCGTCTTGCCCGAGCCCGAGCCCATGGTCGAAGTTCTCGCAGAGCCCGAGCCGGAACCCGAGCCTGCGCCCGAGCCACTGCCGGAAGGCGCCGAGATCCTGCTCTTTGGCTTGCGCACGCAGACGCTGACGGACGGAGCGTCTTGTTACGTGGACGCCGCGCAGTTTGCCGAGAAGGCCGGTCTGGAGCTTTTGCCGCAGGACGATGCGCTGACGCTGACGGATGGCGAAGCTTCGGTCGATTTTCCGCTCTGCCGGTCGGATGCGCTGGAAAGCGGCGGCGCGTTTTTGCAAAGCGGTACGTACTATCTGCCGGTTTCGTTTGCCGCGGAACGCTTCGGCTTCGTGACCGGGACCGCGGAGGACGGCACGACGTATCTTGCAAAGGAGCTTGATCTTTCCGCGCCAAAGGAAAACGTGAACGTGCCGGTCCTCATGTACCACGCGGTGAGCGACGATATCTGGGGCTACTGGGACCTGTTTGTCAGCCCAAAGACGCTCGAAGAAGAGCTTTTGTACTTGCAGGAGAACGGCTACCAGACGATCTGGTTCGAGGATCTGTCGCACCTTGAAGATTACGAAAAGCCGGTCATCCTGACCTTTGACGATGGCTATGACGACAATTACACCGAGCTTTTCCCGCTGCTTCAGAAATACAGCGCCAAGGCGACGATCTTCGTCATCCCCAAGGCCATCGGCTCGCCGCACAAGATGACCGCCGAGCAGGTGTATGAGCTCTCGCAGTCCGGCCTCGTGTCCATCCAGAGCCACACGTACTCGCACGGAAACCTCAGCACGATGAATGAAGAAAAGCTCATTTTTGAGATGGAGGCCAGCAAAAACTATATTGCCGCCCTCACCGGTCAGGTCCCCTACACCGTCTGCTATCCCGAGGGCAGGTACAGCGAGCTTGCCGTCGAGGTCGCGGGTCGGTACTATGATTACGGGCTTTTGATGAACGGTATGCTCTACAACACGTCCGACGATCCGCTGCGCGTCAAGCGCTTTTACGTTCCGCGCGGATACGATCTGGGCAGCTTCACCTGGAGCGTGCAGGACGCCGGCACGAGCCGCAATTGGTAAGAAGCGTATCCTTCCCGAAAAAACGTCCGCAGGAAATCCTGTGGGCGTTTTGCTTTATGTGTTGAGCAGCAGCTCTTCGTCGATGCAGAGCCGGCCGTTTTTCTCCAATAATCCAAGCTTGCAGCGCTGCGCGATCTGGAAGAGCTTGTCACCGTTTACGCCGGTGAGATTGTCGACCTTGTCGAGCAGCTTCTGTGCCTCGGGATGAAAGCTCGAGAGCGTGATGAAAATGCCGCGAGAGCCGTTTTCCGCACAGACCGCGCCGTAAAATTCGCGCACGTCCTTGGCCGTCATGACCGCGTGGCGGTTTTTCATCTGCATGAGGATCGTCTCGCGGTAGCCCAGATCGTCCGTCGTGTGGATGACGCCGTCGATGCCGCCATCGTCCGAGCCGCCCGTGACGAAGCCCTCGTCGACAGTCTTGCCCTCGGAAAGATAGTACGCGCGAAGAAGCTTCACGCAGTAGCTTTCGAACCATTCGCCGCCCTTGGTGTGCACGGCCTCCAAAAAGCAGCGCTTGAGATCGCCGCCCTCGGCCGCCTGACGAAGGAAGCCTCCTAGCTCCGTCGCGGGGTAATCGCCGGGCGCGCCGAGCCGGAAGCCGCGCGAGGTCCTGACCACGTTGCGCTCTTTTTCCATCTCGGCCAGACACCGGCCCATGACGCTACGAAGGGCGTTGTCGTCCTGCTTTCCCGGCGTTTTGTCGGTGCCGAAGCAGCGCTCAGCCAGGCTGTAGAGCTCCTGCTTGCCGATCACGCGGCGTTCGCGCAAGGTCTCCGTGATAAACTGCCGGATGGCTGCGGGCGCAAATTCGAGGTCTCTGGCCTGCTCGAGGTGCAAAAATCCCGCCTCGTCTTCGCGGATGGAGCCCGCGTGAATCAGGCTCGTCAGCACCATGCCGAGCCGGCTTTTCGTCATCGCAAGCGGCGCGCCGGGGCTCAGGTCCGCGTCCTGTCCCATTTCCAAACCCAGCGCAGCCACGCCCGCCTCAATGAGCTGCTTGCGCCGCAGCTTCCCGCAGCGCGAAAGCTCCCGCAGCAAAAGCTCCTGCAATTGTTCGTCCGTTCGTTTCATGCTGCTTCGCCCTTTCCCCTTTTTTTCTATCATACGCCATTTCGGGCAAAAATGCAACGAATTCCGCGCAAGGCGCCATCCCTTTCAAAAAAAGCCCCTGCTTTTTTGAAAGGGAAGCGGCCGCGGCAGATAAAGAATCTGCCGCGGCCGTCCGGCTCGCAAATCTATGCAGTTCAGCAGGCTTCCGCCTGCGCACCAGCGATCAGGCTATGAAGCGCACCCGTCGGGCAGGCCTCCACGCAAGCGCCGCAGCCGACGCACTTACTGTAATCGACCGACGCAAGGTTTCCTTCGACGTGCACAGCGTCATGCTCGCAGGTCTTGACGCACTTCATACAGCCGATACAGCCCGCGCTGCACGCCTTGCGGGTCACAGCGCCCTTGTCGTGGTTCGAGCAGAGAACGGCCGTCTGCGCGCTCTTGGGGATCACGGCGATAATTTGCTGCGGGCAGGTCTTCGCACACAGGCCGCAGCCGACGCAAGACGCAGGGTCGACCGCCGCGATGCCCTTGTTCCAGGAAATCGCGTCATGCGGACAGACCTTTGCGCAATCGCCGAAGCCGAGACAGCCATAGGTGCACGTGCCGCTGCCGCCGAAGAACAGCTTCGCTGCCTGACACGAGGCGATGCCGCGGTACTCTTCCTTGGGGCCCGTGTGCTCACAGTCGCCGCCGCAGCGGACGATGGCGATCTTCGGCTCAACAGCCTCTGCCGCAACGCCGAGGACCTCAGCGATCTTTTTTGCCGCCTCCGCGCCGCCGGGGACGCAGAGATTCGTCTTTGTGCCGGGCTCAAGCAGGGCCTTGGCATAGCCGTCGCAGCCGGTGAAGCCGCACGCGCCGCAGTTTGCGCCGGGCAGGCATTCGCGGATGGCCGGGAAGCGCTCGTCTTCCTTGACCGCCATGACATGGGAGGCCACCGCCAGACCCACGCCGCAAATCAGGCCGATGATCGTAACGGCCAGAATGGGGATCAGAATTTCATTCATTGCATTTCCCTCCTTAACCGCCGAACAGCCGGTCCAGCACGCCCGAGAAGCCGAAGAACGACAGCGAAACGATCGATGCCGAGACCAGCGTGATGGGAAGGCCGGCAAAGCTCTTGGGCGGCTCGGCATCCTCCACGCGGGAACGGACGCCGGAGAAGATGACCATCGCCAGGAAGAAGCCGAGGCCGCAGCCCAGCGCCGTCAGAAGCGAGTCCACGTAGTTAAAGCCGTCGGAAATGTTGTTCATCGTGACGCCGAGTACGCCGCAGTTCGTGGTGATGAGCGGCAGGTAGACGCCGAGGGACTTGTGAAGCGCGGGTATGTAGCGCTTGAGGACGATCTCGACCAGCTGCACGAGTGCCGCGATGACCAGAATGAAGACGACCGTCTCCATGTAGGTAAAGTCGATCTTGCCGTCGAGCAGCAGGTGGTAAATGGGCCACGTGACGGCCGTTGCAAGGACCTCGACGAAGATGACGGCGATGGACATACCGGTCGCCTGATCGAGCTTCTTGGAAACGCCGAGGAACGGGCAGATGCCGAGGAACTTGACGAGCACGTAGTTGTTGGTGATCGCAGCCGTCAGAATTACAAACAGAACCGTTTTCATTTCGCCGCTTCCTCCTTACCGCCGCAGGAGCCCGC
>ERZ808252.2019-NODE-2019-length-13231-cov-2.836673_pt1 | contig 13231 bp, 6 predicted proteins | sample MGYA00521242_ERZ808252 | MGnify/ENA primary metagenome ERZ808252 (study PRJEB31516, sample SAMN03275581) | gut metagenome | biome: mammalia-associated habitat; material: feces | host: Papio cynocephalus | place: Kenya | collected 2012-08-07 ...
CCCTTCTCCGTGCCATTGGTTTCGAGAGCGACAAGGACATCCTTGATTGCTTCGGACTGGCGGAAGAAATCAAGTGTACCAAAGAGAACCTGGACGCGGTCGTAGGGCGCACTCTTGCCGGTAACGTCCTCAAGGCTTGGACCGAGGATTTCGTCGATGAGGATACGGGCGAGGTCGTAACTATCGAGCGTAACGAGGTCATCATTGAGCGCGAGACCGTGCTCACACAAGAGATGTGCGACACCATTCTCGAATCGGGCGTCAAGACCATCCTTCTGCACAAGGAGGAGGCTAACGAGGCTGAGTATTCTATCATCTTCAACACCCTCCAGAAAGACCCGTCGCACTCCGAGAAGGAGGCTGTGCTTTACATTTATCGCCAACTCCGCAACGCCGAGCCTGCCGATGATGCCACCGCACGCGAGGTCATCCAAAACCTCTTCTTCTCCGACAAACGATATGACCTGGGCGAAGTAGGACGCTACCGCATCAACCGCAAACTCAATATGTCTATCCCTATGGAGACGCGCACGCTCACCAAGGAGGACATAATTGAGATTATCAAATATCTGGTGCAACTCATCAACTCCAATGCCGAAGTTGATGACATCGACCACCTCTCCAATCGTCGTGTGCGTACCGTAGGCGAACAACTCTACAACCAGTTCGGTATCGGTCTCGCACGTATGGCGCGCACTATCCGCGAGCGCATGAACGTGCGTGATACGGAAGTCTTTACGCCTACCGACCTTATCAACGCCAAAGCCATCTCCAGTGTCATCAACTCCTATTTTGGTACCAATGCGCTCTCCCAGTTCATGGACCAGCAGAACCCGCTCGCGGAGATTACCCACAAGCGTCGTATGTCTGCCCTCGGTCCTGGCGGCTTGAGCCGTGACCGTGCGGGATTCGAGGTACGAGACGTCCACTACACGCACTATGGCCGACTCTGCCCTATTGAGACACCTGAAGGACCGAACATCGGACTTATATCTTCGCTTTGTATATATGCGAAAATCAACAACCTTGGCTTCATCGAAACCCCCTACCGCAAGGTGGAGAACGGTGTCGTGGACCTCAACAACGACCATGTAGTGTACTACACCGCCGAGGACGAGGAACAGTCCACCGTTGCACAAGGTAACGCACCCCTCGACGAGAACGGCAAGTTCGTCCGCGACAAAGTCAAGGCTCGTTACGAGGCGGACTTCCCCGTAGTGGGACCCGACCAAATCGACCTTATGGACGTGTCGCCGTCGCAGATTGCGTCTATCGCAGCGGCACTCATTCCGTTCCTTGAGCACGACGATGCCAACCGCGCCCTCATGGGTTCCAACATGATGCGCCAGGCAGTTCCTCTGCTCCACAACGAAGCACCTATCGTCGGCACAGGTATCGAGGCACAACTCGTACAGGACTCCCGCACCCAAATCACAGCAGAGGGTGCTGGTACGGTCACCTATGTCGATGCCGACAAGATTCGTATCCAATACGACCGCACCGACGAGGAAGAGTTCATCTCTTTCGACCCCGCAGAGAAGGAATACAAACTGCCTAAGTGCCAGAAGACCAACCAGAACACCACCATTGACCTCCGTCCTATCGTACGCAAGGGCGACCGTGTGGAGAAGGGCGACATACTATCCGAAGGCTATGCCACCGAGAATGGCGAGTTGGCACTCGGCAAGAACCTCAAGGTAGCCTACATTCCTTGGAAGGGATACAACTATGAGGATGCCATTGTCCTCAGCGAACGCATTGTGCGTGAGGATATGTTCACATCCATTCACGTGGTCGAGCAACTCCTTGAGGTACGCGAGACCAAGCGTGGTATGGAGGAATTCACTGCCGATATTCCTAACATCAGCGAAGACGCCACCAAGGATTTGGATGAGAACGGTCTCATTCGTATCGGTGCGCACATTCAGCCGGGCGACATCATCATTGGTAAAATCACCCCGAAGGGCGAGTCTGACCCGTCACCTGAGGAGAAACTGCTCAAGGCCATCTTCGGCGACAAGGCGGGCGATGTCAAGGACGCTTCTCTCAAAGCCAGTCCGTCACTCAGCGGCGTGGTTATCGATCGCCAACTCTATGCCAAGGCACTCAAAGACCGTAAGCAGAAGATGGAGGACAAAGAGACCCTCGCTAAATATGACGCAGAGTTCGAGGCTAAAGCCGAACAACTCAAGAAGATTCTCGTTGAGAAACTCGTCAAGTTGCTCGAGGGCAAGCAGTCTGCCGGCGTAGTGGACTATGTCAAGTCCGACGTCATCGCCAAAGGGCTTTCCTTCACCCGCGAACGCCTCATGCAAATCGACTATACATCGGTTATGTTGGCTAACTGGACCAATGACGCACACATCAACGACCTTGTTGAACGCTGCATCATGAACTACATTGCCAAATACAAAGAACTCGACGCACAACTCAAACGCGAGAAGTTCAACCTTACCATCGGCGACGAACTGCCTAACGGTATCATTCAGATGGCGAAGGTGTACATCGCCAAGAAGCGTAAGATTCGCGTTGGTGACAAGATGGCAGGTCGTCACGGTAACAAGGGTATCGTCTCCAAGATTGTTCGCGTAGAGGATATGCCGTTCTTGGCAGACGGAACGCCTGTCGATATCGTCCTCAACCCGCTGGGTGTGCCTTCACGTATGAACATCGGTCAGATATTCGAGGCTGTCCTCGGTTGGGCAGGCCGCGAACTGGGCGTTAAGTTCGCTACGCCTATCTTCGACGGTTGCACGCTTGATTCGCTCAACGAGTGGACGGACAAAGCAGGGCTCCCGCGTGCCGGCAAGACACAACTCTACGATGGTGGCACAGGCGAACCGTTCGACCAGATGGCTACTGTCGGTGTCACATACTTCATGAAGTTAGGGCACATGGTTGACGACAAGATGCACGCGCGTTCCATTGGTCCGTACAGCCTTATCACACAGCAACCGTTGGGCGGTAAAGCACAGTTCGGTGGTCAGCGTTTCGGTGAGATGGAGGTTTGGGCACTCGAGGCGCACGGTGCCGCTCACGTACTGCAGGAGATTCTGACTGTCAAGTCCGATGATGTCACAGGGCGTGCCCGCACCTACGAGGCTATTGTCAAAGGCGATCCGTTCCCGACACCCGGACTTCCCGAGTCGCTCAACGTATTGTTACACGAACTGCAGGGTCTCGCACTCTCAATCACTATGGAATAAGCGTAAGATTTACGGATATCAAACTAATAGAATATGGCTTTCAAACAAGATAATAAGAAAAACGGTTTCTCACGCATCACCATCGGGCTCGCATCGCCCGACGAAATCATGCGCATCAGTTCGGGCGAAGTGCTCAAACCTGAAACCATCAACTATCGTACCTACAAGCCTGAACGCGACGGTCTGTTCTGCGAGCGCATCTTCGGTCCTACCAAGGACTACGAGTGCCATTGCGGTAAGTACAAGCGGATTCGCTACAAGGGTATCGTCTGCGAGCGTTGCGGCGTCGAAGTAACAGAGAAGAAAGTACGCCGCGAGCGTATGGGGCATATCAAACTCGTAGTGCCCGTTACACATATCTGGTACCTCCGCTCACTGCCGTCCAAGATGGCGGCACTCCTCGGCGTACCTACCAAGAAACTTGAGTCGGTCATCTACTACGAGAAGTACATCGTCATCCGTGCCGGCGTATTGGCTGGGCAGGAACTTGGCGATGACATCGTGGCAGACCGTATGCTCCTTGACGAAGACGAGTACAACGAACTCATTGCCCGTCTCCCTCAGGACAACCAACTCTTGGACGACTCCGACCCTGACAAGTTCATTGCCAAGATGGGTGCCGAGGCTGTCGAAGAGATGCTCGCAAGCATCGACCTCGATGCCCTCAGTTACGAACTCCGCCACCGTGCCGACACCGACACATCCATGCAGCGCAAGGCGGAAGCACTCAAAAGCCTGCAGGTGGTAGAGGCGTTCCGTGCCAGCAAGGGACGCAACCGCCCCGAATGGATGGTGCTCCGCGTCATCCCTGTTACCCCGCCTGAACTGCGTCCGCTCGTGCCGCTGGATGGTGGACGTTTCGCTACATCGGACCTCAACGACCTATATCGTCGCGTTATCATTCGTAACAACCGACTCAAACGACTCGTTGAAATCAAAGCACCCGATGTCATCCTTCGCAACGAGAAACGTATGCTACAGGAGGCGGTGGACTCTCTCTTCGACAACAGCAAGAAGACCACAGCCATCAAGTCAGACGCCAACCGTCCGCTCAAATCCCTCTCCGACTCGTTGAAGGGCAAGCAGGGACGTTTCCGTCAGAACTTGCTCGGTAAGCGTGTGGACTATTCCGCTCGTTCCGTCATCGTCGTGGGTCCCGAACTCAAGATGCACGAGTGCGGTCTGCCCAAGGATATGGCAGCCGAACTCTACAAGCCGTTTATTATTCGCAAACTCATCGAGCGTGGTATCGTCAAGACGGTCAAATCGGCAAAGAAGGTCATCGACCGCAAAGACCCTGTCATCTTCGATATTCTTGAGCACGTTATGGAGGGACACCCCGTACTGCTCAACCGTGCACCGACACTCCACCGCCATGGTATCCTGGCTTTCCAGCCGCGAATGATTGAGGGTAAGGCTATCCAGTTGCACCCGCTTGCTTGTGCAGGCTTCAACGCTGACTTCGATGGCGACCAGATGGCAGTTCACCTCCCGCTCTCCAACGAAGCGGTACTCGAAGCGCAACTGCTTATGCTCGGCTCGCACAACATTCTTGATCCCGCAAACGGCAACCCGATTACCGTACCTTCGCAGGATATGATTCTCGGTCTCTACTATATCACCAAGCCGCGTACCGGCGTCAAGGGCGAAGGGCTCTGCTTCTACTCACCCGAAGAGTGCGAAATCGCGCTCAATGAGGGCAAAGCGGATATCCACGCCATCGTCAAGGTGCGTATCCACGACGGGCGTACCCACGAGACCACACTCGTAGAGACTACGCCGGGACGTATCTTGGTCAACCATTTCGTTCCCGAAGAGGTCGGCTATCAGAACGTAACCCTCGGCAAGAAAGCCGTCAAGAACATCATCGCCGATGTCATCAAGACCTGCGGTGTGGCTCGCACGGCGCAGTTCCTCGACGACATCAAGAACCTTGGTTACAAGATGGCGTTCAAGGGAGGTCTGTCATTCAACCTCAACGACATCCTTATCCCTGAGGAGAAGAACGAACTTGTTGCCAAAGGTAATCAGACTGTCGAAGAGGTTACCGAACTTTATATGGAAGGTCTTATGACCGACAACGAGCGTTATAACAAGGTAGTCGGTGCGTGGACCGATGTCGATGCACAGGTTACCGAAGTGCTGATGAAGCACATGAAGGAGGCTGACCAGGGCTTTAACTCTGTATATATGATGATGGACTCCGGTGCCCGTGGTTCCAAACAGCAAATCAAGCAGTTGGCTGGTATGCGTGGACTGATGGCGAAGCCCCAGAAGGCAGGTGCCGCAGAAGGTCGTCAGACTATCGAGAACCCGATTCTGTCCAACTTCAAGGAGGGCTTGAGCGTGTTGGAGTACTTCATCTCCACCCACGGTGCCCGTAAGGGTCTTGCCGATACCGCCTTGAAGACCGCCGACGCAGGTTACCTTACCCGTCGTCTTGTCGATGTGTCGCACGACGTCATCATCACCGAAGAGGACTGCGGCACCCTCCGTGGCTTGACCGCACGCGCCGTAAAGCAGAACGACAACGTGGTCGCTACTCTTACCCAGCGTATCCTCGGACGTGTCAGCGTCCATGACATCTACGATGGCGAGGGCAATCTCATCGTTGCCGCAGGCGACGAGATACGCGAGGTACAGTGCCAGGCTATCGAAGACGCAGGTATCGAAGCCGTTGAGATACGTTCCGTGCTCACGTGCGAGGCGAAACACGGTGTCTGCGCCAAGTGCTACGGACGCAACCTCGCTACCCGCCAACTCGTACAGAAAGGCGAGGCGGTCGGTGTCATTGCCGCACAGGCTATCGGTGAGCCCGGTACGCAGTTGACCCTCCGTACCTTCCACTCGGGTGGTGTCGCAGGTAACGCGGCTACGCAGAACACCTACGCTATCCCGCAGGCTGGTCGTATCGAAATCGACGATATGCGTACCATCACCACCGAGGAAGGCGACATCATCGTTGTCAGCCGTCTTAACGAGATGCGTCTTGTGGACGAGAAGACAGGTGTCGTACTCACCCAGTTCAATATCCCATACGCTTCCAAACTCTTCGTCACCCCGGGTCAGGTCTATGACAAGGGCACGCAAGTCTGCGAGTGGGATCCTTACAAGGCTGCCCTTATCATCGAGCAAGCCGGTACCATTCAGTATCAGGATGTTATCGAAGGCGTTACCGCCAAGACCGAGACCGACGAGCAGACCGGTAAGAAAGAGGTCACCATCACCGAGACCAAGGATAAGACCAAGATGCCTGCTGCCCTCATTCTCGATAAGCAAGGCAATGTGCTCCGTACATACAACCTGCCTGTGAAGGCGCTGCTTGTTCACCCCGACGGAGCCGAAGTCAAAGTCGGAGACGCACTCTTCACGCAGACACGCTCCTTCGGTACCGCGGGCGATATCACCGGTGGTCTGCCGCGTGTTACCGAGTTGTTCGAGGCTCGTAACCCGTCCAACCCCGCTATCGTGGCTGAGATTGATGGTGAAGTTTCTTTCGGCAAAATCAAACGTGGTAACCGAGAACTCACTATCACATCGCGTCTCGGTGAGGTCAAGTCGTACCTCATTCCGTTGAGTAAGCAAATCCTCGTGCAGGAGGGTGACTACGTGCATGCAGGTGTTGCTTTGTCCGATGGTGCTATCACGCCCGATGACATTCTTGCTATTCAAGGACCTACTGCCGTACAGGACTACATCGTCAACGAAGCACAGTCCGTTTACCGTATGCAGGGTGTGGAAATCAACGACAAGCACTTCGAGATTATCGTACGTCAGATGATGCGCAAGGTCGAAATCCAAGACGCCGGCGATACGCGCTTCCTCGAGAAGCAAATCGTTGACAAGATGGACTTCCTCGACGAGAACGACCGTATCTGGGGCAAGAAAGTCGTTACCGATGCCGGTGACAGCGAGACGCTCCGCGCTGGTCAAATCGTTACCGCACGCCGTCTCCACGACGAGAACTCCAGTCTCCGTCGCCGCGACAAGAAGTTGGTTGAGGCACGTGATGCCATGTGTGCTACGGCAAGTCAGATACTTCAGGGTATCACCCGCGCCGCTCTCGGTACCAAGTCCTTCATATCGGCTGCTTCCTTCCAGGAGACCACCAAGGTGCTCAACGAAGCCGCTATCCAAGGTAAGATAGACTATCTGGACGGTATGAAGGAGAACGTTATCTGCGGTAACCTTATCCCCGCGGGTACTGGTCTGCGCGAGTTCCAGAACATCCCCGTCCACAACGCTGAGGAATACGCTGCTCTCCAGGCAGCCCGTGCTGCCGCCGAAGAAGCCCGCCAGTCAGGCTCCGACTCCGACGACACCACTGACCCCGAAGACCTGTAATTTTCGATAGTTCCCGTTTTGGGGACGATACGCTTGGGAGACGTGAAGCGTAAGGCGGGTATGCGCAAACATACTGAACGCCGAAGCGATACGAAGCCCTGTGGGCTGAGTAGAACTCCATATCGGCTCGCGTCGTCTTCAGCAACCCCGAGAGACTGCCTGACAACTGGTTTAGGCAGTCTCTTTTGTGTTTTAAGGTGGCACTGTTATTGAGACGCAGACGTCCTCATTCGCATAATGGCAGAAGACGCGTCTCGCGTCGTCAATCATCCTTCCATTCGTATCCTCTGCCAGCCCCTCCTTTGGAGGGGTTGGGGAGGTCTGTTTTATTCATACGTCAAAGATCACGGGCTGCTCACGTCTGCAGCCTACCGGATTCAACACCTTGAATCACGCTGCAAAGATACTGCATATCCGAAGTTTTTGTTGGTAAAGTAGTACCAATAATGCATACGTGTGTCTTGAGTATGGCACTATAATGTATATAGGCAAGGTTTGTCATTTTGCTTTTTCCATGGAAATGAGTATCTTTGTGGCGTGAATGGAATTATCATCACACAATATCAACTTTATCATCACACAATATCATTGTGTTGCGCAGCAACGTGATGATAAAGTTGATATTGTGTGATGATAAGGTTTACAAAATGCTGTAAATATGCCGAACTCCTACTACCAGCGCAAAGCCTGTATAGATGCCCGGCTCGCTCATACACCTGATGCCTTGAAACGCAGCCCGAAGACCGACTATACATCGGGCTATTTCTTTGTAACACTCAATGTACGAGGGCATAAGCCTTTGCTTGGCTCTGTGGTTGGGCAGTATGACCGCACTATTTGTCAGACCACAGGAGCGGGAGTGCGCTTGTCGGTGCTTGGGGAGAAGATTCTGCAATGTTGGCAACACATACCCAAGTATCACCCGAGTGTGCAGGCGATTGATGCCCAAGTGATGCCCGAGCATTTTCATGGGTTGCTGCACCTCGATGCTGCTCCGAATGAGACACTGGGCAGAGTGGTGCGGGAATTCCGTTTATCAGTAAGCAGGAGCGCGAGATTTTGCGACAACTCTTAGATGGCGGCTATCCTGTTGTAGAGATTCGGGATAATGGCTTCGGCAAGACCTACAAGCCTTCGGGAACCTCCTTCTATGCCTGCGCCCAAGAGCGGCTTCTACAAATCACGCCATGGGCATACCATTATGAGAAAAAACCGCAACCTGTTTCACGCCCGATGTGTATGGTGATGAATGAACTTGCCCGCCTGATTAGCGGGCAGCCGGATGATTGGTGGAAAAGATAAACGCCCCTTCGCTGTCTTTATCAGTATAAACAGGGCGTGCCAAACCGCTTGGCACGCCCTATAAGTTAGGTATAGTACACTACTGTTTACAGTTCTCTTGTTTCCAGTCCTTGAACGGTATATGTCTTGCCGTCCCGCAGGATATACACTTGTCCGTTGCTGATGATTTTGAGGGTAGCAGAGGAAGAGCCGTCAGCAGGAGCAGCATCTACATCGGTAGCCGTCTTGTCCGAGGTGACAAACGTGCCACTCTCCTCGTCAATGACTTGGTCGTCGGACAGCGACTGGCGGGTGTAGTAGTACTGCGTATTGCGGTTGAGACTGCTGATAGTGAACGAGTAGTACTCCGCAAAACGTTTCTCTCTATCAGAATCGCTGCCGGCACCATTGTCATCACCACCATTGCCATTACTACCGCTGTTGCCACTGCCCTCGTCATCTGCTACGGCTTGCGCCAAAGCGCGTTGCGGTGCGGAAGCAGCGTTGCCAAGGACAATGCTCGTGAGGTAGCCCCGCTGGTCAAAAGTGAGTGTCATCACCATCTGTGTATGCGCCTCGTCGCTATACAGCGTCCATACATATCCTGTGGCGGAGAAATTCTGCACCCACGACACCGTGGCTTCGTCCACCCCCGCCACAATAGGCGGCTCTATGGGGTAGATATAGGGTGTCTGGTTCCAACCGAATGCACTACGATATGCGTTTACACTACCACGAGGGACAAACAAGCGTGTAGTATCTTTCACAAAGTTACACTTGCTAAAACCTGTAGGAGGAACTTGTGCATAGCAATAGATAGTATCGGTAGCAGGAAGGGAAGATGTACTGATTCTATTAAACCGTGCCCCTAAGTCTAACCGTGGAAGAGGAGTCCTCTTTTTTCTACTTTCGTCTTTATACATGTACAGAGGTAGAGCATTCATTCCCAAGGCTTCTACAGAGTCTTTTAGTATAACTCTTTTCAGGTAGAACTCCGACATCAATGCATGGTGACTGATAGTCTTTAGAGAGTTAGGAAATTCTATTTCTTTCAAGGCACAGTGCCCTGTAAAGGCATATCGCAATATATCCTCACAACCATCTATAGGGGCATATTTCTCCTCTTTACGTCCACAAGGATATACCACCAATTGCTTTTTGTCCTTGGAGTACACCACTCCATCTATAGAAGTATAGTAAGGATTCTCCTCATCAACATAGATGTTTTGCAGATTAGGACATCCGGAAAAAGTATTGTTCATATCCCAATCTAAATCTACCGCATCTATGTCATCTGTGCGAGGGTTATATTTGATAGTATCACCTATCAATGAAATGCTTTTTGGCAAATAGATAGTCGTCAGAGAGGTGATGTCATAAAACACCCCTCCTCCATCGGTAGTCACAATAGTGTATATCGTATCATTAAGAACAACTTTCTCGGGTACGATGATAGTATCAGATGTAATATCAGGATAGTTCTGTTTGGTACCGCTTGATGTCAAGATGACAGTACTATCTGATAAAATGCCGTACCTGAGTCCTATGCCTTGTGAGTTCGCAGCCGTAAAATACCGACGATTTATATAATCCTCATCGTTGTCGTACAGGGTAGCCTGCACAGACATTCCGCACAGGCTACCGATTGCACATAGTATGAATATCAATGAACGTTTCATAAACTATTGCTTTATAAACCTCTTCATTGCCACACGCTTTCCATTTTGGAAGGCAATAACAATATACGTTCCTGTTGGGTATGAAGATACATCTATGTTATGCTGTATAAGCATTGTATCGTCAGTATACAAGGGCTCTGCATCTACACTAAGAATTTTCATACTAAACTCGCTCTCATCATTCAACTTGACCTCAAGAATATGGGACACAGGATTTGGAGACACTAATAACGTTGGACTATTAAGTGCCCCTTCTATCTTTCTTGTCTTCATATAACGCTGTGCCCGCAATGGCGAAACGGGGGTAGTACTTTTATAGTCTATATTGGAACTTAATGGTGCACCGTATGTAAGGCGGGCTTTACAACCTGATGAAACCTCGAACTCTAATACAAGAGTGTACTCTGTATTATTGATAAGGTTTTCGGACAGGTCGAAATAATCATCTGACAAAGAAACGGCTAAGGCTGTATTGTCATTGTCATAAAAGACATTATCGCCACCAACGATATGTCCATTATAAACCAAATACCAATAATAATTAGTGCCTCGAGGTCTTGTGGGGTATACACTAAATAATTCTGTCGCAGCGGTATAAATAATCTCTTTCCCCGCACTATTTATAGTTGCATTAATGGTGGCTGGTTCAGAATTTTCACATACTCCACTACCTACTCCATAAGCACTAACTGTATATGTACCTGCTACACCTGTGGTACGCACATCTACAGATTGCCCGTTGTCATGTGTTGCCACTTGAGTCCAACCTGCTGGCAATGTCCATGCGTATTGTTGATTGGTCGTAGGATTGACGATGCTAAACGTTACCGTGTCAGGCATATTGTAAGCGATGCAGCCATCAAATAGGATTCCTTCCGGCGCTGCGGGCTTGAAGACCAATGCCTTGTCCTCTGAGTACTCGCCGTCACATCCTTCCAACCCGTTGGGGCGGACATGCACTGCCTGCATATCGGTGGTAATAGTCCCTTCACCCACTTTCTCCAAATCACCGAGCGTCATCCAATAATACGAGAATTGGTTACTCTTGTTAGCCAAGTTCTCTCTTACGAACTTCACCGTAATGGTAGAACTACCATCGTGTGGCAAACAAACATGGTCATACTCCGACAATGTGTCTCCGTTCACCACGAACACTTTTTGCTGCTGTGCTTGTACTCCGACTGCAGCCCAACTCGCCAATAAGGCGACAAACAGGTAAATTTTCTTCATACCTTAATCAATTAATTGGTTCAACAAATTTTGTTATACGTTATACAAACAGATAAAGAGGGCAATCTCTATTTTACAGAGAATTGCCCTTCTACAGCCGTGCCTGCCGAGTAGATACGGATAGTGTAGGAACCTTCGGCAGGAACGTGGATGGTGGTTACCCCGAGAAAATCCTGGTCGGCAACCGTGGAGCCTGTGGTTTGGTCACGCACTGTCACATGGGCGAGTGCGTCCGTGTCTGCACTTGCGGTGATAGTGTTTCCAACTTGTGTGGCACGGATTTGACGCGGGTCAGGACGACCTCCTTCTGTCTCTTCTTTGTTGTCATCCAGCGGACCAAATACCACAATTTCGGCAGACAGAGCGCGAAGATAAATAGAAGTCTCTTCATAAGAACAATGTTTTTATTAGTTACACGTGCGAAACCGACAATGGGTCTCGTTTCCGACTGCAAAGGTACGGCTTTTCACCGTACTGACCAAGAAAAGGGCGTGCACAAATGCAAAATGCAATATGAACATTATCAGTGTTTTAGTGTTTTGCGCCGTGCACAAATGCAGTTTCGGTGCAGAAATGTGCCTCTTATATTGCCATCTTTTGCAGCAAACCGAGCAGTCCTGCTGAGGTTACTCCTAATTTATGGGCGATACGGCTCTTGATGGTTCGGATACCGGTAGCCGATTTGCATACATACCCTGCTATTTCCGTCAAAGGCATTGTCTCATGATAGAGCAAATAGTAAATACACAGTTTGATTTCCGGTTCTTTCAGATTCTGCTCTTTCAGCGCATTGTGCAGGTGGAGAAAGGTGGGGTTCGTATCCTTCAGCAGAACCGCGAAGCAAACCCATTCCTTGCGCGGTTGCGGGAATAAGGAACGGAGATGGGACAGTTGCCCTTTCAGGTCCTGCACGGCTTTGGCTCTCAATTCTTCTCGCAACTGCTGCAATTGCAGTGCCTGCTTTTCTATAAGGTCTGTTTGTGCCTGCAACAGTGCAGATTGTGCTTCCGTCTGTATGTGTAGTTGTCGTATTTGTATGTCTCGCTGCTTTATGGCTTTGTGTTTGCGGTGGCGTAACAACCCAATGACGGCGCACAGGATGCCGCATAGCACTGTGGCAATCCACACTATGATATACCACTTGCGGTCGGGGTGCGGATTAGCGATGTATTGTCTGCACTTCTCCACGGCTGCACCGTATCTGCTGGATAATGCCAACTTCTCACGACCGGCATCTTCCCTGTTATGGGAATAGGTAGCCAGCAATGCCGCGTCACCGGTTTGCTCCGCATAGTTTATCAGTGTATAATAGGCATTGGAGATTTGGGCGGGATTCGTGGAATGTTTCACAAGATACTCCGCATACGGGTATGCAAGTGCCGGCTTGCCGATACTCTCGTATATCTGTGCAATCTTCATATAATCATAGCATTTGCTTTACTACTGATGCGTCAACTTTCTAGTAGCCATTGTATTTTGTTGATATATAGT
>ERZ808252.2022-NODE-2022-length-13214-cov-4.352914_pt1 | contig 13214 bp, 10 predicted proteins | sample MGYA00521242_ERZ808252 | MGnify/ENA primary metagenome ERZ808252 (study PRJEB31516, sample SAMN03275581) | gut metagenome | biome: mammalia-associated habitat; material: feces | host: Papio cynocephalus | place: Kenya | collected 2012-08-07 ...
CGAAAAATCATGTACTTTTTTACGTTTATATCAATTTCTTGCATATTAGACAAATTGGAGCTATAATCTTTATTGCAAAAGGGCTGTTTCTTGTCATTTTGCATATGATATATCTCTACTAAATGTCACAAAAAATGAGGATTCAGGCATGGAATACATTTGCAGCGATTGTCCGCGAAAATGCGGTGCGAAAAGAGGCGCCGACGCTCCCGGAGGGATGTGCGCAAGTCCCGCGGTGCCGCGCGTCGCCCGCGCCGCGCCGCACTTTGGCGAAGAGCCTTGCATCAGCGGGACGCGCGGCTCGGGCGCGGTTTTTTTCACTGGGTGCAATCTCCGGTGCGTGTTCTGCCAGAATATTGAGATAAGCCGAGGGCAAGGCGGCGAGCGCGTGGATGCGGACGGTCTGCGCGATATTTTTCTGCGCCTGCGCGATGCGGGCGTACACAACATCAACCTTGTCACGCCGACGCATTATGCGCGCGTAATTGAAAAAGCACTAGACGGGCTGACGCTCGGAATACCGGTAGTGTGGAATTCCTCCGGCTATGAAAGCGTGGAGACGCTGCGGCGGATGGAGGGGCTGGTGCAGGTGTACATGCCGGACTATAAGTACGCCGACAGCGCCCTTGCGCGCCGGTACAGCGCTGCGGAGGATTATCCTGCCGCCGCAGCGGAGGCTGTGCGCGAAATGTTCCGCCAGCGGGGCGCGTACAGACTTGATGCAGAGGGGCTAATGACTTCGGGCGTGTTGATCCGTCACCTCATTCTTCCCGGACAGGATGAGAACACCCGCAGCGTCATTGATTTTATCGAGCGGGAATTCAGACCGGGCGACGTGCTGTTTTCGCTGATGAGCCAGTACACGCCCATGCCGGGGCTGACGCGCTTTCCGGAGCTGACAAAGCGCGTGGACGCGCGCGATAACGCCGCGCTTGTGGCATACATGCGCCGCTGCGGCATAGCGGACGGCTACTGGCAGGAGGTGGAGTCCGCCACGACCGACATGATACCCGATTTTGACGGAACAGGGGTCTGCACCACTTGACAAGCGGTGTCGTTTGTCGGATAATTGGGCTTGGAGATTCGGTACTATTTTTCCGCAAAGGAGACGATATATTATGAATTACAACGAAGTTCTCGCCGCCGCAAAGGACTGCGTCGGTCCGTACTGCAAGGTATGCCCGGTGTGCAACGGGCGCGCATGCGCCAACATTATGCCCGGTCCCGGCTGCAAGTTCCCCGGCAATGTCGCCGCTCGCAACTACGACAAGTGGCAGGAGATCTGCGTGAATATGGACACGCTCTGCCCCAATTTTGCCGACCCCGATATTTCGTTTGAAATGTTCGGGCACACGTTCTCCGCGCCAATATTCGCCGCACCGCTCGGCGCGCTGGACATGCACTACGGTCCGAAATACAAGGATCAGCAGTACAATGCCCTGCTCATGAAGGCAGCGGCGGATTACGGCGTGATGGCATTCACCGGCGACGGCGTCGATCCCGACATCATGAAGTCCGCCGTGCGCGACAGCCGCGGGATCGGCGGCATGAGTGTGCCGACGATAAAGCCGTGGAACAAGGAGGCCGTGTTTGAAAAGCTGGACGCAGCAAACGCCGCAGGTATTTTTGCCGCCGCGATGGACGTTGACGGCGCAGGTCTGCCTTTCCTGAAGAAAATGAATCCCAACGCCGGCAGCAAGACCGTCGATGAAATGCGCGAGATCATCGACTACGCAAAAATGCCGTTCATCATCAAGGGCATCATGACCCCGGCAGGCGCTTTGAAGGCGGTCGAAGCGGGCGCGAAAGCGATCGTCGTTTCTAATCACGGCGGGCGCGTACAGGGCGGCGTTCCCTCCACAGCGGAGGTGCTCCCCTCTATCGCGGACGCGGTCAAGGGCAAGCTCACGATAATTGTTGACGGCGGCATCCGCTCCGGCGTAGACGTGTTCCGCGCGCTTGGGCTCGGCGCGGACGCCGTGCTCATCGGTCGTCCGATCATCCCCGCGATTTACGGCGGCGGCGCAGAGGGCTTCAAAGTGTATATGGACAAAATAGTGGGCGAGCTGAAGTCCACGATGACCATGTGCGGCGCGGCAGGCCTCAGTGAAATAACCCGCGACAAGCTCTGGATAGAGAAGTAAATAAGAAGTCTATCATCGCCGCTCCGGTCGGGGCGGCGATGTTTTTCGCCGTCACCCCCCGCGCGAGTGGGTTTTTTCTGTTCTTTGACTTTGTATTATGTAAATTATTTTATGTATTTTACTTTATGTAAATTATATTATGTATATTATGTTCTGTTAATTTAATTACGTAAATTATATTAAGTAAATTATATTATGTATTTAATTTTATGTATATATTTTTATGTTTATAATAATATGTAACTTATATTATGTCCCGCAAAAAAAAGACTCAGCCTCTCACGTCGAAAGGCTGAGTCTTCTATTCATCTGTCATGTGCCGTACTGCGAATAAACGGGATAAAACGTGTCCCGCGCAGCAATGGCACGGTCGCGGGCAACGTTGGCAATATCGCCGGGCTGCTCATACTTGAAGCACCACTCGCGCGCGGCGTTATACGCATCGTCCGCAGTGTTGCCAAGATCCATCAGGTAAAAATCCAGCTCAAGATACTTCATGAGCCCCAGCTCATGCTGCATATAGCTGAGCTGCCCCGTAATGGTGGTGTAATCGTACCCGTTCGCCGTGCACCACTTCGTCAGCTCCGTGCGCCTGTCACCCAGCCACTGGCACAGGCCGTAGCTGCCGTCGGCGCGGGCTGTGAGCCGGAAGGAGGACTCCTTATATATATTCGCCAGAACTCCGCAGGCTGCGGCGGTGCTGTATCCAATCTGGTTTTTGCAGAAATAGTACACCATCTGTTCCGCGACAGGATAAATCAGATGGACAAGCACACCGTATGCCGTGCAGCGCGCACCGGCATTCGACCAGTTGATGTCAAACGCCGCCTTGCCGCCGTCGCTGCGGCTGATGACGACGCGGAAATATGTATCCGTCACCGCAGTGACAATGCCGAAATTGACCGCGCGCCCGCTCTCATCCATCCAGAAGATGATGTCTCCCGCCTCTGCCTGAAGCGTTCCGCCGAACGGCACGCACTCCGTCAGCGCGCACTGTCCAAAGCCGTTGACCTCAGTGAGATAATGATACTGCATTTCGCAGTCCGGAAGAACATCGAACATTCCGATGTCCGTAAGCCCGCTCGCGTCGGCGCAGGTGAGCATGAAATTCGTGTTGGCCTGATCGTTATATATGACCGCCTCAAAATCGGCAGAAAAGTCGGTCGCCGCGTCATAGTGCAGTGCAGCGCCGTTCTCCGCGGCGAGCGTGAATCTGTCGCGCAGCTCATCGTCCGGTGTGCTGCACACGGGCGCATAGCGCAGATAATCCGCCTGCGCCGCGCCGGTGAGGTAAAGATCGCTGCGCGGGGTGGGCATCGGCGGCGGGGTCGGCGTAGGTTCGGGTGTCGGTTCGGGCGTAGGCTCAGGCGTGGGCTCGGGTGCGGCGCTTGGCTGCGCGGTCGGTTCAGGGGTCGGTTCAAGCTCGCGCATATCTTCAACCGCGTCAGAGACGACGTCCAGCGCCGCAGAAACTTCGGATGCGCCGCAGCCGGGCAGCGCCAGCATGAGCGCCGCAGCGGCAAGGACGCTGATAATTCTTTTTCTTTTCATCTGCTTCTCCATTCCGGGGGGTATCTCTGCTGTTACTTTGCAGGCGCGGCAGCCGCGGCAAGTATCGCGCGGCGCAGGGATGAGCGGCGGAAATAGTACCACAGCAGCGCCGCCGCACATAACAACCACGAGGTCGGGTAACAGAGAAACACAACGCGAATATCGCTGAACATGGGCAGCAGCGCCTCTATCCACACAACGCGGAACACGCAGATGGTAAGCGCGGAAATAACGGTGACCTGTGCCGCCTGACCCGAGCCGCGTATAGCGCCGGAGAATATATCAACAAACGAATACACCCAGACGGTAGGCAGGACATAGCCAAGGAACACACGTCCCAAAGCTATCGCCTGCTCGTCGGCTGTGAAAATATGCATAAGCGGCTCAAAAAAAGCAAGGACGATGCCGCCAACGACGGCATAACTTGCAAAGCACAGCAAAAGGCACACCCGTATCGCTTTTTTCATGCGTTCATACTTTCCCGCTCCGATATTCTGTCCGACAAACGTGGATATGGCAAGCGAAAGCGCCGCCATAGGCATATAGATAAACGCATCGATCTTGCTGTAAGCCGTCACGCCCGCCATGGCGATAGTGCCGAAGGAATTGATCTTTATCTGGACAAGCAGGTTTGATATATTATACATGGAGCTTTGCAGCCCGCAGGGCACGGAAATTGCGGCGAGATCGCGCAGGATGAGGCTGTCAGGCTTCATGCGCAGCGGGCGGAGAGCATAGTCCGGATTCAGGCGGCACAGCCGGATGACGACCAGCACGGCAGTGATGGTCTGGGCAAGCACAGTCGCCCATGCCGCGCCCGCGACGCCCATGCCCAGCCACGCAACGGCGACAATGTCCATCACGAGATTCCCCACGCCGCCGATCGCAAGATAGATGAGCGGACGCATGGAATCGCCCTCGGCGCGGATAAGCCCCGCGCCCACATTATATATGAGCGTGATCACCGTGCCGCTCATATAAATGCGCAGATACTCCTCCGACAGGTCGAGCGCGCCCGCGGGCATATCCATGACCGAAAGAAGCTCACGTGTGAAAATAACGCCAAGCGCAGTCATAACCGCGCCAACGGCAAGACTGAGCAGCATTGATGAGTCTATAAGCTTTTTAAGGCTTTTATGGTCGCCCGCGCCGTAATACATGGCGTAAAGTATGCCCGCGCCGGTGGCAAGCCCGAGGAAGAAGCCGATGAGCACGTTGATGAGCGCGCCGGTCGAGCCGACGGCGGCGAGCGCGTCGTCCCCGCAGAACTGACCGAGCACAGCGCTGTCTATGGAGTTATAAAGCTGCTGAAGAAGATTCGTGAGCAGTATGGGCACGGTGAATTCAACAATGCTCTTTGTGATCGAACCCTCTGTCAGATTTACTGTTTTCGGTTTCATGCCGGCTTGGCGCTCCTTTCATGCTGTCTCTCAGCGCATCATAAACGTGTGGGTCATTGTATACCCTGCCGCCGCGAAAAGCAAGGGGACGCTGATCACATTTCACGCCGATTTTACCGGCAAACGCATATGTTTACAGTTTATTCTCAAGGCGGCAGGGCACAATACGTCTGCGGCATCTGACGAAAAATATGCGCTCTGATGATATAGCCGCTTGTTGAAATACACAAAGTATCATGAAGTATCACGCTAATTCATATGACCATGCCGGAGGGCAAATGTTTCCCGAATTACTCTGACTTTACGCATAATTCACAAATATTTTACTTCGGCGCAGATTCTTGTTGAAATTCAACAAGAATGATGCTATAATCTGACACAGAGATAGGGCGTGTGGCGCAATATTGCCATAACCCCTGCCGTATACAAAATTTTATAGGAGGATCCCAATGAAGAAGTTTCTTGCAATGCTTCTGGCTCTGGTCATGGTGTTTGCACTGTGTGCCTGCGGTCAGACCGCAGACACACAGGAGGCAGCTCCCGCTAAGGAAGCTGCGCCCGCGGCTGAAGAGGCAGCTCCTGCCGAAAAGTCCGATGCCGACTATTCCGGCAAGCTGGTCGTTTACTCCCCGCACGACGCCGACCCACTGAACGCCGGCGTTGCGATGTTTCAAGAAAAGTATCCAAACATCGAGGTTGAGGTCATTGCCGCCGGTACGGGCGAGCTGTGCCAGCGTCTCGTCGCCGAGTCTGCCAATCCCCAGGGCGACGTTCTCTGGGGCGGCGGCGCCGACACCCTTGCGGCTTACAATGATTACTTTGAGCCGTATGTCTGCGCAAACGATGAGTTTATCGGCGCGGAGTATAAAGACCCCAACGGCTACTGGATAGGCGAATCCCCGCTGCCCATGGTCTTCATCTACAACAAGACCCTGCTTAGCGACGAGGAGGTGCCCACCACGTGGGAGGGTCTTTGCGACGAAAACCTCAAGGGCCGCATCGCCTACTGCTCCCCCTCCAAGTCCGGCTCTGCCTACACTCAGCTGTGCACAATGCTCTTCAGCCAGCCCACCATTGAAGACGGCTGGGAGCTCGTCGGGAAATTCATTGCCAACCTCGACGGCAAGCTTCAGGACAGCTCCGGCAACTGCCACAAACTCGTTGCCTCCGGTGAGTACGCCCTCGGCGTGACCATAGAGAAGTCCGCTGTCCTCTACAATGATAACCCTGACATCGGCTATGTCTACCCCGAGAAGAATTCCGCAGTTCCCGACGGCGTTGCCCTCATCAAGGGCTGCCCCAATGAGGAGAACGGAAAGCTCTTCATCGACTTCGTCACCAGCGCCGAGTGCCAGACCGCCCAGAACATTGAGTGGGCGCGCCGCCCAGTCCGTTCCGACATCACCCCGGTGGGTCTGTGCCCGCTTGAGGAGTGCAATGTCGGCACTTACGACTTTGATTACGCCGCCGCAAACCGCGATGCCATCAAAGAGCAGTTCAACGACCTCATTGCAGGCTGATAAGCCTTGACCCCCACTTGCTGCGGGAGGCGCCTTCCAAGGCGCCTCCCTGCGGTATTTCGCGCATACGGCTGAAAGCCGTTCCGGTGCCGGTCCGAAACGGCTTTGAACCGTATATTGTGCAGGCAAGTCTAAGGCAGCGCCGTACAATGCGCCTATGGCATCCGGAAGAAAATTTGTGCTCTGATACAGTCACTTTTCTTGAGATACACAAAGTATTCCTGCAAAAAAGCGCCGTCATCATAACCCAAATTTTCTTGACATCTGTTCTTGCCGCATCATGCGGCGCTGCCAAAATACATAACGGAGGGCACTGTATGAGCAACGAGGTAATAATCAAGGACGCTGTCAAGCGCTATGGGGATTTCACCGCCCTCAACGGCGTGTCGCTTGACATCCGCGAGGGTGAGTTTTTCACACTGCTTGGACCGTCAGGCTGCGGCAAAACCACGCTTCTGCGCATGATCGCAGGCTTCAACTCCATAGAGGGCGGCGATTTCTACTTTGGCGACAAACGCATCAACGATGTTCCCGCCCATAAGCGCGACATCGGCATGGTGTTCCAGAACTACGCCATTTTCCCGCACCTGAGCGTGCACGAGAACGTCGCATACGGTCTCAAAGCGCGCAAAGTGCCCGCAAAGGAGATCGCCGCGCGCGTGAACGAGGCTCTTGAGCTGGTGCAGATCTCGCATCTGGCGGACAGAAAGCCCAACGAGCTGTCCGGCGGTCAGCAGCAGCGCGTCGCGCTTGCACGCGCCTTCGTCATAGAGCCGAGCGTTCTTCTCATGGACGAGCCGCTCTCCAACCTTGACGCAAAGCTGAGAGTGCAGATGCGCTCTGTCATCAAAAAACTCCAGCGCCGGCTCGGCATCACGACCATATACGTCACGCATGACCAGGAGGAGGCGCTTGCCATCTCCGACCGAATCGCCGTCATGAAGGACGGGCACATCATGCAGATAGGCACGCCGAACGAGATTTACGCAAAGCCGCAGAATCCGTTTGTCGCGGGCTTCATCGGTGTGAGCAATTTTCTCGACTGCGAGGTCAGCGCGCCATCCGGCGGCAGTGCCGAGGTCAGCATCAAAAACGAGTTGAGCATCACCGTCCCCGTCAGGCGCGCTTACACGGGCAAGGGGAAAATCTCCGCCCGCCCGGAGCAGCTGTTCTTCACCGGCGAGGGCATGCCCGGGACAATACTGTTCTCCACTTTCCTTGGGGACTTTATAGAATACGAGGTGGAGCTGGACGACGGGCAGAGCCTCATCGTCAACGAGTACACAAAGGACACTTCTGACGTACACAGCGACGGGGAGAAGGTGCACCTGAGCTTTGATCCGCTGCGCATCAGCCTCTACGATGAAAACGGGGAGGTGCTCAGTCTGTGAACAAACGCCTTGCCCGGAAGTGGAGACCGGATTTCTGGTTTTTCACAAAGCTGTTCGTCATCCTTGCAATGTGCCTTTTCATTGTTTATCCGTTTTACACAATAATCACGAAGAGCGTCTTCTCCAACAAGGTTGACGGCATAACACTCTATAACTTCAAGCGCTTTTTTACAAAGCCCTATTACTATCAGACGCTTCTTCGCTCGATGGTGGTGTGCTTTGCCACCGTGCTGACGACGACCATCGTCGGCGTACCCATCGCATATCTCATGACACGCTACAACATTCCCGGCAAAAAAGTGCTGCACATCTTCATCATTATGAGCCTCATGAGCCCTCCGTTCATCGGGGCATACTCGTGGATCATCCTGCTGGGGCGCGCGGGTCTGCTGGCAAAGCTGTTTGCAAAGATCGGGCTTGTCGCACCGACGATATACGGGCGCGGCGGCATCATCTTTGTGTTCACGCTGCACCTGTTCCCATATATATACCTATACACCTCCGGCGCGATGAACAGCATCGACTCCTCGCTTGAGGAGGCGGCGGAAAATCTCGGCATGAGCAAGCTCCGCCGCATCTGGACGGTCACTCTGCCGGTCATTCTGCCCTCCATTCTCGCCGGCTGCATCATGGTTTTCATGACCTGTCTTGCCGACTTCGGCACGCCTATGCTCCTCGGAGAGGGCTACACAGTGCTGCCGGTGCTTGTATACAACGAATATATGTCCGAAAGCGCGACAGACCCGTATATGGCGTCTGCGCTGTCTGTCATAATTGTGCTGTGCTCGCTGACAATGCTGGGCTTCCAGAAGCTCGTTGTTGACAAGCGGAATTATATGATGAGCTCGCTCCGTCCCCCGCAGGAGACAAAGCTTCGCGGTGGCAAGCGCTTCCTCGCCTCTCTGCCGATATACGTCGTTGTGGCGCTGGCTTTCCTGCCGCAGATCGTCGTCGTGTGCCAGTCGTTCATTGAGCGCAGCTTCTCCGGCGTTATCAAGGGCGTCAATCTCAACAACTACCGCACGATAATGTCCCGTCTTGGGCGCAACATCCGCAACACCTACGTGTTCTCCATCATCGCCATCATCTTCATCATCATTGTCGGCATCCTCGTGTCGTACATTCTTGTGCGCAAGAAAGGCAAGATTGCAAATCTCATCGACACTCTCATCATGTTCCCATACGTTATTCCCGGCTCTGTTCTGGGTATCGGGCTTATCGTCGCTTTCAACCGCAAACCCATTGTGCTGGTGGGCACTGCCGCGATCATGATAATCTCTTACATTATCCGCAAGCTGCCATACACGGTGCGCTCCGGCAGCGCATTTTTGTACCAGATGGATCCGTTTATTGAGGAAGCATCCATAAACCTCGGCGTATCGCCGATGAAGACCTTCTTCACGGTGACGGCGCGCATGATGCTGCCGGGCATCATGTCAGGCGCTGTTTTGAGCTGGATAACCTGCATCAATGAGCTTTCGAGCTCTATCATGCTCTACTCCGGCAAGACCTCCACCATCGCTGTTGCGATATATCAGGAAGTCGTGCGCATGAGCGATGGCACTGCCGCCGCACTCGCCACGATACTCACCGTGACGACGATAATCTCACTCGTGATCGTGTTCCGCGCGACGAAAGGCAAGGTTAAGATAGTCTGATGATTAAAAACGTGGTTTTCGACATGGGCAACGTTCTGCTGCGGTTCGACCGCGACAGGTTTCTCGATGCGGTCGGCGCGCAGGGCGAGGATCGAAAGATGCTCATGAACAACGTCTATCTCTCCGTCGAGTGGGCGCGGATGGATCGCGGCTCAATGACAGAGCGCGAGGCCGCGGCAAGCATGTGCACGCACGTGCCTGAACGCCTGCGCGAAAAGGTGCATCTGCTCGTTGACCAATGGGACAGACCCATATATCCGATTGACGGCATGGCGCAGCTTGTGCATGACATCAAGGATGCGGGGTACGGCGTGTATCTCCTGTCGAACGCAAGCAGCCGCCAGCACGAATACTGGCCGCGCGTACCGGGGAACGAGTATTTCGACGGGACGCTTATCTCCGCCGATGTGAAGCTTGTCAAGCCCGAGCGCGAGATATACGAGCTGCTGTGCAGTACGTTTTCTCTCCGCCCTGAGGAATGCGCGTTCATCGACGACTCCACCGCGAACATTGAGGGCGCGGAGCGCGTCGGCATGTCCGGCATTGTCTTCCACGGCGAGGCTGATGAGGCGCGCGAAAAGCTGCGCGCGCTCGGCGTGAAGGTGTAAAGAGATATTATTAAGACAGCGCCCATCGTTCATTCAAACGATGGGCGCTTTTTGATATGATCTTATGGAACGCGCCGCGGTCATCCCGCAATCGGGCAGGCATCCGCGCCGCTTGCATATTCAAACAGGCTCTCAGCGTCTGACTCTTTCCATTTTCTCAATATCAGTCTTTCTGTTTCCATGATAAAAGCCTCAAGGCAAAATCTCAGCAAAGCGGAGCGTCAATGCGCTTCGCCCATAGCTTTTTTCCTTAGCCAAGCTTTTTTGTCTTCTCGTAGGCGGCATCGACCGCGGCGATGCACGCTGCGCGGAACGCGCCGTTCTCAAGCGCCGCCACACCCGCGATAGTGCTGCCGCCGGGTGAGCAGACCTCATCCTTGAGCTGCTCCGGGTGCTTGCCGGAGCGCAGCACCATCTCCGCACTGCCGATAAGCGTCTTAGCAGCATAATCCAGCGCCTTTGCGCGCGGAAGCCCGCACTTCACCGCGCCGTCCGCCAGCGCCTCTATAAACATATACACATACGCCGGGCCGCATCCGGAGACGGTGGACGCCGCGTCGATAAGGCGCTCTTCGAGCCTGTCGAGCGCACCGGCACAGCGCATCAGCTCCGCAAAGGCTGCATCCTCGTCCGCTCTGACACGCGCGTTCGCGCAGTGCAGTATAAGCCCGCTGCCGACGGCGCAGGGCGTGTTCGGCATGATGCGTATGATTTTCTTTTCACCCAGCAGTTCCTCAAGCCGCGCGAGCGTCACGCCCGCGAGCATGGACACGAACACAGCGCCGCTCTCACGAATATCCGGCGCAAGCGCCGCCGCCACATCCTCTATCATCTGCGGTTTTACGCCGAGAAAAACATATCTGCTCTCCCTCAGCACCTCCTGCGCCGTGGCGGCAGCGCAGCCGATGCGCACCGCCGCGCGCTGTGTGCTCAGCGGCGTTGAGCATGAAACCGCAACTTTCTCCGCGCCTGCGCCTTTTACCGCCGCTTCGGCAAGCGCACCACCCATGCTGCCCGCGCCGATGAATCCCGCTTCGTATCTGTACACTACGTGCCTCCCTATCTGAGCTGTCCGTCGCCCTTGATTATATAACTGACCGCAAATCTCATTTTCATGCCGCTTCTGTATTTATGCAAAGTCTTACGCGCAGTGCAGCAAACAAGCCTCATTTGCATGAAGCTGCAATTCTCAAAAAAGATGGTAGCACGTCCGCCGCGGAATTGCAACATTTTTTTACCCCGTGTCAGACCCGCGCAGTATCAGCCCCTTTCTGCTGACTAAAGCATAATTCACGGCTGTTTTTTCTCTTGCATTCTTGGAAATATTGTGTATAATATAGCTGTCAGTTGATATGACATTTATATGGCAGCACCGCATATTTCGGTCGGGACAGGCGGCTGGTAAAGCCTCCGCAGACGCATTGTGCGGTGTCGCCGCAGAAAAAAGAGGTCGGACAATGTCACTGGGGGATCTGAGAGAACAGAATATACGCCTTGTCACAGAGAAAGCGCTGGAATGCTTCATCAAAAAGGGCATAAACAACACGCGCATATCGGAGATCGCGGAGGCAGCTGGGCTGACGGAACGGTCGGTATACCGCTATTTTGCCGCAAAAAGCGACATTGTGATCGCCGCGGCGTTCTGCTACTGGGAGCGTGCAAAGGCGTATATAGCCCGCGAGCTGGAACGCCACCTCGCCGAAGACACGGCTCTGACCGGCATTGAGCAGATAAGCATCATCCTCAACAGCTATGCCGGACTGCTGTTTTTCGATCCGGACGGCATACGCTTCACGCTGGATGCGGAGGTTGCGCTTTTCAACGCCGGCAAAAGTATGCACGTTATCAACCGCCCGCCGGAACGCTTTGAAGAATACAAAGGACCGCTGGCGCTGGCGCTGCGGCGCGGGCTAGACGATGGCACGGTTGATCCTAAGGCAAACATAAAAGAGCTGTACTACAACGCCTATGATTCTATCCTCGGCATGATGCAGCGGCTGACCGTAGGCGTGCCGAGCGTGAACGAACTTGATGAGCGTGAGCGTCTGCGTGCAATGTGCGGTATGTTCACGCGGGAATTCTCCGCAAAGCAATGATCCGGGACTCTGCGGCAGGGCATATCCGCGCCGTGGTCATATATATGGAAGCCAAATTACATATGGAAGGAGTATGTCAATGAATCCCAAGTATGAACCTCTGTTCACCCCATGGAAAATCTGCAATGTGGAGATACCTAACCGCATCGTGCAGTGCTCCATGGGCGGCACTTCCCTTTTCGGCTGGATGGAGCCGTCCCACTTCGACAAGGAGGCGGCGTACTTTCTGCTCAACCGCGCGCAGGACGGCGTCGGGCTTATACTGCCCGGCATGCAATGCATCAAGGATGCGATAGGCGGGCGCTGGCTCTATCAAAATGACAAGATGTTCAAGGATCTCAAGCCCTATATGGAGGAGTTCCACAAAACCGGCTCCAAGCTCTTCGTTCAGCTTGCTGCGGGCATGGGACGCTCCATGGCGATAACCAAGCCAATGGTCATGCTGCTCAAGCACCCGCTGCTTGGCAGGCTCGCCTCCCCTGTCGCAGATCTTGACTACATCTGCGCATCTGCGTCCGCCACGCCCAACCGCTGGGCGGAGGACGTGAAGAGCCGCCCCATGACCGTAAAAGAGATACACGACCAGGTCGATGCTTTCGCCAGAACGGCGAAAAAGCTGATGGATGCAGGCGTTGACGGCGTTGAGATCCACGCCGTGCACGAGGGGTATCTGCTCGACCAGTTCACCATCTCCAACATGAACTACCGCACGGACGAGTACGGCGGGTCCTTCGAAAACCGCTATCGTTTCCCCGTCGAGATCGTGCAGGCGATAAAAGCCGCCTGCGGGAAAGACTTTCCCGTCTCCCTGCGCTACTCCGTCGTCTCCAAGACCAAGGCCTGGGG
>ERZ808252.2027-NODE-2027-length-13200-cov-3.406923_pt1 | contig 13200 bp, 11 predicted proteins | sample MGYA00521242_ERZ808252 | MGnify/ENA primary metagenome ERZ808252 (study PRJEB31516, sample SAMN03275581) | gut metagenome | biome: mammalia-associated habitat; material: feces | host: Papio cynocephalus | place: Kenya | collected 2012-08-07 ...
CAACAAGGATTACTTTATTAATATCTTTTGCAGTAAGTCCAGCATCTTTTAAAGCCTTTCTAACAGGTTCAAGTGTTGAATCAAATAAATCTTTGTTTAAATCTTCGAATTTAGCTCTTGACAAAGTAATATCCATATGAAGTGGCTCTTTGTTTTCGTTTTGAGTTATAAATGGAAGTGAAATTTGTGTTGTAGTCATAGAAGATAAATCTTTTTTAGCCTTTTCGGCAGCATCTTTAACTCTTTGCATTGCCATAGCATCTTTTGATAAATCTATGCCATGTTCTTTTTTAAATTCAGAAACTAAATAATTTGCTACTCTTTCATCAAAGTCATCTCCACCTAAATGGTTATTACCTGCAGTAGATTTAACTTCGAAAACACCATCACCAAGTTCAAGAATTGAAACATCGAATGTTCCTCCACCTAAGTCATATACTAAAATTGTTTGAAGAACATTTTGTTTATCAAGACCATAAGCAAGAGCAGCAGCAGTTGGTTCATTTATGATTCTTTCAACATCAAGACCTGCTATTTTACCAGCATTTTTAGTCGCTTGTCTTTGAGCATCATTAAAGTATGCTGGAACTGTAATAACTGCTTTAGTTACTTTTTCTCCTAAATAACTTTCGGCATCCCTTTTTAATTTAGAAAGAATTTTTGCACTGATTTCCTCTGGTGTATACATTCTTCCGTTAGCCTCAACTTTTTCATTTGTTCCCATTTTTCTTTTAATTGAGGAAATTGTATTTTTTACATTTGTTACTGCTTGTCTTTTTGCAGTTTCTCCAACTAGTTCATCGTCACCTTTGAAAGCAACTACTGAAGGAGTTGTACGGTTTCCTTCGGCATTAGGAATAACTTTTGCTTCCCCACCTTCAAGTACCGCTACACAACTATTTGTTGTACCTAAATCTATACCAATAATTTTACTCATAATTTATCATTCCTTTCTTTTTATCGAGTAATTTTATTTTCATTATCTAATCTTGAATAAATTTCATTAACAATGCTAACTATTTCATCATTAATAATAATTTGTTCTTCATTAGATAAATTACCTAAAATTTTATTATAATTACTAGAATTAATAAATCCTCTAGTAACTTTATTATTATTCATTAACTTTTACCATAGCTACCCTTATAACTTTATCGTTATAAGTATAGCCTTTTTGCATTACTTCCACAACTACGCCCTGTTCTTCTTCCATTATATTCGTGGTCATAATTGCTTCCATAGTTCTTGGATCAAACGGTTTACCCATAGCTTCAATCTCTCTAACACCCATTGCATTTAAGGTAGATAAAAGTGATGCATAAATCATTTTAAATCCAGATAAGAATTTTGAAAGTTCATCAGCAAGGTTATCATCATCAAGTGATATTGCTCTTTCAAAATTATCAATGATAGGTAAAATCTCTTTAATAAGTTTTTCCCCATCATATTTATAAATATTAGCTTTTTCTTCATTAAAGCGCCTATTCATATTTTGCATTTCAGCATTTAATCTTAATATTTTATCTGAAAGTGCATTTTTTTCTTCAATTAGCTTTTTATTTTCTTCAGCAAACTTTTTAATCTCTTCCATACACTTTTCGTGATGACTATTTTTTTTATCTTTTTTTACTTCTTTCTCATTTACTGAAACATTTTCTTCTTTCTTTTCCTCTTTCAAATTATCACCTACTTTTTCTTCATTTGATCTAGGACATAATCAAGTAGTCCATATACTTTAGCATAATCCATTCTTTTAGGTCCTATTATTGCAATAGAGCCTTTTTCACCATTAATGTCATATGTTCTTTTTACAATAGTTGTATTATCATCAATTTGCGATTCATCACCTATATAAACCTTAATTTCATCACTTCCATCAATACTGGTAACTTTCTTAATGAATGAATCATCTTCAAGTTTATAGGCAAGTTTTTTAATAGAATCTAGATTATCATATTCAGGTTGCTCCAATATTTTTGCTTTACCACTTACAGTAACATTTGCATTTTCATCTACAAAATCTGTAAATGCATTATAAAATATATTATATACTTTTTCATAATTACTTATTTCCTTTGCAATAATTGGTTTTATTTCAAACTCTAAACGCTCAGAAACTTCTTTAATCGGTGTTCCTATAAGCATCTTATTAATTATTTCACTAGTTTTAATAAGTTCTTTTACATTTGTACCCTCTGGTAAAACAAATTTTTTATTTTCGACAATTCCTGTATTTGTACATACTAAAGCAACAATTTTATTTTCATCTATTGGAATAATACTTACTTGTTTAAGCAAATTATCCATACTACTACTTCCCAAAACTATTGAAGCATAATTTGTTAAATCACTAATTATTTCCATACATTGAGTTATTGCATCAGATAATACTAAATCTTGATTCTTAACAACTCTCTGAAGTTTTAACATTTCACTTCCATTAAGTTTTTCAGGTTCCATTAAGTTTTCAACATAATATCGATAGCCTTTTTCAGATGGTATCCTTCCCGAAGAAATATGATTTTTTTCAATATAACCTAAATCCTCTAAAGTAGCCATCTCGTTTCTTATTGTAGCACTTGATAAATTAAACTTTTCACAAAGTGACTTACTTCCAACAGGTTTAACGGACTTTACATAAGTCTCTACTATTACTTTTAGTAACTGTTTTTGACGATTATCCATAATGTCCTTTCTAGCACTTTCTTAACCAAAATGCTAATAATATTATAATATGCAAATTAGCACTTGTCAATACCTTTTGCTAAATATTTTTGATAAAAAATATCACTTTTGTTTAAGTGGTATTTTTTTGTTTTTAACCTCTTCAATAGTAAAACCATTATAAGCCCAAAGTCTTGCACCTTTATTAATTTTTTTAATTTCTGGAATTACTTTATTTTTAATTGACTGCGGAATGATTATTTTTTCAGCAGAAAGAATTTCCTCAAATTTTTCTATAGAGAAGACATCTACTTGAGTAAAAAACAAAATTATTTGTTCTAATCTGTCATTAAATTTATATTTATCGCACAACTGTTCAACTTTCAAATGTAGTTCAAGATTATTCAATTCAACACTTTTTAAATCATCAATTATCTTATATTCTTCAATATGCTTGTTTTTATAAAATTCTTGAAAAGATTGCTTTGTACCAGGCACAATTACTAGTAAATCTTCTGATTTTAATATATTTTTTTCTTTTACAAGAATATTTATACGTTTATCAATCTCTTTTTTATTTGTATTATATTTATGAACATTTAACATTAAATCATAAATCTTATCCACTTTAATAACTCCATTAATCATAACATAATCAAATATACACTGAATTATTTCATCAAAATCAACAGGTTCAATAAAAGATTTATTAAGAACCTCTTCATTAATTATATAATCAACTTCATTATGAGTATATCCATTTAAAATCCAACAAGGAGTATCTTTTGCTAAATCACATAAATATTTAGTTATTCCATTTAGTTGTTTTTTACTAATAGATTCCGTTTTAAAATATTCCTTAATCATTAAAGGTAAATTATTATTAAATAAAACAAGCATGAATAAATCAACTTTTATACGATTGATTGTTTCATCATCCTTAATATTTCCTAAATATTTATCAATATCATTAAGCTCGCCCATATCTAATAAACTATCAAAATGTTCGTAAATATTTTCAAAGTCAGCAACATAATATTCATGCTCTTTTTTTATATTAATGAGTAAATTATTAGTATTTACTACTTTTGCAAAATCATTAAAATATACAATATTATTTTCAACTTCGAAATTTAAATGATTACAAATATCTCTAACGCTTTTTTTTGTAGTTTTTACACCGCTCTTCTTAATTAAAAGGACTAATTCATTTAATTCAATAGCCCCATTTATAAATAAATAATATTGGACTAATAATTCTTCACAATTATCTAAAACTTCATCATCAGAAATATCTAACTTGCATTCAAGCGGAATATAATAATCACCATTTATTTCAAAAACAAAATCATTTTTAATAAAATTTAAAATATCATCATAATTACTACTTCCTACCATATCAAAGAATTTAATACACTCATTATCCTGATCAAGTAATTTTAATAAATAATTATCAAGCATAATTATAGAAAGATTATATGCTTTATCCTCTCTATCAAAACAAAGTACATCAAAATTTTTAGCATACTTTTTCCATAACCTATCAAAATTTTTATCATCAAGCATTTCTAGTATTTCATTCATATCTTTATATATAATTTTTTTCATAATACCTCATTTCTTAATAGACCCATTAATTTCTTCATATTCCTTAATAGAGTAACCATTTAATACCCAAATTGGAAAATCATTAGCTATATTATTTTCTATATACTTACATAGCTTATTTACGTCTTTTAAAGTTACCTTATATTTCTTTAAAATTTTTAAAACATTTTCTTTAATATTTAAATTTAAAAAAAGCATAAGCATTAAATCATTTTTAATATTATCAACGACAGTTTTATTTCTAATTTGGTTAAAAAACTTATTTAATTCATTAAATTTTGTTTTTTCTAAAATATTTTTTACTTCTGTATAAATATCATCACTCTTATTTATTTTATAATTAAACTTATTTTTTTCTCTAATAAAATTTTCTACGTCAATTCCTTCAAAATACATTTTATCTAAGTAAAAGTATTTATCATCATATTGCATGTTATCACCAATCAAACTTTCAAAATAGTCATCTGGTCCCTCAATACCAGTTTCCCTAAGTAAAGAAAATAATTTTGTTTTTTCTAAAACACCATTTATATCAATGTAATATATTAAGTACAATTTTATAGTAGATTCTAATTCCTTCAAAAGATAATGTTCATATTCAGTTGGCACATAATAAGTATCATTATTTTTAAAGATTAAACCATCATTATAAAATTCTTCATGAACCTCATTATAGTTTTCAGAATAAAGTTTTTCTTTGATAGTATATTGTTTAAATAATGGAATTTCACTTAATTTTCGCATATACTTTAAAAATATAAAAGGGCTTGCTATTTTTAATAACAAAGCATCTTCAGCATTTTCTATATTAAAGTCCTCTTGCAAAATTTCAATAATCTGCTTCCTAGTTAAGTTACTAAGGCATTCTTCAAAAGGTTTAAATTCAATCTTCATATCTTTCCTCCTTTTAAATAATATCATATGAAAAGTTATATTGTCTATAAAAAAATTAATGTCAACTTCCTAACACTAATTTTTCTTCTTTTGATAAGTATGTTTCTATTTTCATACCACTTTTGTGTAAAAATTCTACAAAGTCATTAATACTAATACTTGCTTTAAATGTAACCTCTCCTTCATAAAAATCAGTAAATTCTATTAAGGAATCTTTTAAAGTTTCCTTAATTATAACTTTATAATTTCCATGAGCAATACTATTTCTAATTCCATTAATTATCTTTTCATTTTTAATTAAACTTGAATATGTGCTAATATAACTATTTGCATTATTTAAAACAGTTTGAATACTCATCAAATTTGCATTTAATATACTAAGGTTTCCATTTATTGTATTTATTTGACTATTTATTTTATTTATGGCATCTTGTTTACCAATGGATGTTACTTTTGCTAAATTATTATTACAACTAACTAATGTATTACTTAATTTAGTTATATTATTTTTAATAGCATTTTCCTTAACACCTAAATCAGAAATATAACCATCATCGTTTTTTTCTACCTCAACGCTAAATGCGTTTGCATCCAAAAGTGAATAATCAAAACCCTCTAAATCTAAACTTTGATATTCTTTTTTATTGTGTAAAACATCATCATAACCATATGCAAATAAAGCATTAAACGAAGATATTAAACTTTGAGTTAGTGTTTCCGTAGAAATATATAAATACTCATATTTATCTATAACCTCTTCAGCAGTCTGTTCATAATTTACCAAATTTGTATTTTTTATTGTATCCAGCATAATAAGGTTATATATTCCAGCATTAATAATACTAAAACTATCATACTTATCTTTGTTAAATAATCTATCTACTTCATGGCCAACAATCTGCATTACCCTAAAATATGGAGTATTCGGTGTAACACTATTATAAAGAAAAGTAGCCACTGCATCAATATTTTCACCCTTAGTACTTATTTTATTCCAAGTTACTTCATAATCATTTTTTACTATGTTTTCAAACTCTAATAACTCTTTTAAATTAAGACTTTCTCTAAAGGATGATACAACTTTATTAAATTTATCAAATACAAGTCCCTCAATTACACTACCATCTTTTCTTCTTATAGTGATATTATATTTATAATAAGATGCAATCATATTTTTATATTCATTTAAAGAATATCTTTCTTTATCTTTACCTGAAATTCTTTCTGAATAAACAAAATTTCTAGAAAATAAAGAAACATTATAATTTTGTAGTGTAGATGACAAACTAGCTACTACAAATGTGGATAACTTTGAAATGGGAACTACTACTTCATTTCCCTCAACTTTTAATATCACTCTATTATGAGCAAAATCTATTAAATATTCTCCGTGAGCAAGTTTATTTCTAACTGTTGTTACTAAAGTATAACTATCTTTAAAAGTATAACCATTTATTTCATAACCATCAATTGTTTTATTAGCAATTAAATTTACATTTTTTTCCATCAATGAAAAAGGAAGTAATATATTATTATTTTTATCAACCATTTTTTCTTTTATAGCAAGAAATATACTTGAAATAGTTCCCATTATAGCACCATTTAAATATTCCTTATCTAAAATATATTCACTATATATAGGTTCTCCAAATATAAGTCCCATTAAATATAAATTATACGCGTAATTACCAGTAAAGTATTTTACTAATATATCTTCTTTATTCATTTTCTCACCATTATCAAAGGTACATACATTTCTTTTTCAGTAAAACCAGCATGATTAGATTTAAATATATGGCCTCCCCTTTTATACTTAAATATTTTATCACTTTTTGCAAGAGCAATAAAGTCTCCAATTAAATCTTCAAAGTATTTATTTTCATTATTAAGACCAAATAATTTAGATTCTATTACTTCATCTTTACTCATTAATTTAAAATATTCTGAAAAATATTTATTAAATAGCTCTTTGAATAAAACTTTATCAGTTACATTAAATGCGCAGCATCTTCCCTCAAGCCATACATTGCTAGTAATTAAATCAAATAAATCTGGGTAATCACATAAGTATATATAATCATTATCAATATGACCATGATCTGCTGTAATAATTAACAAAGTATCATTTAAATCATTTGCAAACTTTTCACATTTATCATTAATCATTTTTAATATAGATAATACTTCTTTACTATCATTACCATTTACGTGCAAAGTGCTATCTGGGTCCATATAATAAGCATAAACATAATTCTTTTCTTTTATATTTAAATTAGATTTAATCATTAAAAGCATTTCATCAATATCATTATAAGTTTCTTCATATTTAATTGGAAACACTATTTTTGAATAATATTTACCCTTTTCTAAAATTCTATCAGTAATTGTTTTAAAAGGAAAATACTTTTGGGCAATATTAAAGGGATATTCTTCATCACTATCTTTATATTTATTAGTAAACATTGTTACAAAAGCATTTTCTTTTTTATAATACATATCCCATCCTAAATAGCCATGAGTGCAAGGATACTTTCCTGTCATAATCGAAGTTGTTGCACTAGTTGTAGTCGAGGGACACGTTGAGGTAACCCTTTTAACTATATTATTAGTTAAAAATGAATTAGGTAGTTTTTCATTAATTAAATTATACCCCATTCCATCAAATAAAATAACCACTACATTTTTAGGCTTATAAGAATATAATATCTCATCAATTTCCCCGAGTGAGGAAACTTCACTTTTTAAATCAAAATATTTTTCAATACTACCTGCTATATTAACAATATTATTTTTATAATCTGGGTAAATCATAAAGATCTTCCAATCTTAATTTTTTTATAAGTCATATAACTCATAAGTAGTCCTGGTAAATATAAAAATATAGTACAAAGAAATTCTTTCGTATTCCAATTATTTATTAGCATATAATCATAATAAATTAAAGAGCCAAACCAAAATACAAGAAATGCTATATAAATTATCATACTTATTACACTCAATACCTTTTCATCTTTCTTTTTAATATATAAATCAAGCAGTCCAAAAATAAATACTAAAGATGAAAATGCAAATATTCCACCGATTAAAATCAATAGTAATTTGATAATTCCATTATAATCTTTTGTAAGATGAAACATTAGTTTACTACACATTACCATCAAAAAAGACATAAATATTAAAATTGTGCTTAAAATTATTTTAATATTTTTATCTTTCTTTAGGGACTTATCTAATCTTTTTATTATTTTTTCTAATTTTTCTTCCATATAACCTCCTACCATAACTTAATAATAGCACACAAAGTAAATTGAAACAACAAAAAAATTAACACATTTCTATGTTAATTGTATACTTCATTTGTAAATTATGATAGATGTAAATATCAATACTTTTTTAATAATAAATTTTTTTCATAAAAAAGAGTTTACATTTGTAAACTCATCTATGTCAAGAAAACAAAATGTTTTCTAAAAATATTATATGTTATAGTAAGAATAATATACTTATCTTTCGCCCTCTTCGAGCATTTTTTGAATAAAAATACCATAACCAGAATAAGGATTATCAACAATAACGTGTGTCAAAGTTCCAACAAGAGTATCATTTTGAATAATTGGTGAACCACTCATACCTTGAATAACACCACCGGTAAGTGATAAAAGCCTATCATCATCTATTTTAAAAGTAATATTTTTTATATCACTTGACTCATTTATTTTGGTTATTTCAATATTAAATTCTTCCTCTTTTTCGCCATTCAAAACAGTTTTAATTTTTGCGTTTCCTATTTTAGCATTACCTATTTTAATTAAATTATTTTGATCTATTTTATCATTATAAATGCCAAATATACCATATCTTGTATTTTTTACAACATTACCAAATTCATAATTATAATTAAATTTAGCTATTTTACTTCCTGGAGTTCCTATTACACTTTTTTCAATACCGGTTACAAAACTATTAAAAATTGTTCCCTCTTTTATTTCTACTCTTTCATTAGTATTACTTTCAACAATTTCATGCCCTAAAGCACCATAAATTAATGTATTAGGATCAATGTATGAAAGCGTTCCAATACCCATTATAGAGCTTTTGACAAAAAGACCAGTTTTAATAACACCATCAACACTTATTAAATCAAGTTTAGTCTTTTTCTCTATTCCTTTTCTAATAAAAATTACATTAACTTCATCATCGCCTATAAATTTTTCTATAGCATTTGATAAACTATTTACATCACTAACCTCTATATCGTTAATTTTTATAATATAATCGCCATTTGCTAAGGCAGGATTTCCTTTATTATATTTTCCATTAACTTTATAAAAGCCAATAACCATCACACCTTTAGTGTCCACTTTAATGCCTAATGTTTTTCCTCCCAAAACGACATAATCAGAATATGCATATATCTTTAAAGGAAGAAATAATAAACTTAAAATCAATAATACTTTTTTCATAATATCACATTATTATTATGGCTTTTTAAGTCTGATTTATATTAACACTTTTTTCCAGTATTAAAAATCAATTACAAATCTTCTTTCAAAAACATCCTCTTTATTATTTGCTTCATATCTTTCATTATAAATATTTTTAAGCATCTCATCATTATCAAAAAGAATTTTAAATAAAATATTTTTTCTAGTATCTTTATTTGTCTCACACTGTAAAAGTTTAATTACTGAATATTTTTCATCATAACAATTTATACTTGCATATTTTTTCGCAGCCATACAAAGTTTTATAAGCAAAGTAATATTAAGTAGAACTTCATCATAATTAATTTCTCCATTTGGAAATCTAAATTCAATTGTATTTTTTAATTTACTTTGGGCATTTAATATATTTATATCAAAAAATCTCCCTGATTGTAGTTCTTTCATTTCTTTAACAAAAGCATTTAAATTTATATTATCATCAAATTTATGAGTAATAATTGCTAAATATAATTTACTCGTAATAGGTTTAGCATAATCTAATAATTTAGGTCTTTGGGTAGAACCCTTACGATTACATATATCAAAGAAGATATCTTGGGCATTACCATATATCATATAAAGCATTTCTAGCTCTTTAACATTATCAAAAAAGTCAAAGCCTATATGAATATGACCTCCGCACTCATTTGTTACCTCAAAGTTATTTGCTTCCATAAAATCACAAACATATTTTAAATTAATTAAGGATTTTTTATCATAATGAAGTATTGGTGACACTACTTCCACTCCTCCCTTAATAGAGCTGTCTCCTTTTAAAATCCAATCAGAGTTAATTGTACCTAGCTTTTTAATTAATACACTATCTTTATGTGATGATTCAAGTTCTACGCCAAAAGTTACTTTATCAGAAACACCATTATATAGTTTTACATTCTCATCACTAGGTTTTTCTTCATTTGTTAAAATAATATCCTTTATTACGGAGTTTGGTAAATAATTAAATGCCTTTTGTTTAACCTTTTCATCACCATTTTTAAGAACATTTACTAAAATTTCTAATTTTTCTTTTTCGCTTAGCATATCTTTAACATTTAAATAAGTTTCTAAAACCATTACGCTATTTGGATTGATTTTCAAAACATCTATTTGGTCCTCTAATGAAAGATATGAAAAATAAGTATTAAATCTTTCATTATTATTTGTACATCTTAATATTTGTTTAATTAATAAGTTTTTCTCAAGAAGTCTTTTAATTTCTTCCTCACTCATAAGTTTTACCAAATAATATTGATATAAATCTTTTAAAGATAATAAATAATTTTCAACTTTTTCAAAACTTTTATATGTACAAAGAATCTGATATGTTAAACTTTCATTTTTTACATCATTAATAAGTTTCGTCTTATTATCATCATTTTCTAATGAACATATAATTTTACATTTATTTTTATCACTTAATTTTTTCTTTAATTGATTATATTTTTCTATTACAAATTCATCATTATTTATATGAGTAAGAAGATTTATCTTTTCTTCATCATTGACACTAATATATAATGATTCATAAAAACTTTTATTATTAAAGGTTATTTTACTATCCATTTTGAATATATTTTTTAAAACTTCACTTTTTAAAAGAAATTTAAGTTTATTATCATCATATTTTAAATTATCTACAATATCAATTAAATCTAAAGAAGTCATTTTTTTAAGGATTTTTTTATTTATTAAACCAAGTTTAAATTTATCACTAAATTTCAAAGATGTTACTATATCATAAACTTCCCTATATCTTTTTAAATAAAAATTACTATTTTGATATTTATGTTTTAAATTTTTAGGAAGTAGATTACTTATTATAACTGATAAATATTTAATCCCTGTTGGAAGTAAGCCCACTAAAACAGATGTTAAAATTACTATTAATAAAGACATATTTTTACCCCCTTTTTTAGATATTATTTATTATAAGCATTTTAAATCTTATGTCAATAAAAAATGCTAATTTAATAAAAGAGACTTTTAAGTCTCTTAGTTATTTTCTTTAATAATTTCTAATGCTTTATGCATTGTCATATCATATTTAACTACATCAATAGTTCCATATGCTTTAATTAATTCATCAACAGTAATACCATAGTTTTCAGCCATTTCTTTTGCTTTAGCATCAACTTCCTCTTTGGTAAAGTCAATATTTTCTTTTTTAGCAACCTCTTCGATTAAATAACGACATTTAACTCTTTTTGTAGCTTCGCCTTCCATTTTTTTATGAAGACCTTCTTCAGTATCCCCTGTAAGTTCAAAATATTTTTGCATATCTAAACCTTGCATTTTAAGTTGTCTTTCATATTCACGAATCATTCTATTAATTTCATCATCAATAATTTCTTCATTAAGTTCAACTTTCATATTTTCCATAGCTTTATCTAAAACTTTATCTAAATGAACATCATCAAGTTTAGCTTGTTCTTCCTTTTCAAGTTCCTCTTTTATTTTATTTTCTAATTCTTCTTTAGTTTTAACATTTTCATATCTTAAATCTTTAAAGAATTCTTCATTAATTTCTGGTAAAACTCTTACTTTTACTTCATTAACTTTTACTTCGAATATTACATCTTTTCCTTTAAGGTTTTCTACATAATCCTCAGGAAATTTAAGATTTAAAGTAACAATATCACCAGTTTTATGGCCAATTAAGCCTTCCTCGAAACCTGGAATAAAAGAATGCGCTCCAATTTCAAGTGAATAGTTTTCAGCACTTCCGCCCTCTAAAGCCTCTCCATCAACAGTTCCTTTGAAATCAATTACAACAGTATTACCTTCTTCAACAACGCCATCTTCTTTAACAATTAAATCAGCATTTTTTTCTTGTAATTTTTTAATTTCTTCATCAATTTCTTTCTTAGTAACTTTTGCTTCTTCCTTTTTAATTCCTAAGTTTTTATAATCACCTAAAGTAATTTCTGGTTTAGTTATGATAGTAAATTTAAATTCAATTTCTTTTTCAGAAATATTTTTAATATCTACTTTTGGTTCAATAACTGGATTAATATCTTTATTATCCTCTAAAGCTTTTTTATAACCAACTGCTACTGCTTCATCAACAGCATCCATATAAAGACTTTCAATACCAAATTTATTGATAAATACATCTTTTGGACAAGCTCCCATTCTAAAACCATCTACTTTAGTTTCTTTAACTTTTTTCTTAAATGCATCATCTAAGCATTTTTCCCATTCAGTAGTAAGTTTAATTTCAATTTCATGTACATTTTTCATTTATAATTCTCTCCTTTTTTCTTTCCATATTATATAATAAATATATTTTTTTTACAACCATTTTGTTGCTAAAAATACTTTAAAATATTTGTTAAATTAATTATTCTATTTAATATTTAAAAAAGTATAAGTTTTTATTTACCTATACTTTTCTTAATATCCTCTAGTTCACTTTCAGTGACACTAGAGTATTTAATAATATCTGAATCAGTTACATTGTTATTTAGCATTCTTAAAATTATTTCTTTTTTCTCCTCGATTTTACCTTCGATTTTACCTTCGATTTTGCCTTTGTCTAAACCGATGGCAA
>ERZ808252.2029-NODE-2029-length-13191-cov-4.010886_pt1 | contig 13191 bp, 9 predicted proteins | sample MGYA00521242_ERZ808252 | MGnify/ENA primary metagenome ERZ808252 (study PRJEB31516, sample SAMN03275581) | gut metagenome | biome: mammalia-associated habitat; material: feces | host: Papio cynocephalus | place: Kenya | collected 2012-08-07 ...
CCGCTTGTTTCGGCATCGGCGGCATAGCTCCGGCGGGCGCTAACGGCATCTGCACACCGTTAATCGGCGGCGGGGGCGGCGGCATCGTCGATTCCGCTTGTTTCGGCATCGGCGGCATAGCTCCGGCGGGCGCTAACGGCATCTGCACGCCGTTAATCGGCGGCGGAACAACTTTACCTTTCGTCGGCATCGGCGGCATAGCCCCAGCGGGCGCTAAAGGCCTCTGCACACCGTTAAGCGGCGGCAGAACTACTTTGCCTTTTGTCGGCATCGGCGGCGGCATCGTCATTTCCGCCTGTTTCGGCTGAGAAGCTTCTTTCTGCTTGCCCGACAAAACGGCGGCAAAATCGGCGCGCATTGCTTTTTTATCCGCGTTTTCTTTTGCAGCAGGCGCTTTTTCGCTATTGACTTTCGTCTTGGTGTTCCACAGTCCGTCTAATTCTTCCTGTGTTTTACCGTAAGTCAGCACTTTGCCCAACGCTTTCTTCTGCGCGCGCAAAGCGTTCAGACGTTTTTCAAACACCGCGCCATACGCTTCGGATTTATCGTTTCCTTTAAATGAATCCTTTGTATCCGGAGCGTACATATCGCAAATGATTTTCCATTTCGGATCGTCTTCGGGAATTGTCACAACCCCCTGCGGAGAAACCAACAACCGCGCTACCAACGGATTGTTTTGAGGAGTCATATGCGCTTCGGAATCATCCCTCAAACTGGCTTCGGCACTCCTTTTCAACTGATTATCGTTGAATTTGTCCGTTGCGACATTTTTCATGTCTTCCAACCCGAAGTTTCTGGTTACTAGCGTTTTGGACGATGCTTTATAAACGCTGACAAAACCGAATCTCTCTTCTTTTCCGTCGGGAAGGGTAATGGAGCGTTTGTCCACAAAACCGCTGCCGCCGTTTGCCGAATCGCCCGCCCCCGAATAGCTCATCGCATAATGGGGACTGGGCGAAGCGTAAGTATATCCCGCTCGTCCGATGCGCTGGGTCGGATTCATATAGGACGACATTTCGTCCCCCGCAATAAATGATTGCCCGCGGAAAAAATACTGCACCCCGTTTTCGTTTGCCTTTTCCAAACGTTCTGTAACGGCGGCTTGCGTATCCCCGCGCTGAGCCGCCTGCTTTAACGCCTGCGATATGATTTCGTCGCGAATCTGTTCGCCCGACATGCCGTTGTAGTGATTGTATTCTTCGGACGGATAGGTGGTTTGGCTCAGCATATACCGTTTCAGTTCGTTTGCTTTGTCGGCTTTGTTTTCGACGCGCTGATCCATTTGTCCCAGCGTCATCGGCGCAATCGCGCCGATAACCTTTGCCCCGTTCGTGCTTTGAACGACTTTCAGCGCGTTTTTGATGTTGCCGCGCGCGTCTTCGGGTTCAAAAAACGGAGTCAGCAGCTCGTATTTGCCTTGAGAATCCTGTTCGTGCGTCGAACGGCGGATAACGAACACGGACGGGTCGGCGGCTTTGTCCAAATCATTGCCGTCGCAGAACACGGTTTTAAAGCCCGCCTTGTTCATACGGTCGACCAATTCCTGCATTTTGTCGGGCGAGGAAAGCGAAAAAGCCTGCGCGCACGCGACGGGTTCGGTCAAATTCTGCATGCCCAGCATCGGCGGCAGTTTGATGGCGCGAACGGCGTTTTCGCCTTGATACAGTTGCCGCGCGTAAAGGACGTTTCCCGCTTTTGATTGGAAGTTTTGCGCGCTGTTTTCCCGTGCTGTCCGACAATCGGCGTTCAGTTTGGAATGTAAAGCGTTCGACCGCTCCTGCAATCCTTGCAAATCCGATTTGGTTTGCTTTAAATCCTGCGCTGCGGCGGCGATTTTTTTATCAAAAGCGTCAGGATTTACGGCAGCTTCTTTTAAATCGGCATCCTTGACCGCCTTTAAAAAGCTGTCAACGGTTTGCTTTTCCCGATTGATTTTGCGTTTGTTGAACAAGACCTTGATTTTATCTTTCAATGCCTTAGGTTCGGGAAGTTTTTTACCCTGACGCAAAGCGGTGCGCACGTCGTCTTGCATAGCGGGCGGATACAGGGCGGCGGCGGCTTCAACGCTGTCGCGGACAATGCCCGCCGTATTTTTTGCTTGTTCCAAACCGTTCAAAGCCGCCCGACGTTCCTTTTCCAGCGCTGTTTTGCGAACAATTTCGCCGCTCAATTCGGCGTCTTTCTTTTTAAACACACCGTACAATGCATCAATTTTGGCGTGATAGTCCTTGTTTTCCGCCGCATACAGCTTGTTCAGAGCCGCGTCATCGTCAGCCTCCACTATATAATCGGTATCGACATAGCGTAAAATCGTGTGTTCGACATTTTCATCAAACGAACGGGCCATATCCCCGTATTCCGCCTGGCTTGCTTTCAAAGCGGCGGCGCGATCGAATTCGGGCGAAATGTTGTGCAAATCGGATGCTATTCCCTGCCATTCCGGATTTTGCCGTGCGGGGGCATTTGAAGCAGCTTCACGCCACGGCACGTTTTTGTCCGTTTGCGGCTGTTGTTTTTTTTCTGTTCCCTGCAACATACTTTGAATCTCCATCATTTGTTCCCAGTCAATATGCCCCGCCTTGAAATCGTCGTACAAACCGTGCGGCAAAACAACGCCCGAAGATGTCTGAACATTCACGCCGTTCAACATGGACGGCACTTCGCGTTCCTTCATCAGTTTCTGCGTCAATCTTTCGGCTCGGCCGGCTATATCGTACAAAGACGCCGGAATGTGATTGAAATCGGGCGAACGGACCTCCGCCTTGATTCTGTCATCGGGCAACGGTTCCGCCAATCCGAACGACAAGTCCTTGTAACTTTTGACGGCATCAATATCCGGTCCGTTTGGTGAAAGATTGCCGATTTTAAAAACCGCCGCTCCGCGTTCCATCCGCGTCATTGCGTCAATGTCCATTTTTTCAACATCGTCCAAATTCACAGAGTTTGAGTAAACAACGCAGTGATAACGTTTTGCATAGGAATCCTGTATTCCCGCATCACTTAAATACCCTTTTACGCCCGCCAGCACACATTCCGATTCGGGTTGCCGCGCATCCTTGGCGGCGCAGTACGCGTTAAAACCGCTTCTGCTTTTCAGCAATTCATCGTACTCTGCGCCGACTTTTTCCCTGCCTAATTCGTACATATACTGGTATTTGGCAGTATCAGCCGTCGCTTCACCGATATGTTCGGACAAAATTTGTTCGGACAAACGGGCGTGCGGGTGCAGCCATTCCTTGCTGTCGGTTTGATTTTGCACAAAATGCTGGAATTCGTGCGCGAACGTCCCCGCCGCATTATACCCCGTCCCCGAAAGGGCGTTCATATGGATTTCATTGCTTGCCGAAGAAAAGAAACCCGCCGCCGCAGGATCTTCCCGTCCGTACACCAGCGTCGGACGTTTTTCCAAGGGATAGGATTGAATTCTGGCAACAAGGGTCGGGCTTTCCGCCGCCTTGTCCAAAATCGCCGCCATGCCGCGGATGCTGTCCGCCCCGCCCTCGACGTTGAAATAATCGCTTTCGCCCTTGCCGAAATAAATGCGGCAACGGTCGGGATTGTTTTCATCGGCAATCACGCGAACGTTTTTCAATTCGTCCGTTTGTTGCCGCGGATGCGGATTTTCAAAAGACTGCTTGACGGATTCGGACATGAAAAAACTCCTTGGCGTATAACTTTTCCAGAATACGCCGTTTTAGAGGCTTTCTCAAGAGTTTTTTGTCTAAAATCAGACAGGAAGTTTACGCACTTTGCTGACGGGCGCGTAATATTCGTGTTCCAATTCGTTGTCCAAAATTTCGGCGATAAGAATTTTATCCTGCTTTTGCAAAGAGATTACCGCCTTGGGCGACAGGTATTCCAGCAAAATGGCGCGCTTGCCGTCGCGCATCAGTAATGCGGATTGGTTTCCGTCATAGAAAAAGCGCGGCTGAACAGGCGATCCCGTGCGTGCCCGAATACAAAGCAAGACTTCGCCGTCTTTGTTCAGCACCACGTCGTACAGTCCTTCCTTTTCAGCCATCGCTTTTTCCTTTGCTTCAAGTTGTTTCCGTCACCGCAAAAAGACAATGGATTGCCGCGCCCCTGTCGGGGCTCGCAATGACGGCTTTTTCTTTTTCGTCATCGCGAGGAGCCTTTGGCGACGCGGCGATCCTTTTACAGATGTCCTCGACTGCCGCGTCGCTGCCTCTCCTCGCAGTTTCGCGACGTTTATTTTCCCCGTGCGGGCAGCACTACGCGTCCAGTTTCTGTTTGACCAGCTGGTTGAGCATGGCGGGGTTCGCCTTGCCCTGCGAAGCGCGCATCGTCTGACCGACGAACCAACCCAACAGCTTGTCTTTGCCGCCTTTGTATTCAGCGACTTTGTCGGGGTTGGCGGCAATCACGTCGTCAATCATTTTTTCAATGGCGGACGTGTCGGTGACCTGCTTCAAGCCTTTTTCCGCAACGATTTCGTCGGGGGATTTGCCCTCTTCAACCATAAAGGCGAAAACGTCTTTCGCAATGCGCGAAGAAATCGTCCCGTCGTTAATCAAATCGACCATGCGCCCCAAGTTTTCGGGCTTCACGGGGCTTTCGGCAATGGATTTGCCCAGCTTGTTCAGCACGGCGAACAAATCGCCCATGATGTAGTTGGCAACCTTTTTCGCGTCATGTCCTTTTGCCGCAGCTTCAAAGTAAGCGGCAATATCCTTTTCCGCGACCAGCTGCCCCGCGTCGTAAGCGGGCAAGCCGTAATCCGCCATAAAACGCGCTTTTTTCGCGTCGGGCAGTTCGGGCATTTCGCCGCGCAGACGTTCAATCAACGCATCGTCCAATCGCAGAGGAATCAAATCGGGGTCGTAGAAATAACGGTAGTCAATTGCCGTTTCTTTCGACCGCATGGTTTTGGTAATGCCCTTGACGGAATCGAATTTGCGGGTTTCTTGAACGACTCTGCCGCCCTCTTCCAGCAATTCGACCTGACGTTTGGCCTCGTATTCAATCGCCTGCATCACGAAACGGATGGAGTTCACGTTTTTGATTTCCGCGCGCGTTCCAAGGGGGTCGCCGGGGTGACGGACGGAAACGTTCGCGTCACAGCGCATAGACCCTTCGTCCATATTGCCGTCGCACGAACCGATGTAGCGCACAATCGAACGCAGTTTGCGCAAATACGCGCCCGCTTCTTCGGGGGAACGGATGTCGGGGCGGGACACGATTTCCATCAAAGCCACACCCGCACGGTTCAAGTCGACAAACGATTTGCTGGGGTGCTGGTCGTGCATCAGCTTGCCCGCGTCCTGCTCCAGATGCAGACGTTCGATGCCGATGCGGCGCGTTTCGCCGTTTTCCAAATCGACATCGATATAGCCGTCGGAAACAATCGGGTGATCAGACTGCGAAATCTGATAGCCGTTCGGCAAATCCGCATAGTAGTAGTTTTTGCGCGCGAAAATCGATTTTTTGTTAATCGTCGCGTTCAAACCGAAGCCTGTTTTAATCGCCTGTTCCACGCATTTGTGGTTGACGACGGGCAGCATGCCGGGGAACCCCGCGTCGACAAAGCTGACCTGCGTGTTGGCTTCCGCCCCGAACGCGGTCGCCGCGCCCGAAAACAGCTTCGCGTTGGAAATGACTTCGCAGTGGACTTCCAACCCGACCACAATTTCCCAATCGCCCGTTTCGCCTTTGATAATATACGACATCTTATTTTCCTCCCACGCGCAAAGGACGAATCGGCATGTCTGCCATGGATTCGATTACGTCGGCGACGCGCAAAATCTTTTCTTCTTCAAAACTGTTGCCGATGACCTGCAAGCCGATGGGCAATCCGTTGACTTCGGACGTTCCTGCGGGAACGCAAACCGACGGCAGCCCCGCCAAGGACGACGGAACCGTAAACACGTCGTACAGCTGCATTTTCAAAGCATCGCTCGTGCTGTCGTCGTCCTTGCCGAACGCCGTTTCGGGCGCGGCGGGCGCCAAAATCACGTCGACCTGTTTGTACGCCTCCGCAAATTCGCGGCACAGCAAGCGGCGGACTTTCTGCGCTTTCAGATAGCAGGTTTCGTAGTAGCCCTCCAGCAGAATGCAGGTGCCGATCATAATGCGGCGCTTGACTTCCTTGCCAAAGCCCTCGGTGCGGGTGTTCGTGTACATTTCGTCCAAAGACTTGCCGTCGACGCGCAAACCGTACTTCACCCCGTCGTAGCGGGCAAGGTTCGACGACGCTTCCGCGGGCGCAATCAGATAGTAGGTCGGCAAAGCGTACTGTGTGGACGGTAGGGAAATATCGACGATTTCCGCCCCCGCTTCACGCAGTTTCTGCGCCGTTTTTTCCCAAACATGGCGAACGTCGGCGTTCAAGCCCTTGTCGGGATTGTATTCGCGGGGAATACCGATGCGCAAGCCTTTGACATCGCCTGTCAAAGCTTTCGTGTAATCGGGAACGGGAATGTCCAAAGACGTTGAATCCTTGGCGTCAAAACCCGCCATGGAACCCAGCATAATCGCCGTGTCGCGCACCGTGCGGGTCATCGTTCCCGCTTGGTCCAGCGACGACGCGAACGCCACCATGCCCCAGCGCGAGCAACGGCCGTACGTCGGTTTGCACCCGACAATGCCGCAGAACGAAGCGGGCGTGCGGATGGAACCGCCTGTATCCGATCCCGTCGCCGCCATGCACAGCCCCGCCGCGACAGCCGCCGCCGAACCGCCCGACGACCCGCCGGGGATAAGGAATTTATCGGGGTTGGTTTTGTCCTTGTACGGGTTGCGCACCGCGCCGTAATAACTGGTCAAGTTCGCCGTGCCCATCGCGAATTCGTCCATGTTGGTTTTACCCAGCATGACGGAACCTTCGTCTTCCAATTTTTGGGAAACGGTCGATTCATAGGGCGGCACAAAGCCGTCCAAAATGTGCGAACACGCGGTCGTGCGAACGCCTTTGGTGCAATAGAGGTCTTTCATCCCGACGGGAATCCCCTCCATTTTGCCGATTTTTTCACCTTTGGCGCGGCGGTCGTCGGAACGTTTTGCCCGTTCCAAAGCCACATCGGGCGTTTCGATGACGTACGCGTTCAAATCGCGCGCTTTCGCCATTTCGTCCAAGTGAGCCTGCGTCAGCTCCACCGCGGAAAATTCTTTTTTCGCCAAGCCGTCCAAAGCTTCGGCGACTGTCAATTCAACTAAGTCGGTCATCGTTTACTCCACCACTTTGGGAACCAGGAAATAGCCGTCCATCTGATCGGGGGCGTTTGCCAGAATGTCGTCGCGAATCCCGCCGTCGGTAATCACGTCTTCGCGTTCGCGCAAAGCCATGTCGTCAACCACCGAATTCATCGGCAAAACGTCGTCCGTGTTGACGTCTTTCAACTGGTCGACCCAGCCCAGAATCTTGGTCAGTTCCCCGACCATTTCGTCCATGTTTTCGTCGGGAATCCGCAAACGCGACAAGATTCCCAACCGCTTGACCATATCCCTGTCGATTGACATAGGTGTACTTGCTCCTGTATTAGTATAAAAAAACAACTTTGATGAAAGTATCATTTACGATGACGGACGGCAAGAACATTCCCGTTTTTTCTTTGATTGAATTTCAAAACGCGGTCAAACGCGGCACGTCGCTGGTCGGTCTGGACATCGGCACGAAAACCGTCGGACTGGCGGTGTCCGACACGCTGTGGATGACCGCGACGCCGTTGAAAACCGTTTTCCGCAAAAGCTTTCAATACGATTTGGACTGCATTGCGCAACAGCTGAAAGGCCGCGACATCGGCGCGTTCGTGTCGGGCCTGCCTCTGCAAACGGACGGAACGCTCGGCTCGCAGGCGCAATACACTTTGGAACAGGCGCAAAAAATCGCCGACGCGTTCGGCAAATCCGTTTATTTCCAAGACGAACGCTATTCCTCCGCCGCCGTCGAACGCACGATGATTGACGCCTACGACATGAGCCGCAAGAAACGCAAGGAAAAGCTGGACGCGGGCGCGGCGGCGTTCATTCTGCAAACGTTTTTGGACAGGATAGCCGTTTAGCCGTCTTGTCCCCGCCGCAAAAAAAAGCCATTCTGGCTTTTATGAACAAGGAATCGAAAATGCGCGGACTATACAGGTTTATCAAGCGGTTCACCCTGCCCTTGATTGTCATTTTGTTTTTGGTGTACTGCTTTACTGACAAAGCGTTGTGGACGGATTTCCGCGGCTATGTCAAATCGTTCGGCGCGCCCGCGCGGCAAGCCGTCCTTGCCGTTTTGATGTTTTTGGCGATTTTGTATCTGCTGCGCCTGTTCCGCGGCTGGCTCGTGCCGAAAATTTTGAACCGCTTGAAACTGCGTCCGTCGTCGCAAGAGTCTTTAACGGCCGCTTTAAGTTATATTTCCGTGCTTGTCGCCATGTTGGTCGGACTGTCCGTGTTCGGCGTCAACCTGCGCAGTTTGGGTTTGCTGGTCAGCGCGTTGTCGGTCGGCTTGGGCTTCGGACTGCAGCATATTGTCAACAATTTCATATCGGGCATTTTGATTATGTTTGAACGCCCGTTCCGCATCGGCGATTGGATTGTCGTCAACGACAAAGAAGGCATTGTTTACAAAATCAACATCCGTTCCACCGAACTGGAAACTTTCGACCGCGCCATCGTCATCATTCCGAACGCGGACATCATTTCGGGACAGCTGATCAACTGGACGCTGACCGACGCGGGCGGGCGCATTGCCATTGACGTCGGCGTCGGGTACGATTCCGATTTGAACAAAGTTCTTAAAACCGCGCTTGACATTGCAAAAAGCGACCCGCGCGTTTTGACCGATCCCGCCCCGTCCGCCATTGTAACGGAGTTCGCCGACAGCGCGATAAACATCCGCTTGCGCTGCTATTTGGGCAATATTTTGGAACGGTCGTATGTCAAAAGCGATTTGATGATTCGCCTGCAGCAGGCTTTTGCGGAAAACGGAATCGACATCCCTTTTCCGCAAAGAGTCGTCCAAGTCCAAAAAGATTAATGGGCCCGCCCTGAAAAAACCTTTGAGGCGACTGCTTTATTGACTTGCATTTTTGCGGATTCCATGATTTTCCCGTCCTTGTCGCGCGTCGCCATTTTGTTGATTGACGTATCCAATTTCGCCCCCGGAACAGCGTTTGCGTAATCCGCCAAAACAGCCTTGATTTCCCGTTTGGCTTTGGCGGTCAGCGCGTTCGGTTTGTCGGAATTCAGATACTCCGCCGTCATGTACGGCTTGCCTTGAAACACGCACAAACCGACAACGTCCTTGACGGGGTATTCTTTGGAAAAAAACGTCGGATTGTTTTGCTGTTTGCCGATTTCCGCCATGGCTTTGATGCCGTTGTCCTTGTAGTATTCGTCGTACAAGTCGCGGTAATACGGAAAATCGTACCACGATTTGAACGCCGCCTGCATGGCTTTCCGTTTGTCGCCCGTCTTGTCCAATTCCGTTTCATACGCCGTCAGCATCGGATAATCCCGCTTTTGTTCTGCTACACTTCGGGGGCGATGTCTTTGCATTCGTAAGCGAAAGCGGACTGATGCGCGCAGGCGTCAGCCTCTATCGCTTTGCGCATTCTGTACATGTCGGCGACGCAGGTTTGTTCAAACACGGGCGCGTTTTTCTTTTCGGAAGCGAACTGAATCCCGTGCCGTCCTTCGTGCACGACGGCAACCGCCAAAAAGTTTTTGGAGCGCGTCGGATTCAGCACGATGACACGGTCGTCGTAATTGCAGTATCCGCCGAATTGCTTGCCCAAATTCTGAAATTTGATTTTGTAGCCCAAATCCGACAGATTTTCCAACGTTTCGCGCCCGCTGTCCGTTTTGTTCAGCGTTTCCAAAACATCGCCCAACAGCCGCTTTTCATCGGCAGCGGATTTTGCCGACGACGCGGTGAATGTGTTTTGCAAAGTTTTTTGCGCCTGCCGCGCCTTTTCGCCGCACGCGTATTTTTTAAAGGGTTTTTGCAAAAATTTTTTCACCGAATCCAGCATTTCAGCGTCCTTTGCTTTGATTCAAAGCCGCGACAACCGCATTCGGCTGACGGCTTGCGGGTTTGACGATTTTGCCCGTCTTGTCGCGTTCTGCCATGGCTTTGACGGATTCGCCGGCTTTCACGCCGACGGCGGCGGCGTAACCCGCGGCGATTTTCATATATCCCGCCTTGTCCTTTTTCAAAACGGAAAATGCCGCGTCCGACATCAAAACATCGGCGGAAACGTAAGGTTTTCCTTTGTACAAACATGTATCCGCGACATCCTTGGCGGGCAGATTCTTGGCAAACAGATCCGTTCTGCCGCTTTCCTTGCCCTTTTTGGCGAAAAACTTGATTTCGTCCCTGTGCGCGTCATCGTAGAAATCGCGGAAATAATCGTAGCTGTACCACGCCTGAAAGCTTGCCTGCATCGCTTTCTTTTCATCGCCCGACTTGTCCATTTCGGCAACGAAAGCGCGGAACATCGGCATATTGTTTTTTTCGGCTTCGGCGTACACTTCGGGCAGAACGTCGCGGCATTGATAGGTGAACGCCGCTTCGTGCGCGCAGGCGTCGGCTTCCATCGCGCGTTCGCGGCGCAGATAGGACGCAATGTTCAGCTGTTCGGCGTTCGGCGTGTTTTCGGGTTCATGCGCGGATTGAATGGCGTGCTGTCCCTCATGCACGATGGTTTGCAAAGCGTACCCGTCGCCGAAGTTCGGATTGACTACGATTTGCTTGGTCGTCGGTTCGCAAAAACCGCCGAAATCGCCCTTTTCAAAAGCGAACGTATAGCCCAGCTCGGACAATTCCGTCAGCGTGTCGCGCCCTTTGTCGGTTTGCATGACCAAATCAACCAGGCGTGCAAATTCGGCGGATTCTTCCTTTTGTTTACGCTTGTCCGAAGCCGTAAACGCCGCCGTCAAAACGTTTTTCGCCTGCTGTGCTTTTTCCCCGCACACATAAGTTTTCACGGACGCATCCATAAAGTCAGCCAAGGATTTGGACATAACATTCCCTTTCCCAAGAATCGATTTTCCTTTACGATACCATATTGCCGAATTTTTACAAGCCTTTTGTCCGAATTTTTGTCCACTACTGCCCGTAAGGGGAAAGGACTCGAACTTGCGAGGAGCGACGAAGTCGCGACGCGGCAATCCCGCGATAGGTTTGCACAAGTACCAATCCTGCACGGGACTGCTTCACTTCGTTCGCAGTTGCGATTCTTGGTTTATTTTCAATAAAACAACAAGAATCGAACTTGCGAGCCCCGCAGGGGCGTGGCAATCCTGTGATTGGTTGGCACTCGTACCAATACCTGTAGAAAATCGGAGGTGCTGCCCGCACGGGGACAACTTTTCCCTAAAACCGATTTTAACGAGTCGAGTGGCAGGAAGCGAGAAACGCAGGTTTGACGTGTACAAACGGTACACGAAAACCGAGTATCACAGCTGACGAACCAATCGGCCGTTAAAATCGCGTTTTTTTAGTCTTCGTAGAGGAGATTGCGCTTTTTCGCCTTCTTCCTGACCGTAAAGACGTTCTCGATTTGGGACAGCTCGACGGCAAGGGCTTTGTTGTAGCGCTTGTTGATGACGGTTGCGGGACGGTATGCCCATTCGGGGCTGATTTTAATCAGCGCGTCCTGCAGTTCCCAACGGTAGCTGAACGTCAAGCCGGAAAGCTGCTTGATTTGGGAAATCTGTTCTTCCGAAAACATTTGAGGGTCAAGATTTTCAAACTTTTCGGGATCGATATAGATTTTCAGCAGTTCGGCGGTGTTGAGCAGATTTTGTTCGGTCGCGCTGGACATTTTGCCGACGCGGGCGCGAACAGCGTTCATGAACTCGACACCCGACTTGTAACGTTCGCCTTTCAGCACGCCGATTTGGTTGGCTGGCAAACCGTCTGCCACCATTTTGTTATAGACGCGTTCCGAAATGAAGTAGGTTTTCGGCGTATAGACGCGCTGATAAAAGACGTTCTGCATGAAAAACAGGGCGAAAAAGCAGATAGTCGCCGCAATGACGGGGGTGATAATCCAACCGCAGACGATGCGGACGACAACGCTCCATTTAATGGTTTTCGCCGCGCCTTTGCACAGGCCGATGCCGATGACCGCGCCGACGACGGCTTGCGTGCTGGACACGGGAACCAGCGGAACGGTAGGCAGGTTGTGCGATGCCAAGAAGTATTCCAAGCCCTCGGACGCGAACAGGAACAGCACCATGGACTGGGCGACGACGACGACCCAAGCGGCGAACGGGGACAGCGGCATCAATCCTTTGCCGACCGTTCCCATCACGCGGTGGGAATAGGTGAATACGCCGATTGCGGTTGCGACGGAACCAACGAAAAACAGCTGTTGAACGGCGGAAATGTGAAGTCCCGCAAAGTCGAATTCGACGAACGGCGCAACGGGAACGAATACGCCGACAACGTTAGCCATGTTGTTCGCGCCCAGGGAATACGCACCGAACGCGCCTGTGACTATCATGGCGACGCGGGTGCAATAGTCGCGGCGCAACAAGTGAATTTTCGCCGACCGCAGCAAGCGGTTCAAAACCAGATAAATAACGGCTGAAAACGTCCCCGCCAGCAACGGGCAAGCCACCCAAGTCGAGGCGATTTTGACGACAGACTGAACGTCGGTGACGGAATCGGTAAACCAGTTCCAGCCGATAATCGCGCCGACAACGGCTTGAGACACGGACACGGGCAATCCGCACTTAATCATCGAATACACGGTGAACGCCGCCGCAAACGCCGTAACAAAAGAACCCGCAATCGCGTTGACCGCGCCCAAACTGCCCAAAGTGTACGCCGCGCCGACGCCGCTGATGACCGCGCCCAAAGCGATGAAGATACTGCAAACAATGGCGGCGGTTTTGAATCTGACCATGCGGGTGCTGACCGCCGTGCCAAAGATGTTCGCCGCATCGTTCGCGCCCAGCGACCACCCCAAAAACAAACCGCTTGAAAGGAAAATCAGTCCCGTAAAGCCCATAACGCCCGCCTTTGTCAGTTGTCGCGCTTGATGACGTAAATCGCCAGTTTGTCGGTGATGTCTTCCGCCATATCCGCCAGATTGTCAATCATTTCGACAAAGCTGGACAAGTGCATTTTGTTTGCCAAAGGCAAATCGGACGAATAAATCGCGCGTTTGATTTTGGTGCTGATTCTGTCGGCTTCGCTTTCGTAAAAGCGGACTTTGTGAATATAGTCGCGGCAGG
>ERZ808252.2030-NODE-2030-length-13189-cov-3.714329_pt1 | contig 13189 bp, 9 predicted proteins | sample MGYA00521242_ERZ808252 | MGnify/ENA primary metagenome ERZ808252 (study PRJEB31516, sample SAMN03275581) | gut metagenome | biome: mammalia-associated habitat; material: feces | host: Papio cynocephalus | place: Kenya | collected 2012-08-07 ...
AACGGCGCAGTCGCTTGTACTATCCGTCAAGCTCGGCGTTCGCTTTCTCGCCGCCTTGCGGCTCGTGTTCCGTCTTCGATTTTATTTATTAAAAGTGTTAGTAGAGCGTTTCTTTTCGTAACTTACACGGCTATGATGAATGGACGGCAACACTTCGATTATCGTGCGTTTGATTATGGCAATATCACCCATAGTGATAGGACATTCGTCAAACTGTCTGAGTTCCATTTTCTCGTCCACGAGTTTGTTGATTCTGCCCTCGAATTCCTCTTTCGTGTCGGGCATATACGCGCGCATTGCCGCTTCAATCGTATCCGCAATCATAATGATAGCGGCGATTTTGGTTTGCGGTTTCGGACCTGCGTAGGTGTACTTGTCTACCGCAAGGTCGCCTTCTTCTTTGAGGGTGAGTGCTTTGCGATAGAAATAACCGACGGGCGACGTGCCGTGATGTTCTCTGCATATTGCGACTATTTCCTTCGGCAATCTGTTTTGCTTTGCCAAAATCTCGCCGAAAAGCGTATGCGAGGTTATCATACTCACGCTGACTTCGGGGATAAGTTCGTCGTGCGGATTGTACGAGGACTGGTTCTCGCTGAAATAGATAGGCGCTTTGAGTTTGCCGATGTCGTGATAGTACGCCGCACATCTTGCCATATTCGGGTTTTCGCCGATTGCCGAAGCGCACGCTTCCGCGAGGTTTCCGACCACGAGCGAGTGGTTGAACGTACCCGGGGCTTCGCTCGCAAGGCGTTTGAGAAGCGGATTTGACAAATTGCAAAGTTCGTTGAGTCTGAAATCGTCTGCGATGTTGAACACGCCCTCGAAAATTGCGACGAGAGGCATAAACACCAACGAGGCCGCGATATTTGCGCCGTACGACCACACGACGTGCCACAAAAGGTTCATCGACGTATCGCCGCTTGCAAGCGTAAACATAACGACGAGCGGTTGCATTGCAATCGGGGTCGCCATAGACACGAGCAAGAATTTGAGGCGAGTAAGGTGCTTTTTCTCGTAGAAATTTACGATGACCGCGCACAAACTGTTGCACACCACCGAAGCGACAACCGTCGTATAGTCGTAAGTCACGGTGTCGCGCATAAACGCAACCGCAATCATAATGGCAACCACTGCCGTCGAAAGCGTTGCGGTGCGTCTGTCGATAAGTTCGATAAGCACGAGCGTGGCAAGCGCAATCGGCATTGCGAACAGATTGAGTTTCGTCGCCGCCGATATGGACGTGATAAAGGTTAGCACGACCAAAATTATCGTCAAGTGAAAATCTCTTACGCTCGTTCCTTTAGGTTGCGTGAATCTGTAAATTCCCGCCATAAGGAAAATCGTAAGCACCGCCGACGTGATGAAAATCGCCGTCGTGGAAAGCGCGTTTTCCGCCGTGAATGCGTCAAGGAAATCGCCTATCATATAAAGCGCGAACAAAGTCATCGCAAACACCGCGACGATTGCCGTCGCAAAGCACTTGCCGACGTAACGCGACACGTTTTTTCTCGCTAACGCTTTGGCTTTTTCCGCTCTTGAAAGATCTCTTACGTCATCTATCATAGTTCACTCCTGCAAGGTCAATCGCAATTTTTGTCGTCTGTTGCGACTTTTGCCCTTGCCGATTCTGCTTTTTCATATGCTTGTATTATTCTCGTCACGAGTTCGTGGCGCACCACGTCTTTCGCAGTGAGTTTTACGATATCGATTCCCTCTACGCCTTCGAGCACCTCGATTGCGTCGATCATACCGCTTTTGACGTTCTTGGGAAGGTCGATTTGCGTAACGTCGCCCGTGACGACGATTCTGCTGTTTTCGCCCATACGGGTGAGAAACATCTTCATTTGCTCTCTCGTGGTGTTTTGCGCCTCGTCGAGAATGATAAAACTATTCGAGAGCGTTCTGCCGCGCATATACGCAAGCGGCGCAATCTCTATGCTTCCCCTCTCGATGTGGCGAAGATACGCGTCTTGTCCCATCATCTCTTGCAAAGCGTCGAAAAGCGGACGAAGATACGGGTCTACCTTTTCGTTCATATCGCCGGGCAAAAATCCGAGTTTTTCGCCTGCCTCGACCGCCGGTCTCGTGAGAATGATTTTGTCGATCTCTTTGTTTTTTAGCGCGTACACCGCAAGCGCGACGGCAAGATACGTCTTGCCCGTTCCCGCAGGTCCTACGCCGAAAACTATGCTCGACTTCTTGATTGCGTCGACGTACTTCTTTTGTCCGAGAGTCTTCGGACGTATGATTTTTCCGCGAGCGGTGATTGCCACCGTACCCATCAAATCCTCTACGTCGAATTCCTTGCCCGCCTTTGCGTAGCCTATCACCATATTGACTTGCTGTGCGCCGAGCGGTTGCTTTTTGCAGAGTTTTTCGAGGGCGTTTATTGCGGCAAGCGCGCCGAGCACGTCCTTTTCCTCGCCGCTTATCTTCACGCTCGTACCCATAGCGAAAACGTCCACGTCAAAAGCGTCGGTGAGTTTTTCGATGTTTTCGTCAAGTTCGCCGAAAACGCTCATCATAACGTCGTATTCTTCAAATTGTTTTTCTTTTTGCGTTTTCATTTTATATGATTTCCTCTGCTTCGAGCGTCAGCGTGACGTACGTTCCGTCTTCGGTCGCCGTTATCTCGTAATAGACGTCGAGCACCGTCGCGCTTTCGGTCAAATCCGCAACCAGTTCGGAATATACCGCCTTTTTCATGCCGGCCTCGTCGAGCGTGTTCTCGACTTCGAGGGTTTGAATTTCCTCGTACCTATACGAATATATCTTTATCGGAAGCAAATATCCGAAGTCGCTCGCTTCCGTTTTAAGCCTATAGTTTTCAAACGGACTCGTCGGGATTTTCGGCACTTTTGTGAACATACCGAAGCGAGTGTACGTTTTGCTGCTTACGACGGTTTCGACTTTTTCTACCCTCGCAAAAAACTTCGTGCGCTTGTAGTATACTTTTCCGAACGCATAGCCCTTTGCTTCGACGGGTATTTTGTTGTCGCCGTACTCGATATAGCCGTCTATGAGCGTGTCGCCGACTTCCACCACGTCGCCGAACTTGCAAACCGCCGTTCCGCCCTCTACGATAACTCTCGTGACGACGGCGCGCTTTTTGGCAACCACGCTTTTTGAGTTCGCGGAAACGAAATTCTCTTTTTTCAGCGCGGTTTTGTAAACGACGTTTATATGTGTTCCGATTTTGTCCACGCTTGCGAACGTAACGCCGTCGAGCGAGGATATTGCGCTTTCCAATTCGTCTGCGTTAAGCGACTTGACTCTTGCGCCCTCAACCACGCCGTACTCTTTCAGTATGCCGTCGATTTGCGCATTTAATGCGTAGTCGCTCGCGCCCTCGCACCTTACGCTCACGCGCGTGACGAAAGACGAGTAAATCAACGCGGCGCATACGCTTGCGGCTATCCCCGCAAATATTCCCGCCCTCGCAAAAGCGCGGAAAATCGACGAGGATACCCCGACTATATTAATTATTTTATAATCATAGCATAAGTTTTGCAATAATGCAATAATCTTGTGACATTGTTTGGACTCGACGAAAAACCGCGTGTATTCCTTCGTCGATTCCACTTTTTCGACTTTCGATATTTTTGAAATTGCACTCAATGCCTTTTGAGCGTTGCTTCCTCGCACCTCGATTTGCGTTTTTCCCAGACTACCCTCGATTTTCGACAATCTATCTGCATATTTTTTTCTGCGAGCGTACAGTTTTTCAAAGAATAATTCTTCCCTTTCTTCTTTGATTTTCTTCCTTGTTTCCCTTTCTTGCGCCTTTTGCTCTTTACGCGCGAGTTTTCTCTCTTGCTCTTTCTCGTATTCTTCGCTTTTTCCGTATTCTAAACGTTTATTTTTATGCAAATGCGCTTTGCGAACAGTCATTCCCGCATTATTCAAGTTTTCGTTTAATTCTTTTCCGTTTTTCAATTTATAAGCGATATTTTTTCCGTCTTTATTTTTCAAATCGTTATCTTCGCTATGTTGATTTTTGTTTGACTTATTCTTGTTTTTCGGGTTGCCGCCACCGCTATAAACGTTGCCGTTTTTCAAATTGCCGTGCAAATTACGCTTATTTTTATTTTTCAAATTCGATTTTGTCAACTTGCCCCTCCAAAAACATATCGCCGCCACCTATTTCCAAAATTCGCAGATTTTCGCCGTCTATCGACATATTTCCGCTATCGAGCCGCATTTTTATGTGCGTATCCGAAGTGGACACGACCCGTTTTATACCGCAAATGACGGTTTTCTTTCTTGACAGCATATTGAGCGTAAAGGGAAAAATATCCCCCGCAACGTTAAGTTTTCGTTTTATCTCGTCTTTGAACATATGAAAGTGTATGCGAGAATAAAGTCTTAAATGATTGATAATAGATGAATATGAATTAAGGAAATTTTTCTTTGGGTGTGGGGTGCTACCCCACCCGAAATTATTAATTATTAATTATTAATTGTTTTAATCAAAAAGACGAGGCATTGTAGCCTCGTCTTTTTGATTAAAACGGCATATCGCCGTCGTCATCTAATGTGTCCCCTTCGTCGACGTATTCGTCGTCTTCGTCGGGTATGTCGTCGTCACTCGGCGGTGGTGCTTGTTCGCCTTCGTTAGAGTTGAACGGCATATCGAAAGGCATATCCGAATCTGCCGCCGCGATTTCGTGCAAATCCTCTGCTACGTCGGATATTGCTTTCATATCCACGCCGCCTTCTTCGTCGTCGTCACGCTTCTTCGGCTCGTCGTAGACGTATTCCGTCGTGTTTGCGTTTTCGTCCACGCGTTCTTTGAAAGAGGTCGTGGGCGCGTCCCAGTCGAGCGTGATTTCGCCGATTTCACCGTTTCTGTTTTTCTTGACGTCGAGTATGACTTCGTTCTTGGGCAATGCGGGATTGTATCTGCTCGGGTTGTTGAGGAACATAACGATGTCCGCGTCTTGCTCGATTGAACCCGATTCACGCAAGTCGGAAAGAAGCGGCGTATGGTCGGGACGTTGCTCTATGCCACGCGACATTTGCGAAAGCAAGATTATCGGGCAATCGAGTTCCTTTGCGTATATTTTCATCTTTCTCGACATATCGCTGACTTCGACTTGACGGCTCTCTGCCGATCTGCCGTTCTTTTGAGCGGTCATAAGTTGCAAGTAGTCGATAATGACGAGGTCGAGACCTTTTTCGCGTTTGAGTCTGCGGCATTTTGAAAGCACGTCGGACGGACCGTTCATCGAATAATCGTCGATGTAGATGTCCGAAGCGAGCAACGCGCGATAGCCGTTGTACAGTTTCTTATAGTCGGTTTGAGTGAGTCCGCCGCGAGTGTTCATCTTGTTGCTCTCGACTTTCGAGATGTATGCGAGCATACGTTTTGCAAGCAAGTCGGCGGGCATTTCGAGTGAGAAAATAGCCACTTTTTTGCCGTGATTGAGCGCGACGTTTGCGGCGATGTTGAGCGCGAACGCGGTTTTACCGACGGACGGACGAGCCGCGATAAGCACCATTTCACCCGGTTTTAAGCCGTGCGTTTTTTGGTCGAAACTCGGAAAATCGATATATATCGTGTTTTTGGGCACGTTGCCCGTTTGTGCGTCCTGAATGGTTTTGAGCGCGAGTGCCGCCGCGTCGTCAACCTTGACGAGTGCTTTTTCGCTTGACTGCTCGGCAATGGCATACACGAGTTTTTCCGCATTTTCGAGAGCGTCTTTGCCATCCTGACATTCGTAGCCGAACTTTGCGATGTCGTTGCCCGCTTCGATAACCTTTCTCGTAAGACTGTCACGCTTTATTATGCTTGCGTAATACTCGCCGTTTGCGGCGGATACGACGCCCTCTGCAAGTTCGCTCAGATACGCAATCGAGCCAACCTCGTCGAGTTGACCTTTAAGTTCGAGCGCGTCGCAAACGGAAACCGTGTCGATGGGCTTGCTTTCCATTTGCAGTTGCTTCATCGCCTCGAAAATCAGTCTGTTTTGCGAAAGATAGAAATCTTCCGCTTTGAGCATAGGTATGATAATGTCGGCGGCTTTGCCGTCGATGAGAATGGAACCGAGAACGGACGCTTCCGCGTCAACGTTGTTGGGCATACCCCTCGTCACTCTTTTGTTTTCGTCTTTTGCCATTTTACACCTTTGAGAGCAAACGTAACGCCGATTGCCACGAGCATGGCGGCAACCGCACAACCGAGCAAAGTTCCGTACCAACTCGCAGCGTTTTGCGTGCGCATTTCAAGCGTAAAAACGTCGCTTTCGAGGCTTTGATCGAGCGCGTATTTATGCACGTACTTCCGCCCCTCGCGCGTAATTTCACCGTTGCTTTTTATAGATTTATAGATTGTATCATATCTCAAAACCACTTTCAAGCGGTTGTATTGAACATCGTTATGCACAAGGTCTTCTTGTGGTACGCTCTCTTTGACCACACTAAATATCGAATTTGGCGCAAGCGTAACCGTGGTTTCGCTCACGTTGTAAAATGCGCCGTCCTTGCGCTTTTCGCTGTGCCAAACCGCGCTGCAACCCTCGAGTTTTCTGTCCGTTTTCGAAAAGGTGACGTACACTGTCGCGACTTTCTCGCTCGGTTGCTCGCCGCCGTTTTCCCCGCTCGAATCGACTGTATTTTCGCTCGAATCGTCCGTATTTTCGCTCGAATCATCCGTATTTTCGCTCGAATCATCCGTATTTTCGCTCGAATCGTCGCTTATGACGGCTTCGCCGTTCGGATTTTTCGTTTCGTCGCCCTCGAACTCGATGTCGTAAATATACAAATCGCGCACTACGTCCTCATCGTCTTGCTCGTTACAAGCAAAAAGGGAAAACGCGCTTATGAGCGTAAGCGCGACGACGAGGATTGTCAGAGTGATTTTTTTGATACTTTTCATAGTTGCTATGCAAGTGCAAGCGTTTGCTTGCACTTGCGTTTTTTGCCGTTATTTCAAGTTTTCGCCAGTATTTTCAATCAAAGATTGAAGGATTTTTCCAGTTCGGCGAGAGTGTCTGCAAATTCTTTCATCGCAAGTTCGTACGGCGCGTCGCTTTCGAGGTCGACGTCTGCAAGACGAATGATGTCGAGTGGCGGCATACTTCCGCCCGCAGAAAGGAATTTCTTGTATTTGGCAAAGTATTCTTCCCCGCCTTTGAGGATATTGTTTGCGATAGAAACCGCGGTGGTGATACCCGTCGCGTATTTGTAAACGTAATAACTCGTGTAGAAGTGCGGGATTCTCGCCCACTCGTAACGAATGAGGTCGTTATGCTCGACGGATTCGCCGTAATACTTCTTGTTGAGTTCGTAGTAAGCGTCCGAAAGCGCGGCTGCCGTGATAGGCTCGCTTCTTTCAACCATACCGTGCGCGATAACCTCGAACTCGCTGAACATAGTTTGTCTGAACAACGTCGTGCGGAACATATCGAGATAGTAGGAAAGCAAATACTTTCTGAACTCGCCCGTAGCCGTTTTGAGAAGGTGCTTCAAGAGCAACACTTCGTTGACGGTGGAAGCGATTTCCGCAACGAAAATGACGTAGTCCGCTTTTTGCTCGCAGAGTGCGTGATTGCTGAAATACGAGTGCATTGCGTGACCCATTTCGTGCGCGATTGTGAACACGTCGTGAATGGTCTTTTGATAGTTCAAAAGCACGAACGGGTGAACGCCGTACACGCCCCACGAATACGCGCCGCTTCTCTTGCCTCTGTTCTCATACACGTCTACCCAACCGCTCTTGAACGCGTTTGCGAGAATGTCCGAATATTCCTTGCCCGTGACTTTGAGCGCGTCTTTGACGAGTTCGACCGCGTCTTCGTATTCGAGCGCAAGTTCCTGTTCGTTGACGATGGACGTGTAAAGGTCGTACATATTGAGAGTTTCAACGCCCAAAACTTTTTTTCTGAGCGCGATGTAATCGTGCAAGGGTTTCGTGCCTTTGCCGACCGCTTCGAGAAGTTTGTTGTAGCAAGTGGACGGAACGTTCTCGTTGTACATCGAGTAATCGAGCGCGCTCTTGAATCCTCTCACCTTTGCGTAGAACCAGTCTTTTTTGACATTGCCCGCATAGTTTGCGGCAATGGTGTTGATGTGGTCTTTGTACGCCGTGAACATACTGTCGAAAGCGTCTTTTCTCACTCTTTGGTCGGTGCTTTGCAAAAGCATACCGTACACGCCGTGGCTCATCGCCACTTCGTTGCCGTTTTCGTCCTTGACGGGCGCGAATTTAACGTCGGCGTTGTCGAACATAGAGAAAACCTCTCTTGCATTGTCCGAAAACAAACCGACTTCGCCGAGCAATTTTTCCTCTTTCTTTGAAAGGATAATATCTTTGCTTCTGATTATTTCCTTGAAGAAAACTTCGTAGTCGGCGAAGCGTTTGCTATGCTGCAATTCTTCGAGCCTTTCTTTGGGAAGTTCGCCCAGTTCGGGCGTGATGAAAGACACCGCCGTCGAGTACTTGACGTATAGCATATCAACTCTGTTTGCCATTGCTTGATGGGTTGCGTCTCTCGAGTCTTGGTCGAGGCGCATTTTTGCATATCCGTAAAGGTAGGATATGTCGTGCATCATTCTCGACATAAGTTCGAGACAGTCGAAAAGCATATCCTCGTCTTGAAGTTTGTCTTGATATTTCGAGAAGTGACCGATGCGCTCTTCACACTTGAAGAACAATTCTTCCCATGCGTCGTTGTTTGCGATAATGTCTTCGAGTTTCCATTTATACTCGGCAGGTATTTGATCTCTTGATTCGTATAACATATGGGCTTCCTTCCTTTTTATATTTTTCGTTTATTATTGCGCAAAAGCAAGTTTATTCATATGTTTTTATTCGATAAACAGCGTATTGTCCAAAAATTCGGGCGAGCAAGTGAGGCGCACGCCGAGTTTTCTGAACGGGTTTTCGTCCGCTTTGAAAAGCATATGCGTCGAGTGTGCGTCGCACCCCTCGAGAAGCGGCAGTTGTTCCATAGCGGTTGCCGCGTTGGCGTCGGACGCCGCGCAAATGGAAAGCGCGATGAGCGCTTCTTCGAGCGTGAGCGTCTTGTTATGCTCTTTGAGAATTTTGGTTTTGAGGTCGATGATAGGACCTATGACGTAAGGCGATATGAGTTTTTGTTTGTCCTTTATGCCTGCAAGCATTTTGACCGCGTTGAACACGCAAGCGGCGGACGCACTCATCATCTTCGTATTCTTGCCCGTGACGATTCTGCCGTCTGCAAGTTCGAGCGCAACCGCGCCGCAACCGTCGTTGTCCGCACTCTTTTTCTTTGCGACTTCCACTATCTTTCTGTCCGCAACGTTGATTCCGAGGCGCGACATCAAAAATTCGAGTCTGCTGACCGTATCTTGCTCTCCCGTGCCCGTTTTAAGGTCGCAAAGAGCCTTGAAGTATCTGCGCAAAATCTCTTGCTTGGACGCTTCTTTGCACGCTTCGTCGTCGATAATGCAGTAGCCCGCCATATTTACGCCCATATCCGTCGGCGATTTGTAGATACATTCCTCGCCCGTTATCTTTTCGAGTATGCTCTTGACGACGGGGAAAACCTCGATGTCGCGGTTGTAGTTGACCGTGATTTTGCCGTACGCGTCGAGGTGGAAGTTGTCAACCTTGTTTACATCTTTCAAATCGGCGGTTGCCGCTTCGTACGCTACGTTTACGGGGTGATTGAGCGGAATATTCCATATGGGGAAAGTCTCGAACTTCGCATAGCCTGCCTTTACGCCCCTCTTGTTTTCGTGATAGAGTTGGCTGAGGCAAGTTGCCAGTTTGCCGCTTCCCGGGCCGGGGGCGGTAAGCACGACGAGCGGTCTTGACGTGGTGATGTACGGGTTTGCGCCGTATCCCTCGTCGGAAACTATCGTGTCGATTTCGTGCGGATAGCCTTTGGTCGGACGGTGGATATAGACCTTTATGCCTCTGTTTTCGAGTTTTTGTTTGTATGCGAGCGCGCCTTGTTGGTCGGTGAACATCGTGATGACTACGCAGTTGATGTATATTCCCATTGCGGAAATGTTGTCAATCATTCTCTCGACTTCGCTGCCGTAGGTGATGCCGTAATCGGCGCGTATTTTGTTGCGCTCGATTGCGTTTGCGTTTATACAAATGATGAGTTCAGCCTTGTCGCGAAGTTTTTGAAGAAGTTTGATTTTCGCCGCCTTATCGAAGCCGGGAAGCACCCTTGCGGCGTGCAAATCGTCAAAGAGTTTTCCGCCGAATTCAAGGTAGAGTTTGTCGAAGCGATTGATACGCTGCAAAATATGCTCCGACTGTTTTTGCATATACATATTGCTGTCAAAACCGATTTTGTTCATAAGACTTCCTTTGTTTTTTTTGATATTGCGTGCAGTATTCTTTCGGGTGCGGGTGTCCCGCCCAAAATTATTAATTAATAATTATTAATTATTAATTCACTCAAAAACTCATTCTTCGCCGTCGTTAAGGGGTGTGACGAGCGTCACTTCTTGCTTGAAGATTTGTTTGCCTTTGGTGGTTCTCGTGTCAATGCGGATATTTTCCGTGTTGACTATGCTCGTTTGTCCGCCGCTGACGAATGCAAGGTCGTAGGGCATCTTCACCGTGCCGACGTACTTGACGTAAGATTTGTCGAGTTCGATGATTTTTACGCCTTTAAGGTAGCGCGAACTCGGGTCGATGAGCGAAGCGATAACTCTCTTTGCGTAACCCGTGTTGGAAACGACGATAATTTCGCCCTCGTCCTCGACTTGTCCCGCAAACACTACGCTGTCGGTGTCCGAAAGTTTTATGCCCTTTACGCCCGCCGCCGTTCTGCCTTGAAGCGGAATTTCGGTTGCCTTGTAGGCAAGCACCTGTCCTTCTTTTGTGACTTCGAGCACGTTCTTTTCGTCGTCTACGACGTCCGCGCCGACAACCTCGTCTTTCTCTTGAAGATTGATTGCTTTAAGATATGTTTTCGATACGCTCGAAAACTCGCTCAAATCCACGCGTTTCGCGCCGCCCTGTTTTGTGAACAGCACGAGTTCGCCCACGGGTACGCCCTCGAAGAAGAACAACTTGACGACGTTTTCGCCCGTTTGTACGTCTTGATTTATCGCGCCGAGTTTGAACGGTTTTTCTTTGAACTTCTTTTCGGGAAGCGTGGTCACGTCGATTTTAACGACGCTGCCGAGATTCGTCACCGCGTAGAGCGTGCCTTTGTTGTTTACGGACATACGGCACACGGGCAAAGCGTCCTCGCCCAGCGAGGCAAAGTCTTTCTTTGCGGTGGCGTATGCCTTTTGCGACATAAATCTCATTTGACCGTCCTTGTTGGTCATGAGCACACCGTCGCGATATGCGACCGCTTCCGCTTCGCTTGGTGCGGAATAGTTTTCCTCGTCCTCGTCGCCGCTCATAATGACGGTCATACGCTCGGAATTGAGAGCCTTTTTGATTGCCGAAAGTTCCTCTTTGACAATCGTAAGTTGTCTGCGCTTGGACGCGAGGATTGCCTCGAACAAAGCGATTTGTTTTTCGAGGTGCGCAAGTTCTTCTTCGAGTTTGCCCACTTCGAGTTTTGCAAGGCTCTTGAGGCGCATATCCAAAATGGCTTGCGCTTGCGCGTCGCTGAGGTCGAATCTCGCTCGCAACGTTTCTTTTGCCTTTTGAGTGGATTCCGATTCCTTGATTATGCGGATAACCTCGTCGATATTGCGGATTGCAACGAGCAATCCTTTCACGATTTCCGCCCTCGCCTTTGCGGCCTTCAAGTCGTATGCGGTGCGGTTGACGATGATTTTGCGTTGATACTCGATGTAGTAGTCGAGATACGCCGTAAGCGAGAGTTGTTCGGGCTTGCCGTTTGCGATTGCCACCATGTTGATGGAATAGCCTTTTTCAAGGTCGGTTTTCTTGAACAAGAACGAAATGATTTTGTTTACGTCTGAGTCCTTTTTGCACTTAATCACGGCGCGAGTGCCCGTTTTGTCGCTCTCGTCCACGATTTCGGCAATGCCTTGCAAAGTGTCCTTGTTGGCTTCTTTGAGGTCTGCTATGCGCGAGAGTAAATCGGTTTTGGATACGAGATACGGAATTTCGGTTATGACGATATTCTTTTTGCCGTTGTCGTCGTTTTCGATGTGCAAGCGAGAGCGAATCTTGATTCTGCCCTTGCCCGTCGAATATATGTCTTCGAGATTGTCAACGGGGATTATAAATCCGCCCGTCGGGAAATCCGGTCCGTGGAACACTTTGAACAAGTCTTTTATCGTCACGTTCGGGTTTTCTATTCTCATAACGGTTGCGTCGATACACTCGCCCATATTGTGGGTGGGAATGTTGGTCGCAAGACCGACCGCAATGCCGTTTGCGCCGTTTACGAGAAGATTGGGAAATCTGCCGGGAAGCGTATTGGGTTCTTCGAGGCTGTCGTCGAAGTTGGGCGACCACGTCACCGTTTCTTTGTCGAGATCTCTGAGCAATTCGAGTGCGAGAGGACTCATTCTCGCTTCCGTATAACGCATAGCCGCCGCCGAGTCTCCGTCAACCGAACCGAAGTTGCCGTGACCGTCGACGAGTTTCATTCGCATAACGAAAGGTTGCGCCATACGCACCATTGCGCCGTAAACCGAACTGTCGCCGTGCGGGTGATACTTGCCGAGGCAATCGCCAACGATTCTCGCGCATTTCTTGTGCGGCTTGTCGGGGGTAAGCCCCATTTCGTGCATAGAATAAAGCACTCTGCGTTGAACTGGTTTCAAACCGTCCTCGACTCTGGGCAACGCGCGGTCGAGTATGACGTTTTCCGAATACGGAAGCATCGAGTTGTGCATTACGTCCTCGAATACGGTGTCAAGCACGACTGAGTTGTATTCAATTTCTTTGTGTTGTTTTTTTGCCATTTTTCTAACTTGTTCAAATTATTTTTTCGTCCGCGAGCAACGCCCGCAAACGGTTTATTGTTCGTCTTGTTCTTTGCTTATCTTAAACGTGTCGATTTTGTTGAAGTCGGCGTATTGATAGATGTAGTCTTTGCGGATATTGCTGTCCTTGCCCATAAGAATGGTTATACGCTTGTCCGCCATTGCCGCGTCGTCGATGGTAACTCTGGTAAGCGTGCGCTTTGCGGGATCCATAGTGGTGTCCCAAAGTTGTTCGGGATTCATTTCGCCAAGACCTTTGAAGCGTTGAAGCAATGCGTTTTTGCCCATCTTCTTCTGACCTTCCACAAGCGCGTTGTCGTCG
>ERZ808252.2033-NODE-2033-length-13185-cov-3.190327_pt1 | contig 13185 bp, 8 predicted proteins | sample MGYA00521242_ERZ808252 | MGnify/ENA primary metagenome ERZ808252 (study PRJEB31516, sample SAMN03275581) | gut metagenome | biome: mammalia-associated habitat; material: feces | host: Papio cynocephalus | place: Kenya | collected 2012-08-07 ...
GTCGCGTATGGCGTCGATGCCCTTGGCCAGCGGCCCGTAGAAGGCCGGCGCGTCGAAGAAGCCGGCGGCCTCGATGAGGTGGCTCTTCTCGGTCTTGTCGGTCACCATCTCCGAGAGACGCGAGAGCGACTCCTGTATGCCGCCGAGCTCGCCGGCGATGTACATGTTCCACATCTCATAGCGGTTGCCCGGCTTGGCGCGGCGCTCAGCCTGCGTACCGTCGGTCTTGACGTAGGTGCGGTAGTGCAGGCGGTTCCATATCCAGAGGCCCATGTCCTTGGCGATGGTGAGGGCCTTGGCCGATATCTTCTTGTCGTCGACGAGGTTGGCCACGTCGATGAGCCCGGCGAGCTGCTTGTGGACGGTGTAGTAAGGCGCCCACACACCCTCCTCGTTGTTGTAGGGTGCGTAGCGCTCGATGAGGGCGCAGTGCTGCGCGGGAATGGCGTTGATGTATCCGTAGCCGTAGTGGGCGTAGTCCGTCTTGTAGCGGTCGAAGTCCTTCCACGTGCCGCCCATGGTGCGAAGCTCCGCCTCGGGTGCGAGGTCGCGCGCCTCCCGGTAGCGTCCGAGCTGCTTGTCGAAGACGAAGGTGCGCTCCTGGCACTCGCGCATCTGGTCGACCACGAGCTTGATGTTCTTCTTGATCTGCTGGCGCTTGGCCTTGTCAGGGCAGGCCACATAGGCCATGGCCATGGCCGAGAGGTAGTGGCCGGTGCCGTGGCCCTTGAGCTTGGTGGTGGGCGAGTCCCATCCGTCAGCCTCGGGATAGCCGTCGGTGGACAGTCCGTAGGTGTCACGGTAGTTGTAGACCTGCTGACGGGGGTCGAGCGAGAGCAGGTTGTCGATGTCGAGGTCACGGTTGTGCGTCAGGCGGTTGTCGCCGATGAGCTGCACACTGCCCAGGGGCAGGGGCTCGGCCACGGGCTGCGGCAGGGGTGCCGACGGCTGTGTGGCCACCACGCTGACGCGGGCCGTGACGGGATAGCCGGCGGCCGTCTTGTTGTCGCCGATGACATATCCCTGCACGTCATAGGCCGACCCGGCAGGATGCTTGGCCGCATCGGCGGCCTCCTGCTCGGTCTCGAGCGACGAGTTCATCCATTTCACCTGCCGGTATTCGCCACTCCCGTCGGTGTAGGTCACCCAGAGGCGATAAGGCAGCATGGGCACTTCGCCTGCGGTGGTGGTGACGGCCACGGGCGTGACGGTCTTGATTTTCGCTCCCTGTGCGGCCGCCGAGAGCGACGTCGCGAGGCAGAGGGCCAAGAGTGTAGTCTTCTTCATATTGTCTATATAGGATTGTCTGTTTCTGCCGCGTTTGTCAGCGCACGGCAACAGGCATCCAGACCTTGCGGCCAGCGTCCGCCCGTGCACACCAACGGCTCGATTGTGCAAAGATAAGGGATAAATGGCACAAACGTTACGTCGGGACCCACATTTTAGACTCCTTTGCCACGTTTTGGACGCTATTGCCATTGGCGGGGCGTCAGCAAGCAGCTGACGCGGTGGCTCGCACCGTCTCCATTTGGCTCATCCGGCATTGGGGGTGACAAGTGCCCATTTTTTAAGTTTGCGGCCTTATGCCTTTCATAAGGCCAGCAACTTGGGCAGGGCCAAGGCCAGGGGCGCCACCATCATGGCCTGCGAGAAGACACCCTCGTGGAGCATGCGGTCCACCTCGTCGGGACGGCGGAAGAACACCTGCAGGTCCTCGTTGGCGTCGAGGTGCTGGCCGCTGGTCTTGCTCACGCCCTTGGCCAGGAAGCAGTGGCAGCGGTTGGTCATCAGGCCGGGGTTGGGGGCCACGGTGACGATGGGCTCCCACTCGCCACCGGTGTAGCCGGTCTCCTCCTGCAGCTCGCGGCGCGCCGCCTCGAGGGGTGTCTCGCCGGCCTCCACCACACCGGCGGGTATCTCGGTGGAGACGATGCCGAGGGCGTGGCGCCACTGACGCTCGAGGATGATGTTGCCGTCGGTGGTGAGCGCCACGACGTTGATCCAGTCGGGATATTCGAGCACATAGAACTCGGGGGCCACACGGCCGTCGGGCAACTGCACCTTGTCGCGGCGGGCGGTGAGCCAGGGGCGGCGGACAAGATAGTCGGAACTCAGAATCTTCCAGGGGCCTATCTCGTGGGTCTGGTCCTGGTCGTGCGGGGTGTTGACGGAGGCATCGGGTGTTTTATTCATTTTGTCGTTTGTCATATTGCTTGTTGGTTATTGAGTGGTTTTCATTAAGGCCGGGTGCCCCACCCGCTCAGGAGCAGGGCCGCTATGCGCCTGCCCTATGGCAGGCACCCGCCCGCACATCACAGTCCGGTGGTGGCCGCCTCGAAGGCGCGCAGCACGTCGCAACGCGTGGTATAGCTGTCGACCTCGGCGGGATGCTCCTTGGTGAAGGTGAGCCAGCGTGCCAGCGCCTTGTACTGGGCCGACTGGGGCATGAGCACGGTGCTGGCGTTGTAGTCGGCATCGTAGACCGTGCGGTTCCAGGGATCAATACCGATGGAGGCCAGGGCGTAGAGCGCGTGGTAGCGCAACTGGAGGTTAGGGCTCAGGCTGCTCACCTCGAGGTAACGCTGGGCCATGGCGGCATAGTCGGCCTCACCGGCGCGTGCGCTGTCGGCCACACTCTTGCCGTAATGGGTAAGATACCAGCAGTCGCCATAGCACGAGGCCTGGTAGAGGCGCACGGCGATGTCGTAGGCCAACTGGTCGCGGTCGGTGCCCTCGCGCATCAGGCCATACTGGCTGGTGAGGCGAGCCATCTCCTGGGAGAACAGCAGCTTGGGGTTGGCCTGCAGGTCGGCATAGGCACCGTCGATGGCCCACAGGTTCGAGTCGTCGACCCGCTGGCGCTGAAACCAGAAGGGCACCGACACGCTGCGGCGTGCGGCATAGAAGCTGATGGCCTGGTCATTGATGAAAGGCAGCGTGACGGCCTTGAGCCACGTGGCGGCCTCGGCCCACTGCCCCTCGGCCAGGTAACGGGTGCCGATGAGGTCATGGAAGAAGTTGGCGTCGCGGTAGAGCGACTGGCAGACCCAGCGCTCGAAGGCGTCGGTGTGGTCGGCCGTGATGAATCGATAGTAGGCGGCAAGCTCTTGGGCCGACAGCGAGTCGAGGCGCAGGGCATACTCGGATGAGTAGAGATAGCGGCTGAGGTAACGCTCGTCCTGCTGGTCCTTGAGGAAGGTGCGCTGGTAGGCGTCCATCATGCCATACATGGCCACGGCCATCTCCGCCTGTCCGTGGCGCTCGAAGTGACGGCGCAGGGCGCGATAGGCCACCCGTTCCTGCACCTCCACATAGTGGCGGTCGGTGCTGTCGGCGGTGGCGGCGTGGCGGGCCTGCTCATTGAGCCAGCGAAACTCGCCGACGAGATAGTCGGAGTAGCCATCGGGCGCGGTGGGCTGCGCGGTGGAGACGAGCAGGCGGATGGCACGTGCGTTGTCCCTCATGCGCCGGGTGCCGGCGAGCGCCACGGCGGCTTGGCTCTCGGCCCATGCCTCGCGCTGGCGCCCATAGAGATAATGGATCATGGCCGTGGCCGACCGCCAGAGGCAGGGCACCGTGGTCTTGCCCTCAGCCACGACACTGTCGGCAAAGCGCACGAAGCCCATGGCCTCCTTCTCATAGACCACCTTGGCGCCGAGGGTCTCGATCCACTCCTTGGAGAAGTCGGCCTGCGAGGCGCGGCTGTCGAGCGTCTGCTGGCAGTTGTTCACGAAGTCTTGCACGAGGTAGGTGAGCATGGGCGAGTTGGGGTTACGGCGGTAGGTGGCCTCGATGCCTGCGAGGTTGCGGTAGCCGCGCGCCAGGACGCGCACGCTGGCCATGTCGCCCTGGCCGGCATAGATGTCAAGGGCCTGCTGGCGGTGGCCTGTCTTCCAGAGGGCACGCGCGTAGATGCCGCGCATGGCCTCACGCCACGCCGACTGGGGCAGGCGCCGGGCCACCGTGTTCCACAGCGTGACGTTCTGCTGGTCGAGGCCGCGGAGCATGTTGACGCGCATGCGGAGCAGTGCATACTGGCTCTTCAGGCGCCGTCCCTGGTAGGCGCGGGCGGCGCTGGCCACCGCCGTGAGCTGGCTGAGGGCGCGCTGCCGCTCCTGGCGCGACGGATAGCGCCACGCCTCGGGGGCCAGCACCTCGCAGGCGGCGCGGTAGGTGTCAAATCGCTTGAGGTAGGCCTGCATCTCCGCGTCGCCCTTGCGGCGGGCGGTCTTGAGGATGTCGGCGGCATACTGGTCGTAGAAGTAGAGACTGGGCGCGCCGTCAGCGCCAGCATAGCGCTGCCAGTAGGCGGCCAACCGGTAGCGGTAGGCAGGGTCGGCCTGGTCGCGGTTGAACACGCTGAACATATAATAATTGTGGTCGCTCACCTCGGCCACACAGGCCCGTGCGGGCAAGGCGAGACAGAGAGCCAGGAGGCTCAGGAGCAAATGTTTAGGGGTGTCGGTAAATCTTGTCATAATCAAGAGGATTAAAACGAAGTATGTTGGGGGTGCTGAGGTCGAAGAGTATCACCTCGTCGCAGGCGTCAGGACGACGCAGGCGGATGGCCCTCACGGCCTGGAGGATGTCCGTGAGCTCGGGACGGCGCACCACGATGCTGTCGCCGGGCAGCACGGGCAGGTCGTCGTCAGCATGGAGGAAGCCCACAAAGCGGCCCTCGCGGAAGAGGATGCGCCACGTGAAGAGCGGATAGGCGGCGGCCAGGGGCAACGGATAGGCGGCGAGATGGCCGAGGTAAGGCGCGGCGGCGGCCATGTCGAGGATGGGCTTGTGGCAGGCGAGCCGGCGGGCGTCGCCGGTGTTGTACATCATGAGCACGCCGCGGTCGACGGGCGGTGCCTCCAGCGCAAGCTGGTGGAGGCGTATGGTGGCCGACAGGCGCAGGTGGCGGCCGTGGGCCTGCTGGCGCAGCGCGGTGAGGAAGCGGAAGTAGGCGTGGGCCGTCGTGGCGGTCCAGTCGCAGTCGACCTGCACCTCACGCATGTCCTGCAGGCCGTGTGCCTGGCTCATCGCGAGGATGCGGCGGAGCACCATCGTGGCCAGCGTGTCGGGACTGGTGGCATGGGGCGCAGGGCGCAAGCAGTCGTTGACGAGGTAGACCACGGGCACCACCTCCACCCCGCGGGGCACGGGCGACGTCGGGGCAGCGTGCTCGCCACCCCACCCCATCTCATCGGGAAAGCGCAGCGTGGCGTTGGGACGCGCCTGGCCGTCGGCATCCCGCACCACGTCGAAGTAGCGCACATAGAGACGCCGGATGTGGTGCTGGCGGATGAAGCGCACCTTGGCCGAGTCCATCTTCCACGTGGTGCTCCAGTAGTAGGCGGAGCGCAGCGTGTCCACAGATTCCCTGCGCTGACAGGCACCGAGGGCCAGCAGGAGGGCGAACAAGAGCAGAGGCGCATGCCTCAGAGTGACGTAGCTTCTCATGACGGACAAAGGGTGGATCGTTAATGCCACGCAGTGTGGGCGCAAAGATATGCATTAATCTCCTATCCACAAAAAAATATATAGCCAAATGCACACCTATCTGCGGATGTTTACATAATTGTACTCGTATACATGAGAGACCGTATGATTAACTCATGTTCCTGATTTGTAAAATTCCGATTTTACGTTGTCATTTTCGATTTGACATTTCGCATGTCATGCGGACAAAAGGACGTTGGAAAGCTTGAATCGGGGCTTATCTAAATGATACTGCTGTGTCTGATACAAGAGTGCCCCCAAGGCAGTCTTCTATTTGTATACCTTTTATATCTTACATCAAACCACAACGGCAGACCATAACTTAGAATTTGCGTAAGAGCAATGTTACGAACAATTCTGCAACGTGCATCTTCACACGCTTTATAGTTACATAAATATAATTAGCTAAACAATATTAAAGGCTCTTCCGGAATTTGTCGTGACAAGACCCATGGCTTGAATGTAACCCCACAAGTGACAAAATTGAGTGCTTCCCCCTCCCTTGGGGTTTATATCGGTTTACATTCCACCCCAACACAAAGGTCCCATCACTCCAAATTCAGGAAGAGCCCTATTTTATATGTGATATTTAGCATTTATAAGCCTGTTTAGGGCTTATTTTTGCTACTTAACTTTCAAATAGATAATGCTCTGACTTTTCCAAGTGGACTCAAATATAGATAGCGCTTTCTCTTTGCTTGCTTTTTGTGTAGTCTTTCTTGGGATAAGGATTCGTTCGACCTCTCCTATTTTTGCAGAGAAACGTTGTATATCTTTTATATCCTACATCAAACCACAACAGGCGTTCTCAAGTATGACGTTGCCAAATATATGTTTCAATCCACGCACCCACACGGGGTGCGACATATCAGCCTTTTGGATGGTTCCGAGAATGGCGAGTTTCAATCCACGCACCCACACGGGGTGCGACTGTGCGGCGGCATTATCTTATATCTGCCGTCACGTTTCAATCCACGCACCCACACGGGGTGCGACTCGCAAGTGGGTATTTGCAGGAGGCAAGCGGCTGGTTTCAATCCACGCACCCACACGGGGTGCGACGCAAGGACTCCGACGTCTACGTCATGCCATCGGTGTTTCAATCCACGCACCCACACGGGGTGCGACCTTTGGGTGTATATTGTACACTCAATAGGAGTGGTTTCAATCCACGCACCCACACGGGGTGCGACACTTCTCGTTGGCCTTCACACGGCCGACACCGGGGTTTCAATCCACGCACCCACACGGGGTGCGACCCTCGGCCTGGGAGTTGTCGGCCTCATCCAACATGTTTCAATCCACGCACCCACACGGGGTGCGACCAGCATCATTGACCGCGGCCTTTACAAGTTTGGGTTTCAATCCACGCACCCACACGGGGTGCGACAAGGGCAAACATCCGGACAGGATTGCCCTTTGGAGGTTTCAATCCACGCACCCACACGGGGTGCGACGTCAAGCTGCTCAAGTGTGCCTCTGTATTTTCTGTCGTTTCAATCCACGCACCCACACGGGGTGCGACGTCATTTCCGCGCCGTCATGGCTTCCGTTGGGCTGTTTCAATCCACGCACCCACACGGGGTGCGACAGACGAGAGAGGGGCCTTTCAGAAGTATTGCGACGAGTTTCAATCCACGCACCCACACGGGGTGCGACACCACCACGCAATTTCAAGGCCGTAAATCGAAAGTTTCAATCCACGCACCCACACGGGGTGCGACTTGCATCTATCCCGAAGTGTTCATGACCATGCGAGTTTCAATCCACGCACCCACACGGGGTGCGACTTGGGTTCGTGCCAAACGTTCCGGCCTATCTTGCCGGGTTTCAATCCACGCACCCACACGGGGTGCGACCAAGTAAGCGAGCAATTTCAATTGCTTTAGCTTTAGTTTCAATCCACGCACCCACACGGGGTGCGACTAACAAGCAGAAGGAGGAGCTGAAAGGACTATGATGTTTCAATCCACGCACCCACACGGGGTGCGACCAGCGGAAACATCGAGCAATTCACGATGGAGGAGTTTCAATCCACGCACCCACACGGGGTGCGACCTCCACAGCAGCACCAAGGCTTCAAAAAGAGCCAAGTTTCAATCCACGCACCCACACGGGGTGCGACTGCATATTCAGCAAACGTCTGAATATCAATATGCAAAATTACGAAAAATGCGAAAGACGACCAAACGCATGATATAAAAGAAGCAAAAAGAATGAAAATGACATAACTCTCTGGAAGTCAACAAATGCGACTTCTCTGAAATTTATGCAACACTATTGTTTCGCAGTCTGAAGGTGGGTTATACTAATATCCACCCCAAAAGCCTAAATGATCAAGTTTCCTTCCACATCCACGGTATCATTTTTTCCCAAGAGGTCAACCTTTCTTCTCCAATTGCTACCTAAAATATAGAATCTGATGCTATCTTGTTCTTCATCAATGATTCCATGCAATTGCGCTTTTAATTGAACAAGCTGAGCTTCGGTCACAATACATTCGAACACTGAATTTTGCACTCTCTTACCATAGTTTTGGCATGACTTTGCCACATTCCTAAGTCTTTTGGCACCTTGTGGTGATGTGATGTTCACATCATATGTAATAAGAACAAACATAGATCTATTTGATAAGAAACACTGGATAATCATCAATGTCTTCCCTTATGAACCGAGCCAACAGGGTCGCTTGTATATAAGGCAACAGTCCCACGCTAACTCTCTCGTTCAAGTAAGGATGTGTGATGAGTTCTCTTTTTCTGTTTTGCCAAGCGGTGAGAATGATTTTTCGTCCGGAATCTGTCATAACGATGCCTTCGTCCCCCTGCTTGAGAAACTCCTTGATAGTGATTTGGCGCTTGTTGATGAGTGATAGCACAAGTCTGTCACCCAGATAAGCTCGCAGCTCCTCCATCAAGTCAAGAGCCAAAGAAGCTCTCCCTGGCCTCAATGTGTGGAGGAATCCCACATAAGGATCCAGCCCAACGGTCTCCAAAGCTGCCGTCACATCGTTGCAAATCAAGGTATAGACAAATGACAACATGGCGTTCACCGCATCCTTTGGTGGTCTTCGATTGCGGCCGTGAAAGACGAAGCTCTCTCTCTGGTTGAGCATCAACTTGGCAAAAACACCGAAGTAGAGGCTTGCCGCCTCACCTTCGATTCCCCTCACGCTATCCGTCGAATCTGCATTGAATATTTTCTGCTTGCAGCGAAGAAGTTCGTCTGCTATATGTTCCACATCTTCCTCCGGTCCGTTATCGCGTATAAAGCGGCGCAAGATGTTACGATAGTTCTGCACTTTTCCTCCTATGAACAATTTGTTGAGATGCAGGGCATAACCAGGCTCATCCGAATGTTTATATTGTGCTTTTCGTAGAAGTACGTTCCCCTTAGTGGGACCTTGCGCCCTGCTGATATATCGTCCCTGTGGAGACAGGAATGTCAAAGCGACCCCACTGTCGGCGCATAACTTCATGAGGCCAGGACTTGCTCCGACATAGCCAAACGTCACGATTTGCTCGATGTTGTGTATCGGGATACGAAATATCTCTTGCTGCTTCACCGAGACAACCACATTCAGCCCGTCTTTGCTCAGATAAGCGTCTGGCGTGGTAACGTACAGTGTATTAAGTAATATCCTCATGCAGGTTTCTTTTTAGGTAAGTAGAGGCTTGGACACATTCATCCATTTCCGGCAAACAGATGTTCACGAGTGAGCATTTGGCGCAGTGTCGTCTCCTGGATGCCTTTGGCAAGACTCCTGAGTTAAACACCTCGTGCATGGCTTGTGCGCACTGCCTTGTGGTCCGTCTCAGGGTGTCGGAGATGGCTATGACTTCCCTTCGCTTCACTTCGTGATAAAACAACGCTCCATAGGGGATGCTGATGCCATGCATCTCCTCCAGGCACATAGCTTGGGCGGCCAGTTGCACCTCATCTGTCTCATCCGCTTTGCTGTGCCCTCGTTTATACTCCACGGGAAACGGTTTCCAATAGCCCTTATAGCGGTCGTGGGTGATGGCATTTGCAGCCGTGTCAGAGGGCACCAGTTCCACAGCATCGGTGATGCCATACAGCCCCAGTTCTCTTGATGCGATATGCAGCGAGCGCAATGTGATTACGTCACCGTTCTTCTGCCGGTAGAAAGGATTGTCAACATTCTTATGCAGAAGCTGACCTTCAACAGTAAGTTTGTTTTCTTCCCACTGCTGTTCGATATGGATTAACGCCCATTGTCGGGGACAGAACATGAAGTGCTGTATCCCCGACAACATGAGCATTTCGTCTTCGGTATACATGGTTTTCGAGACTATATGAGCTCCTCCACCGTCACGCCATCTGGCACGGAATCCATGTCGACCGTCACCCGATAGTCGGCAAACGTTCTTGGGACCGTGTCGGAGATCTTCTCTATTTTCACCAAGTCAAACAATTTGTTGGCAGGCGCATTGCCCAGTTCCGAGTCATGCCGGAAGACGATAAGCCTTTGCGCACTCATCAAGCCGCGCGCGGCAGAACGATCCATGTCGAACATGTTTTTCAATGCATCGAAAAACAGCTGAAGGTCTTCCTCCGTGAAGCCTGTTTGTTTACCCAAGTTGGCCGAGACAAACCCGTGACAAACATAGAGACCATAGGGAACGGTCGCCTTGCGTCCCATGGTGTGGTTTTCGCCATTCTGCTTCTCCGCCTCCTTGTCAGTAGCCACCGCCACACGCGTGATGGAGTGCTCAGCCGTGGCGATGGGATCCACCGAACGGGCGAAGGTGAGCTGTATGGGGCCTCTGACCTGCCCGGCGTTTTTACCCGTTGACATCACTGCGCCAAATGTGCGCACGTCATAGTAGTTGCGGCACATAAACTGGCGTGCAACCGCTGTCTTTTCCTTGTCCTTGGCGTTTTTGACCTCAGGAGCCTCGTGTGCCTTGTCTATCTCATTGTTCAGCACCGCCTTCTCACGGATAAAAATGTCGTAGCCGCTGGCATTCGCCTTGGCCACCTGCACGTAGTTGCGCACCTTACGTTTCAGACATACGTCGGTGACAAGCCCCATGCCCGTTTCGGCGTCAATGCGTGGAAGGTTGCCGGCATCGGGGTCGCCGTTGGGATTGCCGTCCACCACGTCAAACAAATAAACGAAATCGATTTTGTTTCTTAAATCAGCCATAGTAAATATGTGTTTTTGATGATTGTCTGTGACTATGTTTAATCCTTGCCCGTCTCCTTCTTCTTGAAGAAGTCCTGTCGCTGGTGATAATAGCCTATGAAGAAACGGCCCTGGTCCTGCAAGTCAAGATGGGCGGGGAAACCGCTGGCTGGAATCTTGTCTATGATTTCCTGCTTCAACTTCTCATAGAACACTTTTTGTCCCTCGTTGGACAATTTTTCCAAATGGTGTGCCGATAGGTTGAGAATGGTGGCAAACACCGCTGATGGTGTTGCGCTGGCGGCATTCATGTATCGCTCACGAATGCTGACGATACCGCTGGCATCTCTCTGTATCTTTTCCAAGACGGCAAACAGACGGCCACACAGGTATCCGGGGTTGGTGTTGCAGGTGTCTAACATAACTTTTATCTTTACATTGTTGTTGTTGCTTTTTCTGTTCAGGCAAGCCTTGAGGATTGCCGCGCGGGCAATGTTGACCGCATCCTTCTTGCCGTCGCCCGTCTCCGCCCTCACACGGCGGATGCAGGCAGAGAACAAGGTGTAAGGGTAAGGCAACCCCTGAAAGATGCTCTTGACGACAGCCTCCGGGAGGTTGGGCGTGGCGTCCGATTGCTTACCGCCAAGCGTCACGGCCGACAGCATGTTTTTCAGTCCCATGTAGGGGTGCTTCTCCTTGCGCGTGTCCACTATTTCCATATCATCGAAATGACGAAGAATGCGACTTGCAAACTTCTTCAATGAGTCATCCTGCCAGTAGACCACGGCTATGCGCGCCGAATTGGGCGCAAGGCCGAGTATGTAGAAACGGTCATCAAGGTTGGTACGCAAATATCCGGAACAAACGGACTGGAACACTTTTCTCACCTGTTCGATCTTCTCGTTGGGATTGTCGCTTTCCTCCTCCGTGTAGCCCAACAGGTCAAACAGGCTCTCTTCCGTCTGCGTGGCAGCCTCGCTCTTGGCCGAAGCCCAAAAAACAAAGGTGCGGTTGCCCACGCCGAACTTATTGTGTGACCCTCTCTGCAGCAGGGCGTTGAGAGCCGTCGTGTAAGCGAACTCGGCTTCCTGGGAGATGGGGGCATTGCCACACTTCTTCTTTCCGTAAGAATCGTATCCGGAATTGATTTGGAACGACACCAACTTAGCGGTAGCTTGACTACCGGGTATCATAGTAGCCGTCGTTGTCTCAGTGACTGCTCCGTGATGACCGGTGATAAGGCAAACCGTTCCTTCCGCTTCGGTATCACTATTATGGTCTTCCAGCTGCAATATTTCTTGTCTTTCGGCAATAATTTTCCTTTCTCCGTCTATTCTAAATGAGAATACGGAATACTTCTTCGACAAATTTTTCTTGATTTCCTCCCATAATGGATCTCTTGAAATTGCAGACGTTATTGCATTCTTGTCTTGCTCGTAAAATCTGCATAAGGCTTGCAAGCCCTCATCATCAGGAAACTGATGATATATGGAAACGGTCTTGTCGATAAATGCAGACATGCATTCCTTTTCTTTGGCCTGGCGTTTATTCCGAAAGTCTTCCAGTTTCTTCTGGGCATCTTGAATATCTGATAAGGGAGCATTCTTATTTTGTAGTTTGGCCAGTCGTTCTTCGAGCTTTGTCGCTTCCTTGTCCAAGTCAGCATAGCCCAGCACATAGGTGCTGTTATCATAAAGGTAATTGGCGACGACACCACTTGAGCGACCCACATGTTTTTTGACAAGGTACACCCTACCCTGCTGTTTCCCCGTTCGGCAATCTTCGATGCGCACAAACTGGCCTTCTTTGGAAATGACGAGGATGAATCCGAATTCCTTTTCCTCCATGCCTGGTGCCGGAAGACTTCCGCACCTGCCGTAATAGTCATATAGTGCCTTGAGTATCATCTTAGAATCTCCTCGCTGTTTAGGGGTGGAACCATGATTACGCCCTCGTTCATCTGCGCACGATAAAACATGGGAGCAATGTCTTTGGGATTGCTAAAATCCATGTCATAGAGCATGATGCCCAGGTCGCGTGTGCCGCCTTGCTCTGCCGACAGGGCTGGCGACAAGGCTTCCGTCTGTGGCTTGACCAGTCTGAAGGCGGCTGCAAACTCGCGTGTGCCCAGATAGGGCTGGTTGAAGCATTGCCCTTTTGATGCCCTGCGCTCAAACATCTGGTAATACTTCATCGGGTTCTCGTCTTTTCCTGGCTCGTGTGCAAACAAGTCGCCTTGCGCCTTGCGCTTGGCGACAGGCCGATACTCCATGCGCGCCCACAGGCGGTAACGCACGTCGCGCAAGAGCAATGAGTTCTTTTGCTGCCGCTTGTCCTCGATGTAGATGACCGACTTGGCGGCTACGGCTCCCACCTCGTTTCGCCTCACCGATGTCCACTTGATCGGATTCAGCACTTCTATCTTGGTCACCTGCCAATGAATTGCGGGCTTCCAGAAGATGGCCTCGAAGATGGCCCTGGCGGCCGAAGGGGTGATCACGTCGTAGCTCACTCGTTCTACCTTCAGCTCAGGACGGGTGAAGCAA